>BNJV01001315.1_pt1 | contig 75618 bp, 100 predicted proteins | sample 8540591 | NCBI WGS metagenome assembly BNJV01 (sample SAMD00202457, study PRJDB9452) | human saliva metagenome | host: Homo sapiens | reverse complement strand
CGAAGCGTATTGCCGAAGTCGACGACGGCTGCGGCCATGATGACGGCGTTCGGCGTCCCGGGCGGCCTCACGCACGGCGTGGAGCATGTCGTGGCGGTACCGGCGGAGATGACGGCGACTCTCGGCGGCGGTGCCTCGAGCAGCTCTGAGGCGACATGCCTGTACCAACGTGACCCGGGGCCCCTGCTCGACGGCGGCCACGGCCAGCGCGCACCCTGGCGACCGGAGGACCGCTGCCCAGGTAACGCACCGGGTCAATGGGTTCGCGAGTGCCGGCGGGGAGACCACGACGTGCCGTCCTGTCAGAGCACCGCCATACTCACCCGCTCTGGCGCCATCCTTCGCCCCGGGCACCGGTCGAGGACGGCCAGTGCCTCGAGACGATCTGCTCCGGCTCGGGCAGACGGCCCCACCCGGAGTCCTGCCGGTCAGACCGGCCGGAGTCGGGCTCGATCACGGTCAGGCCGCGCTCTCCGCAGCACCGCCACGTTGTCCTGGGTGGCGGGATTGAGCCACATCTGGGTGTGCATGGCCGGAGCCAGGACAACGGGAGCCTGACTGGTCAGAATGGTCGCGGTGAGCAGTCGTCAGCTCGCCGCTAGCACGCACGCGCCAGCAGGTCGGCCGAGGCCGAGCGACCAGCACGAGCTCGGCCCGCTCGGCCACGGCCACGTGCTCGACCGCGGCCGGGTCGTCGAAGACGCCGGTGGACACGGCCGGCGCTGACGGCTGCCAGTGCCGGTGCCCCGATGAACCGCAGCGCCGACTCGGTGGCCACCACCTTGACCTCGTGCCCGGCCTGACGCGGGCAGCCGAACGACGAAGGGTGCCTTGTAGGCGGCAATGGATCCGGCCACGCCGACGACGACGCGCCGCGGCCCTCGGAGGCGGTCGCGGCGCGCGGACTCACAGCGGTGTGGAGCTCGTCCATGCCGAGCATGGCTCAGGAACTGGATGTCGTCGAGGGCTGGTGGGCGTCTCACCCTCCTCGAGGGAGACCCGGGGCGTCCAGGGAGATGTCGCTGAACATGTCGGCCTCGAGCGGCACGGCGGGCCTCCTCGGCCTCAGCGCGGCGGGCGCGGGCGACATCCCCGGGGATGACCTCGAGCTTGTCCTCGGCGATCTCCCGCAGGGCGATGCCGAGCGACTTCTCGCCGACCTCGGAGTCCACCAGTGGCCCGAAGAACTCGAACTGGTTGTCCTCGAGCTGCTGGGTGTAGGTGTTGATCTGGCGGGCGCGCTTGGCGGCCTCCACCACGAGCCCGTACTTTGGAGTCGACCTTCTCCAGAAGGTCGTCAATCGGTGGGTTGGTGATGCCCTCGGGCTGGGGAGAGGTTCCGAGCATGTGGGTGCCTCCGGTTCATTCTCGATAGTGCTGCGCCGGGTTATTCTAACCGCAGAGCCCCATAAGTCTCTCGAGCTGAGCGGTGGCGCTCGCCACGGTGTCGTTGACGACAATGTGGTCGAACTCGTCCGCCGCCTCCATCTCGGCACGAGCCGTCGCCAGGCGCCTTCCTGCTCCTGCGGGTCCTCGGTGCCACGACCCTGCGAGCCTGCGGACGAGCTCGTCCCAGCTCGGCGGCGCAGGAAGACGAGCCGTGCCCGCGGCATGGCCCGACGAACCTGGCGGGCCCGGCCAGGTCGATCTCCAGGAGCGCGGGGCGTCCGGCATCGAGCTGGTCCTGGACGGGACCACGGGGGTGCCGTAACGGTGCACGCCCGCGGACGAGTGCCCACTCGAGCATCTGGCCGGTCTGCAACGAGGGAGTCGAAGTCCTCTGCGCCCACGAAGTAGTAGTGGACGCCGTCGACCTCACCAGGGACGGGGCTTGCGGGTGGTGGCTGAGATCGACACGAAGAGATCAGGGTGACGCCTGCGCAGCTCGGCGACGACGGTGCCCTTGCCCACCGCCGTCGGTCCGGCCAGGACTGTCAAGCGGGCGAGCGTGAGGGCGGAGCGAGATCTGCGGTGGCGGCGTCGGTCATGACCCCATCATGACCTACCGGGTGTCACCGACACGACCCTGCGTCTCAGCAGGCGTCCGTCCGGAGCGTCTCAGCCGAAACGCTCCACCAGCGCCGCCCGCTGGTTCGCTCCGAGTCCGCACCCGCCGGGACTCGGCGATATGCACGTCCGTCAGGATGGCGTCGGCTGTTGTGGTCCCGACACGAGGAAAGCGAAACGAGCAGCGCCCTGACCTTCATCTTGCCCAGGACCTCATCGGTCTCCGGGGAGGCTGCGAAGAACTCGAGAGCTTGAGCTCCCCGCTCTTGAGCTCGGACTTGATACAGGCACGCTGCGATCAGCGCAGCAGCGGCTCTCCAGTGCCTCAGCTCGTTGCTCAGGTGTCAGTGTCGGAAGCGTCATGGTGGTCTCCTCCCCGGTCCAACTCCAGTGACCCGCACCACAAGCGATAAGTCGGGTGAGGTGCACTCGCATTCGCAGGGGCCGGTATTCCGGCACTGACTTCGTGTTCCCGCACACGTTGATCGCGTACGGTCCATTGCGTCAGCGCAAGGCGGCGGCCGCCTCATGCGTGGCTGCCAGCGCTGCCGTCCGCAGTGCCTCGATGGAGGGCCCCGCCTTGAGGACGCCGCGCGACGTGGAGGCCAGGACGTGACGGCGAGCCGATCCGAGACGGACTCCAGCTCGGCCGGCCCAGCTCCCTGCGCACCGATGCCGGGGGCCAGCAACGGCCCGTTGGCGCGCAACAGGTCGATCTAGACGGCAGACGGCCTCGCCGACCGTGGCGCCGACGACCAGCCCGACGCTGCCGAGCCTGCCCTCCCCGCTGGCGGTGGCGTTGGATGCGGTCACGCCCTCCACGACGCCGGCAGCCACGGCCCGCTCTGCCGCTGACGGCGTGCTGGACCGCGGCCTTCGGATTGGAGGTCAGGCGAGACGAATACGCCCGGCCGCTCCGCCTCCGCCAGGTCCAGTGCAGGGCTGCAGCGACCCGTACCCCAGGTAGGGGAGAGACCGTGATGGAGTCAGCGGCCAGAGGCGCGCCGTCCGGACAGGTATGCCTGGGCGTAACCGGCCATGGTGGAGCCGATGTCGCCGCGCTTGACGTCGAGAACCGACGAGGGTACCGACGTCCCGCTAGGGGCCGCCAGGGTCTCCTCCGAGACCGCGATGCCGGCGCTGCCGTGGCGTCTCGAAGAGTGCCGACTGCGGCTTTGACGGCGCCCACGCGCCCACCGACCGCGTCGACCGTCCGCAGGGCGAAGTCCCGTAGGCCCGCGGCGGAGTCCGCCAGGCCCCAGGCCTCGAGCAGGCTCGGGTGGGGTCGATCCCACACACAGAGGTCCGTGGTCCTCCATGGCATCTGCCGGGCGCGCGCCGAAGGAGCGGCAGGAGTGACTGTGCTGATCGGGGACGGTGAGGTCATCGAGTCTCCTTGTCGGCAAGTGGTGGGGCTCGGTGCGCTGAGCCTCGCCGGGATCGGCGGGCGGCGATGTGCTTTCCTGGAGGCTGCGGACCCGGAAGGGGCTGCGCAGCTGAACCTCGAGGGCCTGGACCGCCGCCTGGAGCTGTTGGACTGTGGTGATGATGGACGATCGGCGCCAGTGGTGGCCGCGCGGATGGGTACCGTCGGCACGGGCTCCCCTGGCCCTAGGGGGTGTTGACGACCATGTCGACTGGCTCCGGACTCGATCAGCCCGGCGATCGTCTGCTCCCCGTGGGCGCCGACGCCCTGGCTGATCTTGCGCACGGCCATGGCGTCGATCCCGTTGCGGCGCAGTACCTGTGCGGTCCCGGTGGTGGCCAGGACGGTGAAACCGAGCTCGGCCAGCCGGGGCCCACCGGCAGGATGATGGCGCGCTTGTCCCGGTCGGCCACGAGACGAACAGCGTGCCCTCTCTGGCAGGCCGCCGTAGGCGCCGGCCTGGGACTTGGCGAAGCTCGGGGGAAGTCCACGTCGTAGCCCATGACCTCACCCGGTGGAGCGCATCTCGGGTCCCAGGACCGTGTCGACGACACGCCCCTCGGTGGTGCGGAACCGTTTGAAGGGCAGGACCGCCTCCTTGACTGGCGATCGGGTCATCGGGATCGGTGATGGCGGCGTCGGCCTCGGCAGGTGGCCGGAGGACCTGAGCGAGGCGATCGTCTCCCCGCCATGATGAGGGCCGCCGCGCCTGGCGAGCTGCACGCCGGAGGCCTTCGAGACGAAGGGGACCGTGCGTGAGGCCCTCGGGTTGGCCTCAATGACGTAGAGGACGTCGGAGACCAGGGCGAACTGGATGTTGAGCAGCCCACGCACGCCCCACCCGACGGCGATCGCCTCAGTGGAGCGCCGGATGCGCGCGATCTCCGTGTCGGACGGGGTCATGGGCGGCATGACGCAGGCCGAGTCGCCGGAGTGGATCCCCGCCTCCTCGATGTGCTCCATGACCCCGCCGAGGAACAGCTCGCTTCCGTCGTGTAAAGGGCGTCGACGTCGATCTCGATGGCGTCATCGAGAACCGATCGATGAGCAGCGGCCCGGTCCCGTAGACGCCGCCGGGCTCGCGGCCGGCGCGCTGGAGGTAGTCGTCCAGGCCGCCGGCGTCGTAGACGATCTCCATACCGCGCCCGCCCAGCACATAGCTCGGGGCGCACCAGGACCGGGTAGCCGATGTCCTGGGCGACCGAGCAGGCCTGCTCATCGCTCACCGGGCGGTGCCGTGCGCCGGTGCGGGCAGCCCGGCGCGCTGGAGGACGACGCCGAAGGCCTCGCGGTCCTCGGCGGCGTCGATGGCCTCCGGGCTCGTGCCCAGGATCGGCACCCCGGCCTCGGACAGCCTGGAGGCCAGGGACAGCGGCGTCTGCCCGCCGAGCTGGACGATGACACCGGCCACCGGACCTGCTGCGCGCTCGGCCTCGTAGACCTCGATGACGTCCTCGAAGGTCAGAGGCTCGAAGTAGAGCCGGTCGGAGACGTCGTAGTCGGTGGAGACGGTCTCGGGGTTGCAGTTGACCATGACGGTCTCGTAGCGCTCGGACAGCGCCATGGCGGCGTGGACGCAGGAGTAGTCGAACTCGATGCCCTGCCCGATGCGGTTGGGGCCCGAGCCCAGGATGATGACGGCCTCGCGCTCGCGGGGCGCGACCTCGGTCTCCAGGTCGTAGCTGGAGTAGAGGTAGGGGGTGCGTGAGGCGAACTCGGCTGCGCAGGTGTCCACGGTCTTGTAGACGGGGCGCAGCCCGAAGGCGTGACGGACCTCGCGCACCGTGTCCTCGCTGATGCCTCGCAGAGCGGCGACCTGGACGTCGGAGAAGCCGTGGCGCGGCCGGGGCCAGGACCTCAGGGGTGAGGGCCTCGGCGTCCTCGACCTCCTGGAGCCACCTCTTGGAGAGCAGCATCTGAGTCCGGGAACCAGGGGTCGATGCGGGTGGCCTCGTGGAGCTGAGCGATCGTGGCGCCTCCGCGCACTGCCTGCTGGAGGTCGACCAGCCGGTGCTCACTGGGGGTGGCGATGGACTCCAGCAGCTCGGAGGTCTGCTGTGCGGTGGGAGCAGGTCCGTCCCAGTGGAAGACAGTGCCCTTCTTGTCCAGGGATCGCATGGCTTTCTGAAGCGCCTCGGTGTAGGAACGGCCGATGGCCATGGCCTCTCCCACCGACTTCATGGTGGTGGTGAGCCGGGGATCGGCGCCCCGGAACTTCTCGAAGGCGAAGCGCGGAACCTTGACGACCACGTGGTCAGGGTCGGTTCGAAGGAGGCCGGGCGTGGAGGCGGTGATGTCGTTGGGGATCTCGTCGAGTGTGTAGCCCACGGCGAGGCGGGCGGCGATCTTGGCGATCGGGAAGCCGGTGGCCTTGGATGCCAGGGCGGAGGACCGCGAGACGCGCGGGTTCATCTCAATGACAATGATCCTGCCGGTGGCAGGGTCGACTGCGAACTGGATGTTGCGGCCTCCGGTGTCGACCCCGACCTCGCGGATGACGGCGATGCCGATGTCCCGCAGCCGCTGGAGCTCGCGGTCGGTCAGGGTCAGGGCCGGGGGCGACCGTGACTGGAGTCGCCGGTGTGCACGCCCACGGGGTCGACGTTCTCGATGGAGCACACGACCACCACGTTGTCGGCGGCGTCGCGCATGAGCTCGAGCTCGTACTCCTTCCAGCCCAGGATCGACTCCTCCAGGAGGACCTCGGTGGTGCGTGAGGCGGCCAGACCGGCACCGGCGATGCGGCGCAGATCGGCGTCATTGAAGGCGACGCCGCTGCCCAGACCACCCATCGTGAAGGAGGGGCGCACGACGACCGGGTAACCGCCCAGGGCATCACTCCGGCGCGGCACTCGTCCATGCTGTGGGCGATGACGCTGCGAGCGACCTCGGCGCCGCAGCGCTCGACGACGTCCTTGAACTCGTCGCGGTCCTCCCCGGCGTTGATGGCCGCGGCGGAGGCACCGATGAGCTCGACGTCGTACTCCTCGAGCACACCCCGCTCGACCAGGCTCATGGCGGCGTTGAGGGCCGTCTGCCCGCCCAGGGTGGGCAGGAGGGCATCCGGGCCGCTCCCTGGCGATGATGGTGGTCAGTACCTCGGGGTGATCGGCTCGATGTGGGTGGCATCGGCGACGTCCGGGATCGGTCATGATCGTGGCCGGGTTGGAGTTGACCAGGACGACGCGGATCCCCTCGCTGCGCAGGACTCGGCAGGCCTGGGTGCCGGGTGAGTCGAACTCGCAGGCCTGCCCGATGACGATGGGGCGATCCGATGACCAGGACGGAGGTGATGTCAGGGCGAGCAGGCATGTCAGTTCTTGTCCTCGCGGTCCTGGCTCCCTGGCGGTGCTCTCGCATGAGGGCGGATGAATCGGTCGAAGAGGTGCTCGGCGTCGTGGGGCCGGCGGCGGCCTCGGGTGGTACTGCACGGAGAAGGCCGGCGGGTCGAGCTCGCAGTCCCTCGACGACGCCGTCATTGAGTCTAGGTGGGAGACCTCCACCCGGCCGTAGCGACCGTTGTCGAAGGGAGCCACGGAGGGCTCGTCAACGGGCGTCGACGGCGAATCCGTGGTTGTGGGCCGTGATCTCCACCTTCCCGGTGCCGCGGTCCAGGACGGGCTGGTTGACGCCGCGGTGCCCGTAGGTCGGCTTGTACGTGCCGTACCCCGAGGGCCCGCCCCAGAGCTGGTTGCCCAGGCAGATGCCGAAGAAGGGGATGCGCGCGTCGAGCACGCCGCGCAGGAGCTCGATCTCGACGTCCGCGGTCCCGGGGTCTCCGGGGCCGTTGGAGCACAGGACGCCATCAGGCCTGAGGGCAAGGATCTCGGAGAGGTGGTGGACTGGGGCAGGGACGTGCACGCGTACGCCGCGCTCGGCGAGCTGCCACGGGGTACGCGACTGATGCCCAGATCGATGGCGACCAGGACCGCGACCGGTTCCTGCCCCTCGGCCGGTCCGGTGGGCTCGACGACGTAGCCGGAGGGAGTGGTCACCTCGGCGGCCAGGGCGCGACCGCTCATGGGTGGCTCACTGCGCACCGTCTCCAGGCAGATGTCGATACAGGCCTGGCTGGGACCACCGGGGTCGGTGCTCCGGCGGGCAGGGCGTCCCCGGAGAAGATGCCGCCGCGCATCGCGCCCGCCTCGCGTGGGTGGCGGGTCAGCGCCCGGGTATCGACCTCGCATATCCCGACGATGCCGGAGGCCCGCAGGTCGTCCTCCAGCTCCCGGCGGGAGCGCCAGCTGGAGGCCCGTCGAGCCGGTTCGCGCACGACGTAGCCGGCCACCCAGATACGGTCGGACTCGGCGTCCTCGTCGTTGACCCCGGTGTTACCGATGTGTGGTGCCGTCTGTACCACGATCTGGCGGTGGTAGGAGGGGTCGGTCAGTGTCTCCTGATACCCGGTCATCCCGGTGGAGAAGACGATCTCCCCGATGGCGCGTCCTGGAGCCCCGTAGCTGCGGCCCCGCAGGGCCCAGCCGTCCTCCAGGACGAGGGAGGCGGCTGGGCGGTGGGTCGACTCAGACCATGAGCCGAGTCAGCAGGGGGCCTCGACAGGAGACCCGTCCAGGACGGTGGGGCGACCGTGGAGGAAGGTGGCCATGACCTGTCCCGGCAGCTCCATACCCGCGTAGGGGGTGTTGGTGGAGCTGGTCCACTGTGCGGAGCCGTCGACGGTACGGCGGACCTCGGGGTCGACCACCGTGATGTTGGCCGGGGCGCCGACCTCGAGCTCGCACCCCTGGTCGCTCAGACGACCGATGTTGGCCGGGGCCGAGGACATGGCTCGGGCGATGTCACGCCAGGTCATGCGGCCGGTGCTCACCATCGTCTCGATCAGGACGCTCAGAGCAGTCTCCAGGCCCGTCATGCCGAAGGCTCCGGCCTGCCACTCGCAGTCCTTGTCCTCCAGCGGGTGGGGGCGTGGTCGGTGCCGACCACATCGATGGTGCCGTCGGCCAGGGCCTGGCGGACGGCCTCGACATCCTCGGCCGTCCGCAGCGGGGGTTGACCTTGTAGAGGGGCGGTAGGTGCGGGCCATCTCATCGGTGAGCAGGAGGTGGTGCGGGTGACCTCGGCAGTGACGTTGATGCCACGGGACTTCGCCCAACGGATGATCTCGACGCTGCCGGCGGTGGACAGGTGGCACGCATGCAGGCGCGAGCCGACGTGCTCAGCCAGCAGGACGTCACGGGCGATGATCGACTCTCGGCCACTGCGGGCCAGCCACGCAGCCCCAGCTCGGCGGGAGACGACGCCTCATGCATCTGGGGAGCCCTCGGTGAGACGGGGTCCTGGGCGTGCTGGGCGATGACGCCGTCGAAGGACTTGACGTACTCCAGCGCCCGGCGCATGAGGACGGGGTCGAGACGACACTGCCGTCGTCGGGAAGACGCGCACCCGGGCGGCGGAGGTGGCCATCGCCCCATGTCGGACAGGTGCTCACCGGCCAGGCCGGCGGAGACGGCCCCCACTGGGTGGACGTCCACCCAGCCGGCCTCCGCGTCCCCAGCCGCAGGACCTGCTCGACGACGCCGGCGGTGTCCTGGACGGGGGTGGTGTTGGCCATCGCGAAGACGGCGGTGTAACCGCCGACGGCTGCAGACTCGGGTGCCGGTGTAGACGGTCTCGGCGGACTCCCGCCGGGTTCACGCAGGTGGGTGTGGATGTCGACGAGTCGGGCAGTGCGATGAGCCCGCCAAAGTCGTGGCGCTGAGCATCGGCCGGGGCCTTCGCCGCGGCGTCGGGCCCGATGGCGGCGATGGCGCCGTCGGTGATGAGGATGTCGGTGGGGTCCTCGCCGTAGGGGCGGACACCGGTCAGGAGGTGGGAGGTCACAGCTGGTTCCCTTCGTCAGCGAGGAGGAGGTGAGAGCGGCCATACGCACCGAGACGCCGTTGCCGACCTGCTCGATGATGCGTGAGCGGGGGTCGTCGGCGGCCTCGGCGGTGATCTCAAGGCCGCGGTTCATGGGGCCGGGGTGCATGACGATGGCATGCTCCGGCATGGCCCGGCGCCGGGCGGAGTTGAGGCCGTAGACGCTGGAGTACTCGGCGGGACTCGGGAAGAAGCCGCCGCCGGCGGCGCTCATGCGCTCACGCTGGACGCGCAGCATCATGACGGCGTCGGGCTGGATCTCCTCGATCGCCTCGTCAAGGTTGTAGGAGACCTCGCAGGGCCAGTCGTCCATGCCGACGGGCAGCAGCGTCGGGGGTGCCACGAGCGTCACCTTGGGCGCCGAGCGCCGTCATGAGATCCACGTTGGAGCGGGCCACACGGGAGTGCAGGACGTCTCCGACGATGATGACCGGGCCCCTTCAGATCGCGTCCTGCGGGGCGGGACTCGCCGTTGGCGGTGTCGGGGGCTCCGGGGACGTACCAGCGGCGCAGGGTCATGGCGTCCAGGAGGGCCTGGGTGGGGTGCTGGTGGGTACCGTCGCCCGCGTTGAGGACGGGCACGTTGATCCAGCCGGCGTGGGCCAGCAGGTGCGCGGCGCCGCAGGGCCGAGTGGCGCACGACGACGGCGTCCGCCCCCATGGCCATGATCGTCTGGGCGGTGTCGCCGAGGGACTCCCCTTGGACAGCGACGAGCCCCTTGGCGGAGAAGTTGATGACGTCGGCGCTCAGACGCTTGGCGGCCGCCTCGAGGACAGCCGAGTCGGGTGGAGTCCTCGAAGAAGAGGTTGACCACGGTCTTGCCGCGCAGGGTGGGCAGCTTCTTGACCGCCTGGCTCTGAGTGGCGGCCATGGCCTCCAGCGGTGTCCAGAACCATGACCGCCTCGTCGTGGGTCAGGTCCTTGGCGGAGAGCAGGTGCTTCATCGGGTGGCCTCTGGTCGGCGCGCTCGCTCGAGCGCTCAGTGGGGACGTCTGCGGGGACGATGGTGACGGCGTCGGTGGAGGCGCCGAGCTCGGTCAGGAGACCACGACCTTCTCGGTCCGGGACGTCGGCAGATTCTCGCCCACGTAGTCGGCTCGGATGGGCAGCTCGCGGTGGCCGCGGTCCACGAGCGTGGCCAGCTGCACGGCCCTAGGGACGGCCGATCGCGCCCAGGGCGTCGAGGGGCGGCGCGATCGTGCGCCCGGGTAGAGGGACGTCGTCGACGAGGATGACGACCTTGCCGTCGATGCCGCCCTGGGGGATCTCGGTGGGGACGGGGCACGCGGATCGGGGTGACGTCCCAGATCGTCGCGGTACATGGTGATGTCCAGGGTGCCGACCGGAACCTTAGTGCTGACGGCGTTGGACTGCGCCATCTGCTCCGCCTGCGTAGCCTGCTGCGTCTCCTCACTCGCGGCGAAGGCAAGCGCCTCGACGAGCCTGCGAGCAAGCGGGACTCCCCGCTGGGGATTCCCAGGACGACGACGTCCTGGGCTCCGTGGTTGCGCTCCAGGATCTCGTGCGCGATACGGAACAGGGGATCGGGCTATGTCAGGGAGGTCCGAGGATCTCCTTGCCCGGGGATGGTGCGCTGGAAGCGCCTGACAAACTTTCGGCCATCTCAGGCCTCCTTCCCCGCCTCGCTGGACGGACTTAAAGGATGTTGGTCGCCCGTAACTTTACATCCTCTCGGTCAACTGCGCGCGACACGAGGGAAAGATCGGTCGAGATGAAGATCACGCCAATGTGCGGACGATCAACACGGCGCCAGATATGGAGCTCGGCGGGGACTACTCCCCATCTACAGTTTTTCCGTAACAATGTCATACTCTTACCCAACGCCTCGGCGTCGTCATACGTTGAGCGCGAGATCGTCACGACATGTCGAGTGCTTGAGAAGTGAGTGCCGGATCCATCCGAGCCCGATTGAGAGCTGAACGATTTTCGCTGGGCCGGCTAAGGGCCGGTGCTGCTGCATCAGTGACTTCTTCTCAAGCAAGGAATGACATGACACTCCCTTCCCGACGTTCCATCATGACTGGCCTCGGTGCCGGCGGCCGGCCTGGCTGCCGCCGGACTCCTCCTTCCTCCCGCCGCGGCGGCCGGGCAGGAGCGTGGCTTCGGCTCCCCATCTTTGACGAGCAGTTCTCCCAAGGTCCCGACTTCTCCCCTTCGCGCTGGAGGGACAACAGCCCGGAGCCCGAGTCCTGTGCCAGCTACGACTGGGGAGTCTTCACTCATGACACCCACAGCGTCAGCAACGGTGTCGGGCATGTTCTGTGGCGCAAGCGCGCCACGCCCCCTCGAGGATTCCAGAACCGCTTCGACAAGGGAGGAGACCCTGCGCTACGTCGACCAGGCCTTCATTACGACGCAGGGTCTTTTCTCATTCGTCTACGGCTCCCTGAGACCCGGGCCCGCTTCCCTCAGTCGGATGAGGGACTGTTCGCCGGGATCTGGCTACGGGCCGATGACGCGAAGAACGGAGGCGAGATCGACGTCGTCGGGACCTACGGCGGCGGCAGTGCCACCGGTATCACCGAGTCGACGGTGCACTTCGGCCAGGCGGGAGGCAAGGGAAGCAACCTAGGGGTCTCCCCACGGCCCGATCTCACCCAGTGGCACACCTACGGAATGGAGAAGACCCCGGAGAGCATCCTGTTCCTCTTCGACGGCCGGCCGTATCACGAGGTGAAGCGCTCAGCCTCCCAGCAGGAATTCGATGCCTGCTTCGGCGCCGACGCCGCATACCACATCTGTTTGACGACACACACCGGCAGCATCCACCGAGGCCGGCTGAACCACGAGGGCTTCACGCAGGCCCAGGTGGACATCGATCACATCGTTGTCCGCGCGCTGAACCAGTAGCCGATTCGCCGCCCTCGACTCAGCTCGATCAGCTCTTGACCAGGAGGTCGTGCAGGCTGAGGGGCGACGCCCGGTCAACTGCTCGACGGCATCGGAGATTACGTCCAGCTCTCCGGCGGCAATGGCGGTGTAGGTACTCACCCAGGCGTCCTTCTCCCAGTCAGGAACATCGTAGTGGGCTCTCGAGCCGTAGGCCTCCTCGATGGTCTCCTCGTGATGAACGGTCTTACAGCCCGTCACCTCGGTGATAGTCCGAGCCGCCTCCTCCATGGTGAAGGCCTCTGGGCCGGTGAGGTCATGAGTGACACCGTCATGGCACACGTTCACCGGCAACAAGGTCCTTGAGAATGGCTGCTGCCGAGGCAGCGTCGCTCGCTCGCCACTGCGCCGACTCGCCCATCGCCAGCGGGTCCGGTGATAGAGCCCTCGCCGGCAATGTCAATGAAAGAAGTCTGTGTAGAACGAATCGCGTAGGAGGGTGCATCCCATGCCGGAGTCGCGCAGAGCCTGCTCAGTGGACCAGTGGGTGCGGGCAAGAGTGAAGGTTGCCTGCAGGGAGGCTCCCGAGGAAGGAGGTGTAGACCGTGCTTGACCCCAGCCTGAACGGCCGCGGCAATGAAAGCCAGGTGCTGCTCAGGCGATCCTCGGACTCGGCGGCCGAGACCATGAACAGGATGTCGACGCCGGTGAGAGCCTCGATCGCGGTTGCACGGTCTGCGTACCTGGTAGCGGCCACGTCCTGGGCCCAGCCAGGAGCACGGCAAGCGTCCCTGACGAGGAGGGCGTGCCTCAAGGTCCCCTTCGCACAACATCTCTGCGACCGCGCCGCCGATCTTTCCAGTGGCTCCCGTCACGGCGATCAAAGGCTGGTTCACTGTACCCACTCTCCCGTCTGAGGTGCTGTGACAACAGCACGCAGTGCTGCGCTTTTTCTGAGAAGGAGGATGCAGGCGAGCACCAACATGACTTGAACGGCCATGCAGATCACGATCAGCGGAACGAATGCTGTATCGGAGAGCGTGTCTGTCTCCACAGAGGCGTACTGGTACAAGGCCACGTACATCACCACGGTGGGGAGCCCCATTACGATGCTGGCAGCTAGCTGCGCCGCTGTCGGCATCTTGGCCTCGGCCCAACCGCCCGGCTGGATCCTGTCAGAGGATGCATGAGCCTGGATGCAGGCGACGAGGGCCAGAACGAAGCTGACGATCCAGCCGACGCCCACAAGAAACGGGCCGCCATCATCATCAGGATCACCACCCCCATGAGGACGGAGGGATGGGGCTCCATCAACACAGTAGGCAGAAACAACGCGACGTTGATGATCAGCGCGATGATCACAGTGATGAGCTCAATAATCCCACAAGAGACCGCGACACCCCGGTTCGTGAAACGCCTCCGCTCCAGGATGAGGACCGGATTGTCCCAGAGGAATCCAGGGGGCTGAACCGGTACCGCGGGAGCGAAGGGGACATGCTCACCGGGTGCGGGGACGCCCCATGGATATCCGCCAGGTCCTCCAGGAGGCTGACCGAGACCGGAGGGGACAGGGCTTGAAAGCGCGGAGTTCTGCAACTCACGCGCCCCATACCACGGACGCGGAGACTCCTATTTTGATGTAGGGGTAGTCGCTGGGGTCCTGAGGAGGAAGTTGTGCCACGGGGTACTCCGGCATTGGCTGTTGGACTCAGCACAGGCTAGGTCACGATGCTCGGCCGGGGCCAGCTCACGGCATGAGAGTGCACCCATGCCGTGAGCCCATTGCTCCATGACTCAGCGCAACGTGTCCGCGAGGTCGCCGATACGCCCCAGAAGTCCTCCCAGGTACCTGGGTGACTCGTCGGTGGAGAGCATTCGGCTGAGCGTCAGTGGCCTCGTCGACGGCGGCAGGGCGTCCACATCATCGTTGTAGACGATCTCCCAGGTGGCGACTCGGGCAATAGCGCGGTCGACGGCCGGCATGCGCCCCAGGGTCCACCCCTGGGCATAGGTCTGGATCGTCTCGTCGACGTCGGCCAAGTGATCGCACACACCGTCGAGATCTCCCGAGTGTAGGCGGGGGCCTCGGTGTGGTTGGCCGAGCTGACGGCGCGCAGCTGCGCGAAGCGAGCGCAGCTCCTCGGCGCCTCGGCGCTCAGCATCCCGCGCTGGTCGGCCTCGAAGAGGATCTCGACGGCACGCCGGCGCGCCTTGGTACGGGCGGTGACCGGGTGACGCGACGCGGGGCTCGAGTGGGACGAGCCCTCCTCAGGCTGCTCGGTCATCAGTCGGTGACGCGGGAGATGTAGGAACCAGAGCGGGTGTCCACCTTCACCTTGTCACCGGTGTTGAGGAACAGGGGACCTGGATCTCCGCACCAGTCTCGACAGTGGCGGGCTTGGTGCCGGCGCTGGAGCGGTCGCCCTGGAGACCCGGCTCGGTGTGGGAGATCGTCAGGACCACGGAGGCCGGCAGCTCAACGAACAGGACGGCATCCTCGTGAAGGCCACGATGACGTCTTGGTTCTCCAGCATGAAGGTGGCGGCGTCGCCGACGGTGGCCGAGGGTACGTAGGGTCTGCTCGTAGGACTTGACGTCCAGTGAAGACGTAGTCGTCGCCGTCCTTGTGAGGTACTGCATGTCGCGCCGGTCGACGGTCGCTGTCTCGACCTTGAGGCCGGCGTTGAAGGTCTTGTCGACGGTCTTGCCGGACAGGACGTTCTTGATCTTGGTGCGCACGAAGGCGGGGCCCTTACCGGGCTTGACGTGCTGGAACTCCACTACCTGCCACAGCTGGCCCTCGAGGTTGAGCACCATACCGTTCTTCAGGTCGTTCGTCGTTGCCACGAGGGTTTCCTCACTGTCGCGTTTGCATCTAGGGGACGCGCTGATCCTACCGCGAGGTGCAGCGCTCACCCTGTGACAGGTGTGTCACGCCGGTCACGAGTGGTGGGAGAAACCGGCTTCGACGGCCCGGATGACCTGTTCTCCAGCCTCTTCGGGGGTGGTTGCACTCGTGTCGATGATCGTGTCAGCCAGCTCCGGCACCTGGCCCTGACGCTCGTGGAGCATTTGGACGAACTGGTGGTGGACGGTTCCCAGGGCCACGGACCGGGGAGCGTCAGACCGTTGCGGGTGGCCAGTACCCGGGTGGCGCAGGCGAGGGGCCACGATCTGGCAGGACCGGTCATGAACGAGTCGCAGCTCCTCGAGACGCCGGCCTATCCGTGGATCGCTCAGGCAGCCCGAGCCCAGAGCCCACGACGGCACCCTGAGCCACCGCATGGTCGGTACCTGGGAGGCGACGCGAGCCTCAACCCGGCGGTAGTCGGCTTCGGGCACCGCTACGAGCGCCAGGTCAGGGACTGGTTCCCAGCTCGTCCGCGACTCTACGGCCCAGGTCGAGCACGGGCAGGCCCTCGATGGCTCCGATGGCACGCCCCACGCTGGAGCAGCCGGCTCCGGGAGGACCGACGAGATCAGAGCACGAGGAGAGTGGAGGATCAAGCCCCGCGCCTTTCAGCCGGGTCGGTCGAGTCGGTGACGGCCTCATGCGCCTTGAAGAGCACGTCCTCGCTGGGCGCCTGCACCCTCACGTCTGGCGACATCGTCGAGGCAGGACCAGACGCAGCCGACCACCGCGCACCTTCTTGTCTGCTCATCATCGCCGCCTTGAGATCCTCCCACCGGCCGCCTCCTTCGGGGAAGGTGGTGGGCAGTCCGACCGCCTCAAGGCTCTGACGGTGCAGGGCCAGTGCGTCACTGCTCAGGTTGCCGCTGCGGTGGGCGACCTCTGCGGCGAAGACGCAGCCAACGGCAACGGCCTCGCCGTGGCGCCAGGTGTAGCCAGTGACCTTCTCGATCGCGTGGGCGTAGGTGTGCCCGTAGTTGAGGATCTCCCGCAACCCGGCCTCGGTGAGGTCCTCGCCCACGACCGCGGCCTTGACCGCGACCGAGCGAGTAACGAGGTCGACCAGAACCGGTGAGTCCCAGGCCAGGCAGTCGGCAGGCTCGGCCAGGACGCGGTCGAGGATGACAGGATCGGCGATGAGCCCGCGCTGACGACCTCACCGAGTCCCGCCCTCAGCTCGGCGGCCGGGCAGGGTGGACAACGTCTCCAGGTCGGCGATGACGGCAGCAGGCGGGTGGAAGGCGCCGACCAGGGTTCTTGCCGGCCGGCGTGTCGATCCCGGTCTTCCCACCGACAGCCGCATCCACCACGGCCAGTAGCGTGGTGGGCACCTGTACCACAGGACTCCGCGCAGCCAGGTGGCAGCCGCGAAAACCGGCCAGGTCCGTCGTCGCTCCGCCACCGAGACCAATCACGAGCCGTCGCGCCCCAGGCGGAAGGATCCGAGTCGTTCCCACAGGTGCTCAGGACGCGTGCCGTCTTGGCCGCCTCGCCGTCGGGTACCCTCGATCCGAGGACGCGCAGACCCCGACCGACCAGCTGCTTCTCTGCGCTGGCCGCGCGCCTCGGTCAGGGCCTTGGCGTGATGATGGCAACGCCTCCAGCGCCGTGCCCGGGGCCTCCTGCACCACGCGAGCGAGGTCGGTCAGGGGCCCGTGGCCGATGAGTACGTCGTGGAGTGGTCGCCGGTGACGCTGACACGCCTGGCGCCGTCGTGGGTCTCAGGCGCCCCAGACGGCTGGATGCGGTGGCGCTGGGACGGGCTACCGAGTCTCCTCCGGACGTGGTGGGCGTGGCCGCCCGGCTGTTCCGCCATGGGGGCGAGAACACCGACCGCCTGCGGCGTCTGGACGCCGAGTGCGACGAGGATCAGGGCGGCGACCTGCTGAGGGCTGAGCCCGTCGGTGGGGACGGTGAGGGTGGCCACCTCGGCGTACAACGGTGTGCGCTGCGCGTGGAGAGACTCCATGCGCGCCAGGACGCCGTCGTTCCCGCCACTGCGCTCGTCACCGTCCCTCGCGGCGCTGCTGAGCCGCACGGGTCTGGTCAGGTCGGCATCTGGCGTCATGAGGGGACGGCCGGCGCCATCACCCACGTGCTCGGCGGCCGTGCTCGGGGATGTGGACAGGGTGGATGACGGTGTGTCCGCGCAGCAGCTCACGGTTCTCAGGGCGCATCACCGCTCCCCGCCCAGGGCGATGACACCGTGCGCAGCCGCCGGGGAGTCCAGGACGGCCTCGCATGGCACGGTGCTCGCGGTCGCGGAAGCCCTCCCTCCCCTCGGAGGCGAAGATCTCTGGGATCGTCATCCGGGCACGCCTGCGGATCTCGGCATCGGTATCGGTGACCTGCACACCCAGCGCCTGGGCCAGAAGCCGGGCCTGGGTGGTCTTGCCCGCGCCGGGCAGCCCCACCAGGACCAGGGGCAGCTGGTCGTCGCGCAGGGCGATGGTTGGAACGCGCTTCCAGGTCATGATCGTGTCTCCCTCACCGTTGAGCAGGCCATCGGTACCAGTATCGCGTTCACCGACGGAATTACCACTCGGTTCACCAGTGTGTCCGCTGGGCTATGTGGGCCAGGTAGGCCTGAAGGTTGCGCCTGGCCTCGGCAACCGAGTCACCACCGGTCTTGTCCAGGAGAAGATCGGCCCAGGACCAAAGGCGGTCATGGCCTGAGCGATCACGGCGCCGGGGACTGACGGCGCACACGTCGGAGCGCTGGTGGAGCCCGGTGGCCGCCTCACCGGTGGCCAGGTCGACGGTGCGCAGAGCCCGGGGCACCGTCGAAATCGGTTTGAAGGCGGCTCGCACCCGCAGCTCGGAGCCGTTGGAGATGCCGCCTTCGACACCGCCGGCTCGGTTCGTGCCCGGGTGATCTCACCATCGCGCGCTGAGACGATCTCATCGTGCGCGGCCGAGCCCCGCCGGGCCCGCCTCGGCGAAACCGTCACCGATCTCCACGCCCTTGACGGCTTGAATGCCCATGAGTGCGGCCGCCAGCCGGGCGTCGAGACGACGGTCGGCCGAGACGTGGGTGCCCAGTCCCACCGGCACGCCTGCGGCAACGACCTCGACGACGCCGCCGAGCGTGTCTCCGCCTTCTTGGCGGCGTCGATCTCCGCGACCATGGCAGCGCTGGTGGCGGGATCGGTACAGCGCACAGGGGTCGGCGTCGAGGCGCTCAGTGTCCTCCGCGGTCGGCGCAGGCACGTCATCGGGCAGGGCGACGGTCCCGATACGTACGACGTGGCTGACCAGCCTGGTGCCGGCGACCTGGGCCAGGACGGCCTCAGCGAGTGCCCCCAGCGCCACACGGGCGGCGGTCTCGCAGGGCCGAGGCCCGTTCCAGGACCGGGCAGGGCCTCATCCAGGTCGTACTTGAGCATTCCGGGCAGGTCCGCGTGCCCGGGACGGGGCGGGTCAGGGGGACGATTACGGGCGATCTCACGCTCGTCGCCGGTGCCCGCGTCAATGAGCAGGGTCGCGAGGATCCACGGGGTCGGCGCTCATCACGGTGGACCACTTGGGCCACTCGGAGTTGCCGATCTGCAGTGCGACAGGGCTGCCGATGGTGCTGCCATGGCGGATACCGCCCAGGATCCGCAGCTCATCGCGCTCGAAGGCCTGGCGGGCACCACGCCCGTGTCCCAGACGCCTGCGGGCCAGCGCGGTCCTGATGTCCTCACTGGTGATCCGTACACCCGCGGGTACGCCCTCCATCACCGCCGTCAGGGCCTCGCCGTGGGACTCTCCGGCCGTCATCCATCGAAGCATGAGACAGATACTCTCATCACGCCGAAGACGTCTCCGGCGTCCTGGGGTGGATCGTCAGATGCGACGGCCCCTCAGTGCGCAAGGGTCGTTGCCGGCGTCGTCAGTGCTGACAGAAGCGCCTCGCGCATGAGCTCGATGTCCGGATGCTGCCCGGTCGCATGAGCTGGACCTGGGCACTGGCCTGGTGCAGGGAGCATGTGAGCCAGCCCGGGGCCACGGCTCCCGCCCCGCGCCCAGGCCTCGGCGAGAGCAGTGGGCCAGGGTCATAGACGACGTCGAGCAAGACGGCTCCCGGCCGGGTTCCGCCCGAGCGATCGGGACCTCGCCCACAGGACCTGCCAGAGGGTCCGCCGCCTTTGCCGGCAACGTGGAGACCACGACATCGGCCCGAGACCAGGTACCGGGCCACCTCCGCGTTGGAGGCCGGGTCCACCGGTTTCCACGTGAGGGTTTCAATGTCCAGCCCCATGCGGTGCGCGGCGCTGAGCGCTCGGCCCGGACCGGCGTGGCGGCGCGCGGCGACAGTGATGCGACCGGCCCCGAGCTCGCCGAGCGCCGCCAGCGCCGAGCAGGCGGTGGCGCCCGAGCCGAGGACGACGCGCGCTCGATCGGAGGATGCTTCTGCGAGGAGTCTCCAGGCGTCCTATGCGCCGTCTCCCGCAGCGCACCGACGATGCCGGCGACGTCGGTGTTGAATCCGGCCAGGAGCGCGCCTCCGGCGCCGCTGCGCTGCGCGACCACGGTGTTCACCGCCCCGACGGCCTCGGCCAGGGGATCAACAACGTCAGGTGCGCCAGGAGCGCCTGCTTGTGGGGCATGGTGACGCTCAGTCCCGCCCAGACCGGTCCGGTCTGCACCGGAGCGACCATCTCGGTGAGCAGCACGGGCAGGTCCGCCGGCGCCGTCTCGCGGCGCTCAGAGACCAGTCGCCCAGACCCAGCCCGGCGTAGGCGGCCCGATGCAGCGCAGGAGACGGCGAGTGGCTCACTGGACTGCCGGTAACGGCGGCACGGTGGCGGATCACGCGTTCGCCCGATCAGCCACTCTTCTTCTTCCCGCCGTTGCAGATCTCCTCGTTCTTCTTGCAGTACTCATCGAGCTTCTTGGTGTTGGCCTTCTGCTCCTCACTTGTGGAGGAGAACAGGGTCTCACCGGTCTCGAGATTGACCGTGACGAAGTAGAGCCAGCTTCCGGCCGGCGGGTTGAGCACCGCCTTGATGGCTTCCTCGCTGGGACTGCCGATCGGTCCTGGCGGGAGCCCCTGGTGGACGTAGGTGTTGTACGCGTTGTTGGAGTCCGCCAGCTCGGTGGAGTTCGGGATGCCGCCGAAACGCCCCAGGCCGTATTGCACTGTCGAGTCCATCTGGAGCAGGCCATGGGTCTCACCACTGGTCTGGGCCAGACGGTTCTCGATGACCCGAGCCACCTGACCGTAGTACCTGGAGTCGTTGACCTCTCGCTCGATGATGGAGGCCTTGGTCAGGATCGCGTCGTAGTCCTCCTTGGGAACCTTGAGGTCCTTGAGCTGGGTAACGGTCCGGGAGACCATCTGCTTGACCAGGTCCTTGGGGGTGGCTTTCTCGGTGACGTCGTAGGGTCCCCGGAGCGAGCCAGCCCTCGACGTTCCCACCCGCCTCAGCGGGCAGGCCGATGCCGGCGGTGTCGGCGAAGGCGGCATCGATCTGCTCGTCGGAGAGTTGCCGACTTGCTTGAGCCGGTCCTTGACGATCTGCTTCGTGTGACCGGCCGACACCGTCAGGGTGTGTCACCCTTGGTCTCGGGATCGAGCAGTGCCTGAGCGCAGCGTTGGCCGACATCTTCTTCTTGAGCTTGTAGGTGCCCGGCTGAATGGTGTTGCCCTTCGGGTTTGTTCTTCACTGCATTGGTGAAGGCCTTGCCGGAGGCGACAACGCCCTTCTCCTGGAGGATGTCACCGATGTCCAGCCCGAGGCGCCCTCCGGGATGGTGACAGTGACCTCGCCCTCGCCGTTACCTTTGTAGTCCTCGGCGTGGGTCGCCTGGGCAGAGGCGTCTCGCATGATTCCGATGGCCTTGTAGCCCAGGACGCCAACTGCCGCGAGGGTGATGACGATGACGAGGCTCGTCAGCCAGTGCCGACGCCGCTTGCGCTGGCGGCGTTCGACCTTCTCCATACGCAGCTGCTTGCGGCTCTTGGGCTTATCTTTGGCGTCACCAGCATCTTCATCGCGCTGGATGCCGAGCTCGGCGAAGAAATCGTCGTGGCTCACGCTCTGCCTCTCTTGATCGGGGGGACTCGCTCACCGGCCGGAACCCCGGACATCCGCTCGGTTGTGAGGGGCCTGTTCAGGATGACGACCGCTGCCGCTTGGTCGACGATACCGCGAAAGCTTCTCTCCTTCAGGCCGGCCGCGTGCAGATCCCGGTGAGCAGTGACGGTGGTGAGCCGTTCGTCGACCAGCCGGACGCACACCTGCGGATGCAGACGGCCGGCCAGGTCTCGGGCCCAGTTGCGGGCGTCTCTGGTCGAGCTCGAGCTGCCACCGCCCATGCGCTTGGGCAGACCGACGATCACCTCGAAGGCACCGTACTCATCGACGAGGGTCAACGGCCTCGTCGAGATCAGCACCATAACGGTCCCGCCTGAGAGTTACCACAGGAAAAGACGGGATCGCGTCCTGATCGCAACGAGCGACACCAATACGTGCCTTTTCCGACGTCGAAGGCGAGTCGCACTCCGGTCCGGAAGCCTGCCGGAGCCGGTTGGGCTGATGAGTCTGTCACGTGATCTGCTCAGGGTCCGGGGCGAGGTCGCCGAATCAGGCCTTGATCTGGTCGGCGACGGCCTCAGCGCCTCGCCCAGTGCCTCGGGGTTCTGCCCGCCGCCCTGGGCCAGGTCGTCCTTGCCTCCGCCTCCGCCGCCCAGCGCCTGAGCCGCGGTACGCACCAGCGCGCCGGCACGAATGCCCTGGTCCCGAGCACCACCGTTGGTGGCGACCACCACTACCGGGCGCGAGTTCAGGACCGCGCCGACGGCGACGACGGCGGGTTCGAGGTCACCGAGCCGGCTGCGGGCGTCCAGGGCCAGAGAACGGACGGCGTCGGCCGAGCCGACGGAGCCGAGGTTGGCCGAGGCCAGCCGTACCTCGCCCACGCGCACGGCGTCGGAGACGATGTCGGCCGTGCGTGCTGCCAGTGCCGCCTGCTCAGCGGCAGCGAGACGCTTCTCGGCGTCCTTCAGCCGAGTCATGAGTCCTTCGACACGCTCGGGCGGGTCCTCGGGACGGCCCCCGACCATCGTGGAGAGCTGGGAGACCAGCGCGTGCTCCTTGGCCTGGTAGCCGTAGGCGCCATCGCCGACGAGCGCGTCAATGCGACGCACGCCCGAACCGATCGAGGACTCGCCCACCACCGCGATACGGCCGATGTGCCCCGTGGTGGGCACGTGGAGTCCCGGCGCACAGCTCCTTGGACCAGTCACCGCCGATGGAGACGACCCGCACCTCCTTGCCGTACTTCTCACCGAACAGGGGCCATGGCACCCGCGGCTCGGGCGGCGTCGATGTCCATGACCTCGTCGGTGACGGCCAGGTCCTCGGAGAGCCTGGCGTTGACCCGCTCCTCGATGCCGGCGATCTGGTCACCGGCCAGGGGCCGAGCCGTGGCGGAAGTCGAAAGCGCATGCGGGAGGGGAGTTCTCGCTGCCGGCCTGGGTGGCGTTGTCGGAGACGATCTCGTGGAGCGCCTTGTGGACCATGTGGGTGGAGGTGTGAGCCCGAGCGATCGCCAGGCGGCGGGCCACGTCGATCTGGGCGAAGGCCTTCTCCCCCACGGCGATCGTGCCCTCGGTCAGGGTGCCGCGGTGGACGTGCAGTCCCTTGACGGGGGCCTGGACGTCATTGACCTCGACGGTGCCGCCGTCGGCCAGTCGGATCGTGCCCTGGTCGGCAAGCTGACCACCCATCTCGGCATAGAAGGGGGTGCGGTCCAGGATGACCTCGACCTCGGCCGGGGCGGTGACGACGCTCTGCGGGATGCCGCCGACCAGCACACCGGCAACGGTGGCCTCGGCGGAGGACTCGGTGTAGCCCAGGAATGTCGAGCCGCCGCCCATCTCCTTCTCCAGCTCGCGGAAGACGCGGATGTCGGCGTGCCCGGTCTTCTTGGCGCGGGCGTCGGCGCGGGCGCGCTCCCTTCTGCTCGTTCATGAGGGCTGCGGAAGGCGCTCGTCGACGTCGACTCCCTGCTCGGCCGCCATCTCCAGGGTGAGGTCGATGGGGAAGCCGTAGGTGTCGTGCAGCTCGAAGGCACTCTTGCCGGACACCAGTGGACGACCGGTCCTGCCGGCGTCCTTCTTGGCGGTGGCCACGGCGGTGTCCAGGATCGTGGTGCCGGCTGCCAGGGGTGCGACGGAAGGCGTCCTCCTCACCGTAGGCGACCTCGGAGATGGTGTGCCAGCCGGTCTCCAGCTCGGGGTAGGGAGGCCTTCATGGCGTCCTTCGAGGCGGTCAGCAGCGTGGGCATGGCGGCCTCGTCGACGCCGAGCAGCCGCATGGAGCGCACCGCACGGCGGATGAGTCGGCGCAGGACGTAACCGCGTCCGTCGTTACCGGGGCGCACGCCGTCGGAGATGAGCATGAGCGCCGAGCGCACGTGGTCGGCCACGACTCGCATGCGCACGTCGTCATGGTGGGCCTCGCCGGCCTCGGGCCGGCGGCGCCGCGACCGTAGACCTTGCCGGAGAGCTCCTCGGCGGCCTTGATGACGGGGAGGACCTCGTCGATCTCATACATGTTGGGCTTGTCCTGCATGATGAAGGCGAGGCGCTCCAGACCGGCACCGGTGTCGATGGCGGTCTGGTCGAGCTTGCCCAGGAGCTCGAAGTCGTGTCCCTTGCCCTCTCCGCGCAGGAACTCGTCGAAGACGAGGTTCCAGATCTCAGGAAGCGGTCGCCCTGGGTGTCGACAGCGGGGCCGCCGTCGGGTCCGTAAAGCGGGGCCGCGGTCGTAGTGGATCTCGCAGCAGGAGCCGGCCGGTCCGGGCTGCCCGGTCGACCAGGAGATGTCCTTGAAGGAAGCAGCTGGATGCGCTCGGCGGGAACACCGATCTCGCGGGTCCAGTAGTCGAGGGAGACCTGGTCCTCCTCCCAGATCGTCATCCACAGCCGGTCCCCGTCCAGGCCGTAGCCGCCCTCCTCGCGACTGCCCGTCAGCAGGCCCCAGGCGTGGGAGATGGCCCCCTCCTTGAAGTAGTCGCCGAAGGAGAAGTTGCCGTTCATCTGGAAGAAGGTGCCGTGGCGCGTGGTGATACCGACGTTGTCGATGTCATTGGTGCGGATGCACTTCTGCACCGAGGCCGCCAGGGGCCAGGGGGCCTCCTCCGTGCCCAGGATGTGGGGGATGAAGGGCACCATGCCCGCCACGGTGAACAGGATGGAGGGCTCCGGGGACACCAGGGAGACCGACGGCCGGATCTCGTGCTCGTTCGCGGCGAAGTAGTCCAGCCAGCGGCTGCGGATCTCGGATGTGCGCATGGGGTCCTCATCCTGTTCGAGGGGTGCCCGCTCACGTGGCGCACGGGCCGCGTGCTGGGGCGTGTGGACAGTGTGGTGTGGTCGACCGGTCGGGCGACTCGACAGCGGATCCAGGTGGCTGCGGGGCCGGAGCCGATCGGGGGCTCCCTGGTGAGCGTACTCCACGCCGGGACGCCCCGAACCTCTGGTGGGTCCGGGGCGCCCCGGCGTCAGGCTATACGTGGGCGTCAGCGCGAGTAATACTCGACGACCATCTGGACGTCACAGGTCACGGGGGACCTCGTCGCGCTTGGGGCGGCGCACCAGCGTGGCCGAGAGCTTCTCGAGGTCCACGTTGAGTAGTCCGGGACGGGCGGCAGCACGTCGCGGTGGGCGCCGGCGGCGGCGACCTGGAAGGGCACCATCACCTGGGAGCGGGGACGGACCTGGATGGTCTGGCCGGGCTTGACGCGGTAGGGAGGGGCGGTCCACGACCTTGCCGTCAACGAGGATGTGGCGGTGGACCACGTCCTGACGGGCCTGGGCGATGGTACGGGCGATCCCGGAGCGCAGGACGAGGGCGTCCAGACGCATCTCGAGCAGCTCGACGAGGGACTCACCGGTCAGGCCCTGGCCACGACGGGCCTCCTCGAAGACGCGCTGGGCTGAGCCTCACGGATGCCGTACTGGGCGCGCAGACGCTGCTTCTCCTTGAGACGCACGGCGTAGTCGGACTCGGTGCGACGACGGGCACGGCCGTGCTCACCGGGGCCGTAGGGGCGGCGCTCAGTAGCGCACGGCCTTAGGGGGTCAGCAGGGATACCGAGGGCGCGTGACAGACGCACCTGACGGCGGGAGCGTGAAGAGCTCATGTGTTTTCATTCCTGTCGGATCGGTAGTCGCACGCCGCGGGCAGGACGCCGACGGCGCGGGGTCAGCCGCGGTTCGGGCCGGGACCCCAGGAGGTCTGCATCGTCATCGAACGGCGGTACCGGTAGGCGCCGCCGATCATCTTCGATGTGGACAACTCGAGAACTGTAGCGTGCTCGCCGGCGAAAAACCCATGCCGGAATCGCCTGGTGTGAGGCGGTCCTCAACCCTATCCCGCTCCCGCTTCAGTCCTGGGTGGGGCCATCATTGTCACCGTTCCTCAAGGATGCGGCGCACGGCCTCGAGTCGGGAGGCCAGCTGCTTCTCGAATCCGTTGCCGCTGGGACGGTAGTACCGACTGCCCTCGAGCTCGTCGGGCAGGTACTGCTGGCCGACGACGGCATGAGGGAAGTCGTGCGGGTAGCGGTAGCCTGCCGTGCCCGAGCCCTTCAGCGCCGGCGTAGTGCGCGTCGCGCAGGTGGGCGGGTACCGGAGGCCTTGCCCGCGCTCACGTCCGCCAGCGACTCGCTGAGCGCCACCGTGACCGCGTTGGACTTGGGGAGCTGTCGCCACGGCGAGGGCGGCCTCGGCCAGGATGAGCCCCGACTCCGGCATCCCGATCAGGGCGACCGCCTGCTGCGCGGCCACGGCAGTGGACAGCACCGTGGGGTCGGCCAGTCCCCACGTCCTCGGCGGCGTGGATGACGATGCGGCGAGCGATGTACCGGGGGTCCTCCCCGGCGGCGATCATGCGTGCCAGGTAGTGCATGGTGGCGTCGGGATCGGAACCACGCATGGACTTGATGAAGGCGCTGATGACGTCGTAGTGCTGGTCTCCGGCCCGGTCGTAACGCACGGCCGCCACATCGGCGGCCTGCTCGACGTCGGCGACCTCGATGAGGGGCTCCTCCCCCGTCTCCCGCGCCAGGACCGTGCCCGCCGCGGCCTCCAGCACGGTCAGGGCCTTGCGGGCGTCGGAGCCGGCCATGCGCACGATCTGCTCGCGCCTCCTCGGTGACGCGGACGGCTCCGGCCAGGCTGCGCTCGTCGCTCACGGCGCGATCGACCAGGCGCCCGATGTCCTCGGCGCCCAGGGGGTGAAGCGTCAGGAGCAGGGAGCGGGACAGGAGCGGAGAGACGACACTGAAGGACGGGTTCTCCGTCGTGGCGGCGATGAGTGTGACCCACCGGTTCTCGACACTGGGCAGGAGGGCGTCCTGCTGAGAGCGGGAGAAGCGGTGGACCCTCGTCGATGAACAGGACCGTCTCCTCCCCGCCGCCAGGGCGTCGCCTGGCATCGGTGACCACGGCGCGCACGTCCTTGACACCTGCGGGTCACCGCCGACAGCTCCACGAAAGCGGCGCCCGCTGCCCGCGCCACCAGATAGGCCAGCGTCGTCTTTCCGGTGCCGGGCGGCCCTCCCACAGGATGACTGAGGACAGAGCCGCACCGGGGTGCCGTGAGGTGGCGCTCGCCCGCGTGCCCGGCTGCGAGTGCAGCGTCGCCTCAGCCGGCTCCACGAGGCGACGCAGAGGGGATCCGGGGTCAGCAGGTGCGCTGCCCCTGAAGCTCATCCAGCGTGCGGGGCGCATCCGCACAGCCAGCGGCGCGTGGGAGTCCGCGGGAATCCCGGCCTCATCAGTGCCGGCTCGACCGAACAGGTCCATGGGCCGACCCCTATCCTCCCCGCTCACGACTCCACTGGAACCACTGGTCGCCCAGGTGGCTACGATGAGCTCTCTCGGGTCCGACGCCAACCGGACCCGGAGAGCACTGCGAGAACGAGAGCGCCCGGATCGGTCAGAGCAGACTGATGTCTCCAGCGCCCTCACGAACCACCTCGGGAACGTCGTCGGTCAGGTCGACGACGGTGGTCGACTCACCCTGCCCCACGGGACCCTCGATGACGACGTCGATGAGGTGCCCAAGGGACTCCTCGATCTCCCACCCGTTGGTCTCCGGTTCCTCCTGTCCGGGGCGGATGGAGGTGGAGGACAGGATGGGGGCACCGAACTCAGCGACGAGGGACTGGTGATGGCGTGGTCGGGATGCGCACGCCCAGCGTGTGCTTCTTGGGGTTGAGCGTCATCCGAGGAACGTCCTTGGTGCCCTTGAGAATGAAGGTCCATGGTCCTGGCGTGAGGCGCTTGATGAGCCTGAAGGCGTTGTTGCCCACGATGGCCAAGGGACCCACCTGGGCGAAGTCGGCGCACACGAAGGTGAAGTTGTGCTTGCCGTCGAGCTGACGGATGGTACGGATGCGGTCCAGGCCCTCCTTGTTCCCCGGCGCACAGGGCCAGGGCGTAGCCGGAGTCAGTGGGATAGGCGACCAGACCGCCGTCGCGCAAGGTGTCGACGACTTTCTCAACCAGACGGACCTGCGGGTTCACGGGTGGAGCTCGATGTAGCGTGACATGAACTCACCCTACATCTGGTGACTGCGCTCACATAGCATTCCGGGCGGCGAAGATCATCAGTGGTGAGGGATCTGGTGGGCGATGTCGGAGAAGACGCCGGTGACGCCCCAGTTGAAGAGCTCATTGGCCCCTGCTCAGCGAGTTGATGGTCCAGACATTGACGCCGTAGCCCGCCCGCCGAAAGGCCTGGACCTCTCTCGGGTCAGCCCGGAGTCCTCTGGGTGGATGTAGTCCGCACCCACGATCTGAAGCGTGCTCCTCCAGTCGCTTGACAGCGTGCCGCTCTTATAGAGGCACCCCACGGGCACCTTCGGGGCGCGTTGCTTGAACAGGTGGAGCAGGAGGTGACTGAAGGAGGAGACGATCACCTCCCACGCCTGGACGCACACCTTCGAGCTCGGCGATGACCGCGTCGATAAGACGCAGTGTCTCCTCTCGCCCGGCCTCACTGGGCTTGATCTCGATATTGGCGTTGAGGCCGGTGGCGTTCGCGAGGTCAATGAATTCCGCAAGGTCGGGATCGGCTCTCCCCGGAACTGCGGTGAGAACCAGCCTCCGGCGTCGATGTCCGCCAGGTCGGCCACGTTCAGCCCGCCGTACCGGCCTGAACGGTTAGTGGTCCGTCCAGAGTCGAGTCATGGCAGACGATGACCGTCCCATCGGCGATGATGTCGACGTCCGCCTCCACCCAGGCCACCTGATGGTCCACCGCACTGCGGAAGGCGGCCATGGTGTTCTCCGGGCGAGGGAGCTCAGGCCTCGGTGCCCGATGATCATTCGCCCGCTATCGCGCACGAACCCGTCACTGCCTGAGGTCGCCGACGACATGACCGGAATGCTACACGAGGCGATGAACACGTCCTTGACATCAAGGTTTTTTGATATAAAATCTCCTACATGCGAAAGGTCGCGACGCCGCCGGCGGCCCCTCTAGGGGACGACCCGCCGTGGTGCAGCTGTTCAAGGCGCTGGCTCACCCCATGAGGGCGAGCATCGTCTCATCGCCCTCATCAGCTCGCCGGCCGACGTCACCGAGCTGGTGGCGTTCCCTCGGCGTCTCCCAGCCTCTGGTCTCCCATCACCTGCGGGTCCTGCGCAACGCCCACCTGGTTGAGTCGATCCGCGATGGCAGGGCGCCAGAGCTACTCCCTCATTGACGACCACGTCGCATCGATCTTCATCGACACCCTCGAGCACACCAGGAGCACGATCATGACTGCCACCACTGAGCACCGCCCTCGCTGAGGCCCACCACCACACCCACGGCCCGAACTGCGGACACCTCGCCGTCATCCACGGCGACTCACGTGGACTACATCCACAACGGCCACGCCCACCACGAGGACAACGGCCACTACGACGAGTGCGACACCTGCTCCTGTGAGCACTGCTCGACTCCTGCGCCGTGTGCGAGTGCGAGGACTGCACCCGCCCGACCCGCAACCACAACACCTGCTCGTGCGAGCACTGCTCGGACTCCTGCTCCTCGTGCACCTGCGAGGACTGCTCCTGCCCGACCTGCACGCACGCCGCCCGAGTCGATTCAGTCGGTCAGTCCTCGGACGCGCACCGCTTGCGGTGCATTGTCAGGGGCCTTCTGCCGAGCCGACGCCCTTTCGGCAGAAGGCCCCACAGGTTTGCGCCGATGTGCGCTCGCAACGATCATGAGCCCATGAGCAGCCCCTTCCCGTCTCCTGACGCCTTTGCGCACGTCGCGCCGCCGGTTCCCGGTGTCCGTCTGGGAGAACCGCTGGGGCAGGGAGGATTCGCCACCGTCTACGCCGGGGAGCAAGTCTCACTGCGAGCGTCCGGTGGACGTCAAGATCGACTCCGGCCGTTGCACGATGAACGCAACCGTCGACGCTTCATGCGGGAGATGGCGGCGGCCAGCCGGATCAGTGGGCACCCGCGAACGCGGTCTCACTGATCGACCTCGGGTACTGCCTGACGGGACGTCCCTACCTGGTCAGCGGAACGCTGTGACGGAGGCCTTGGCCCAGGTCCCGAGCGCGGCGAGCCTCAGTGCCGCCCAGGCCGTCAGCATCGTCACGGCCGTCTCCGCCGCCCTGGGAGCCGCTCACCGAAGCCGGAGTCCTCCACCGCGATATCAAGCCCGGAAACATCCTCATCGACGCCTACGGGAGCCCGCGTCTGAGCGACTTCGGCCTCGCCGCCATCCAGCGCGAGGGCATCGAGTCCTCCGTCACCCTGGAGACGATGACGCCAGACTTCGCTCCGCCGGAGGCCTCCCACCCTGGCTGAGCCCTCACCCAGCGGCGACGCGTGGTCGATGGGGGCCGTTCTGTTCACGCTCCTGACCGGCCGCGGTCCTCGTCGCACCGCCGACGGCTCGGCCCGAGCTCACCGGAGATCATCAACCACCTGTCCGTGCCCGCGGACACTCTCGACCCGCGTATCCCTGAGGCGTTGCGCCCGCTCCTCGACCGGGGCGCTGCACCCCGACCCGCGCTCCGCTACCGCGACGGCAACGAGCTCACCGAGGCACTGACTCGGGCCCGGTGGCTCCACGCTCGGCGATCGATCATCCCTCAGGCAGCGATGCGGTCGTACCATCCCGCCGCTGCCGCGGTCCCTGCCTCCGGATCCGGTGCAAGACGCTCAGGCAGGGCCTTCCTGCTCCTGGCACTCGGCGTGACAGCAGGCGCCGTCGTCTCCGCCGTCCTGCTCGCGACCGCGAACCTGATTCCCTCGGCATCCTCAGCGGACCGGACGGCCACGCAGGGCCTCGGCGTCACCCGTCTCGAGCACCGGCACCCTGGCGGCCAAGGGCGCCGGCGGTGGTTCCACGGCCACGGCTCGGGCGAGTGCCCTCGGCTCCGAGAAGGCCTCACCGTCTCCGACGGCCGTCCCGACTCCCGCGCAGGTCAACGCGCAGGGCATCCCATACTCCGACGACATGCCCTGGCCGCTGGGGAACCTGCCTGAGCCGGGACCACCTCGGTCGTGGGCGCACGAGTGTCAGCCAGGTCGACTGCTCCCAGGCCGACTGGATCGTCTTCGCCGGCGGAACCTTCGACCCGGCCACGACCGCTTCCAGCGCCTCCGAGGCGCTAACGGATGACCCGCAGGTCAAGGTCACCTGCACCAGCACCTACGCGGAGCGCTATGGACTCGACCTGTCCACCAGCTACTCGATCAATACGCTCGGTCCCGGTGATCAGGAGGGGGAAGCGGGCAATCGCGGTTTCGCCTGCGTTCTGGGCCGGCTGTAGTCTGCAGCGGTCTCACGCGCCCTGCCGCACGGGGCCCGCACCGACCAGGACCCGGTTCCGCATCTCTTGGCGGGGTAGTCACTACGCGTTCATCGTCGAGGGCAATCAGAAGACCCTGCACCGAACTCTGAAGGATCTGCCGTGGAAGAACGTCCCGCCCATCTCCTCGGTTGACACTGGCCATGGGCGGTGGGCGCGACGCACCAGTCCACGAACCGCAAGACTCTGAAACAGGCCAGGGCCCAGGGGCGGGTCACCGGCCGGTGCTGGCGAAGACTTCCTCGATGAAGGGATCGACGAGCCGGTGGTAGGCCTCCGGGGCGTCCCGCCGCACGCAGTGGCCGACGCCGTCGAGCAGCACCAGGCGCACGAGCGGATTGGTCACCTCAGTGGGGTTCAGGAGCCATCGTCGCCGCGGCGGGGTGCCAGGTAGAGCGTCGGCGTCCTCAGCCGGTTGATGGCGCTGACGAGGTCGGCCTCGCCGAGATAGGTGCCTCGCGGATGTAACGGCGGTCGACCCGTTTCTGCACGCGGCCCAGCCCTCGATCTCGATTCGCTCCACGAGGTCCGCGCCTCATGGCGTTCCCGCCGGGACGCGCCGCCGTCGGCGAGGCGTCCAGGAACCGCTCCTGATGCTCCACGAACCAGGGGCTGGGGCCCAGTGCCCGGTGGGACGTGCGACGTCCTCCAGGACCAGTGCCCGAACCAGCTCGGGCCAGGCGACGCTCACCCGCAGCGACATGAGCCCTCCCAGACTGTGGGCCACGACGACCGGCGGCTCCGAGAACAGGGCCAACGTCTTCTCAAGGTCCTTTTGCATGGTCTGCGGCGCCCGGGCCAGGGTCTCGTCATCCCACCGCGGGGAAGCCCCGTGCCCCCGCTGATCGATCGCGAGGACGTGATACCGGGAGGACCAGCGGGCCACGGCGTCGGGCCAGGCGGTAGCCGATTCGGTCAGGCCGTGGACCAAGAGCAGCGGCGGATCCGCCGGGGCGCCCCACTCGTGCAGCGCAAGCATCGTCACCTCGTCGAGTGTAGGCGAAGAGCGCGCACGAGCTCCGTGCTCGCATCGGCCCCGGCTGAGCTCATCGATTCCGATGAGGGCAGGTCTTCCAGGGCCTGTGGCGAAAGTCGTCGAAGTTCGGTGCTCCCGGGGCCGAGGCCCCCGGTGTATCCGCGACACCGGGATCAGCACCCCATCCGCAAGTCTTAGCCTGACGACGCGACCTCCGAACTCAGCTCTGCTTCATCCCGTCCTCTTTGCCCTGCGCCGCAGAGTCGGACTCGTCACTCGTCGTCCGGGGACGGCGTCGACCCCGGCCTCCCTTGCGCTGCTCGGGCGTGATCGGAGCGGGCGCCTCGGTCAGCGGGTCGAAGCCGCCGCCGGACTTGGGGGAAGGCGATGACGTCACGGATGGAGTCGGCCCTTGGTCAGCAAGGGAGACGATGCGGTCCCAGCCGAAGGCGATGCCGCCGTGCGGCGGGGCGCCGAACTTGAAGGCGTCCAGCAGGAAGCCGAACTTCTCCTGGGCCTCCTGCTCACCGATCCCCATGACGTTGAAGACGCGCTCCTGGACATCGCTGCGGTGGATACGGATGGAGCCGCCACCGATCTCGTTGCCGTTGCACACGATGTCGTACGCGTAGGCCAGAGCGTTGCCCGGGTCGGTGTCGAAGGTCTCCAGGCACTCGGGCTTGGGCGAGGTGAAGGCGTGGTGGACAGCGGTCCAGGCGGACTTGCCCAGGGCTACGTCGCCATCGGCGCGGGCCTCGGCGGAGGGCTTGAACAAGGGGCGTCCACCACCCAGACGAAGGACCACTCGTCGTCGTTGATGAGACCGCAGCGCTTGCCGATCTCCAGGCGGGCGGCGCCCAGCAGGGCCCGCGAGGAGTCCACGGGTCCGGCGGCGAAGAAGATGCAGTCACCGGGTTCGGCCCCGGCCGCCTGGGCCAGGCCGGCCCGCTCGGCGTCGGTGATGTTCTTGGCGACGGGCCTGCCGAGGGTCCCGTCCTCGGCGACGGTGACGTAGGCCAGGCCCTTGGCGCCGCGCTGCTTGGCCCACTCCTGCCAGGCGTCGAAGGTGCGCCGCGACTGGGAGGCTCCACCGGGCATGACAACGGCGCCCACGTAGGGGTTCTGGAAGACCCGGAAGGTGGTGTCCTTTGAAGTAGCTGGTCAGGTCCACCAGCTCGCAGCCGAAAGCGCAGGTCGGGCTTGTCCGAGCCGTACCTCTCCATGGCGTCGCGGTAGGTCATGCGCGCGATGGGTGTGGGTAGGTCGTAGCCGATGAGCGCCCACACCTCGCGCAGCACGTCCTCGGCGACGGCGATGACGTCGTCCTGCTCGACGAAGCTCATCTCCACGTCGAGCTGGGTGAACTCGGGCTGGCGGTCGGCGCGGAAGTCCTCGTCCCGGTAGCAGCGGGCGATCTGGTAGTAGCGCTCCATGCCGGCGACCATGAGCAGCTGCTTGAACAGCTGGGGGCTCTGCGGCAGGGCGTACCAGGACCCGGGCACCAGGCGGGCGGGCACGAGGAAGTCGCGCGCGCCTTCCGGAGTGGAGCGGGTCAGGGTCGGCGTCTCGATCTCCACGAAGTCGTGGGAGTCCAGGACCCTGCGGGCGGCCTGGTTGACCTTGGCCCGCAGACGGATGGCGTGCTGCATGGCACTGCGCCGCAGGTCGAGGTAGCGGTAGCGCAGGCGCGCCTCCTCGCCGACCCGTCCCGGCGTCCTCGGCGTGGTCGGAGACCCGAAGGGCAACGGGGCCGAGGTGTTGAGGATCTCGACGTCGGAGACGACGACCTCGATCTCGCCGGTGGGCAGGTTCGGGTTGGCGTTGCCCTCGGTCGGGCAGCTCACCTCACCGGTGACGGCCAGGACGTACTCGGCGCGCAGGTCGGGCGACCTCCTCACGGATGACGACCCTGGGCGATCCCTCGAGGCGTCCCGCAGGTCGATGAAGGCCACGCCTCCATGGTCACGGCGCCGATCCACCCATCCGGTGAGGGTGACGACCTGGCCGATGTCTGAGGCGCGCAGGGAGCCTGCGGTGCGAGTTCGCAGCACGGTGCTGGGTTCCTTCCGTGTGGGGCACTGAGCCGGTGCCCGTCGGGGCGCACCACGAGACGGGTGGGCGCCGGCGGCAGTTTACAAGGAGCCCCGAGCTCGGTCCTCAAGCCCGTGCCGCGGTGGTACCGGAGTCACGCCACAATCCGAATACAACCGGGCGCAACTGAGTATCTGAGGTACAGGTGCGCGCCCAGCCGTAAGCCCGGTGTCAGGCCGCGGCCCGACGACGCTGGTAGGCGGCCATCCGCCGACGGTTGACCGCGACGAGCACCGACAGCACCACGAGGATCACGCTGAGGGCGAGGATTGAGGTGCCGATGATCAGGGAAGCCGTCCGGTTCCGCCCCTGGGCTGGCGGCCTGAATGCCCGAGGCACCAGTGCCTTTCGATCCGCCCGTTGGGGCGACCTGGTGGGAGGGGCGTCGGCGCCGGCGGGACGGTGGGCGGGTGGCTCCGCCGATGACCGTGACACCTGAGACGGTGAAGTACGGGCTCTTGTTGGTGTAGTCCGCCGCGTTGTCCCTCTTGGGCGGTCACTCCCGGAGCCCCGGAGACCCGGAATCGTAGCCAGTGGTTTCCCTGCTCGACGTACTCGGGCAGTTCGAAGGAACCGGATGCGGTGCCGTCCTGCTTCGTCGTGATGGTCGTGACCACCTCGGACTCGGAGGGGCCGCGAGGCGGCCAGCAAGCCGTCATCAATGAGAACCTGAACCGTCACGCCTCCGGGGAACCCTGAGAGCGTGAACATGATCGTCCCTCGACGGCGACCGTCGACGGGCTGACGGTCGAGGCGGTTCCCGTGGTGGAGGGTCGGCCGGTGTGTCGGCGTTGGCGGTGGGAACAGTGGAGATCACAGCCGCCAGGGAGGCGAGCAGGAGTGCGCAGACGATGACGAGCATGCGTGGAGCGCCCTGCCGGATGCTGAGAGCCGATCCGATGTCGGTGCGCTGACATGCGCCGTTCACTCCGGGTGCACCGACTCATCCGGGTCATCTCATCTGTCACCTCCTTCGAGCGGCAGCATGTCATGGCTCTTTGCGATGTCATTGACGATCTCCTGAAGCGCCGTCAGCGCCTTCGCGGAATCCGCGGTCGGCGAGAGCGTGCGGCACGCGAAGCGGTATTCCCTGAATGAGCGGCGACCAGCAGGGCTGCCGGCGCCGATGACGAGCAGTCCTCCGGCACCTCCCAGGAGCATGTCATTGGTGCTGAGCCCCATCGAGGGTGGAGGCGTCGTCGTCCGGGAACGTCAGGAGCTGAGCCTGGGCCGGGCTCCGGGGTCGAAGGATGCCGACGTGATCTCCAGCTTCGCCCACCCCAGGAGGCTGTTGTCGCGGTCGGCCACCGCCAGCTCATAGGATCCGGACTCGAATGTCGAGATGTCGATGGAGACGCTGTTGGCGTCATCGACCTGCACCCAGCCCTTCGTGGTTGCTCCCGGGAAGACGAACACCGACACCCACTCCCCTGCCGAGACCTTTGGCCTTGGGCAGCACGAGGTTGACGACGTTGCCCTGACGCGAGCCCGATAACGATCCGGCGTTGTCAGCACTCAGCTGGGCGGAGCTGGATACCGGAGCGACCGGGTTTGCGGTGGGACGAACCGTGCGGTCCTCTGAGGCGGCAGTGCCGGCGTCTCCGCCTGCGTCGAAGCCTTGGAGTCCCTCATTCGCTGAGGTGTCGCTGTTGCTGGGACGATCACTGTCCTGAGCCCGCCCTGGTCGGCGCCGGGCTCTGCCGGAACATCGGCCGGCGGGGCATCCGCATCCGATCTGTCGGAGGAGTCGCTTCATCCGATCCATCGGAGCTGTTACCGGTGTCGGACTGACCGCCGAGCCACTTCCCTGGTTACCGGTGTCGTTCCCGCCTGATGTGCCTGTCGCGGACTCAGAATCCGGCTTTCGGGTTGGCTGGCCGGGCGGGAGGAGTCGACGGCGAGGGAGCGGCTGAGGGCTCGATGGACGGAGCAGCGGACGGGTCCGACGTGGCTCGCCGGAAGGAGCGGGTGACGGGCTCGGGCGCGGAGACGACGAGGGCTCGGCTGTGGGACCAGCTGTCGGGGTCGGCACCGGCTGCGGAGTCACCGACTTATTGAGGACGAAGACGTTGGTGCCGGGACCGTCAGCCCGGTTTCGATAGGGTGAGATCTGAAGGTAGTAGCGTCCTTTTCGGCCTTCCCCGCAGTGTAGAGCGCCGACAGGTTGAGCTGAGCACTCGAAGGAACCGTTGTGGAAGGTGACGGGTACCGAGACGGTTCCCGGCACCGCGCTATCCACCGTGGGGCCATCATCTTGATCTCGACCGACTTCTCACCGTCGAGCATGGTTCCCTGTGAGCACCAGCCTGTGCCCGAGACCCTGACGGCGACCTCAGGATCGTAGACAGGTTCAGTCCCCTGGGGATCAGCGCCATCTGGAGTGAGAACAGACGCGGTCGGCGCCGCTTGGCAGGTTTGTGTCGTCGTCGGGCTTGCCGAGGAAGTCGGTGCGGGACCCGGTGTGGCTGAATGGGTGGGCGTGGCCGTTGCCGTCGGCTCCGACGACGGCGTGGCTGAGGGCGTCGGGGCTGGGCTCTGCGTCGGCTCTGGAGCTCGGTCTGCCGCAGTCGGCCCAGTCGTGGGCGCGGCGGTGGGCTCGTTGGTGGGTTCCGTCGTCGGCTCCGGCTCGGAAGTCGGCTGCAGCGTCGGCTGCTGGGTCGAGCTCCGCCGAGGGCTCGGCACTGGGCTCGGTCGTGGGTCCGGAGAAGGAGGATTGACGATGTCGGGGTCCTGCTTGACGAAGGAGAACATGCCCGTCGTGGCGCTCACCGTTCCGCTGGTGAAGGTGAGGCTGAGACCCGCTTGCCGACGTCCCAGGTGTTGTCGCCCGTGGCCTCGCATTCCTCTGACAAGGTAGTCGGTCGGAATGAACACGTCCTGCTCGCCGTTGGCGGGGGCCGGGCGCTCGAGCTCGGCGTGACCTGGCAGCAGGTGGGGAGTGACAGTATTTTCCCTCGACAACGTTGAGCGTGATGACGGGGTCCTCCAGGACCTCACCGGCGGCATCGCACCAATCCGACAGGATCGACTCGACTCCCACGCCGATCCCGGTCTCGTAGACCGGCACCACGTACTCGGGTGCCGACTGGCCCTCGGGTAGACCATTCTGGCGGCAGGGGCGGCAGGCGCGCCGTCCCCTCGGACTCCTCGACGGCCTTGCCCTCGTTCAGGAGGGGCATGGCGGCCACGCCCGCGGTGGTGAGAATAATGCCGAAGGCTGTCAGAACAGCAAGAATCGCGCGCGCACCGAACCTGGTGGAGGGGAAGGCAGCAAGCAGCCGCTGAGCGTAGTGCATCAAGTGGTCTCGTTCAGTGGGCGGGGACAGGTGGACTTACTCGTACGGTCCGCAGCTGGGTGACGTTGGACGACGAGGAAAGGAACGCACCGTTCAACGGATACGACTGCCTTTCGCAAACGATGATAGACAGACTGCTCCCTCTAAGAATCCTCTATCTTCCGAACTCATCGTTTGCGACGTCGATTCCTGGTTAAGTATACAGCAGTAACCCGACAACCGGTCAGGATGAGACCATCGAGTTCCGAAATCACTGAGAAAAACTCGTGCATTGGTAACGATAAATCGGGTCGCGTGATCACACCGTTGTCCAGGTTTCATTTCCGTCTCGTTTTTACGTGCACGCGTCACGGGCACAGGAAGATCCTGCTCGTGAACGTCGAGCCCCCAGGACAGCCCGTGACGCCACCAGGCGTAGTCATGGCCACCGCGCTCCTCGCGGTACTCCAGCAGAGCCCCCTGGGCCGCGAGCTGCTGAGCGGCCAGGCGCCCGCCCGTGCGCAACACACCTCGTGCACGCCGCACTGAACCACCAGGGCGGGGCCGGCGCCGGCTCAGACGGCTTCTGCTCACCTCGACGGCGCAACCAGGCCAGGAGCTCTCCCTCCCCTTCGCCCCTGCGGCCTGACCCCAGCCAGAAGGGAGCTCGACTGGCAGATGGCACGAGCAGCGGCATCCGGGCGGTGCAGGACGAGATCCGCAGCGGCCACACCCCCAGGGACTGACCGGCCACCACCACCCGCTGCGGGTCGCACGGTGGCCGAAGGCTTCGCACCGCCTCAAGGCACCGGATCACCAGCTCTCTGCTGCGATGAGGATCTGCCAGGTCGCGGGCACGCATGGTCAGATTCCCGGAGTCGATGAGCAGCAGGTCCCAGGAAGCCGCTCTGGCGCCAAGCCTGCGGACGACGTCGTTGCGGCGCCAGATCTCGCCGTCGAGAAGAACCAGCAGTCCCCGCCCCTGGTCCTGTCCCCGCTCCCGCCGGCCTCCGTCCGAGCCGCCGCAGCAGTCCTGCTGCCAGAGGGTGATGCGTCGCGCGGAGTCGCCAGGAGCATCGAAGCCGTCGAGGGTCCCGCCGCCGACCTCAACGCTGTATCCGTACCTCCGCCGCTGGGGTCGATGCTGGGCGCAGCCGTCGCGCCTTCGGCCGACGCCACCGACCATCCGGGTGGGTGACAGCTCCCGCCCCTCCCACAGGGAGGAGACGAAGCCGAAGCCGTCATGCAGTCGATCGGGGCAGAGGGCATCGGGCTGCCCTTCGGCGTGAACGCGTTTCCAGCACTCCCGTCGCGCCCCGACGTCGTCGGGCAACCGATCACGCGTCACCACGATCCGATAGCCCATAAGGGCATCATCCGGCAGCAGGACATGAGCGCCCACCATCCGGTTCCCGGACCCGGTTGGCCAGAGCCGGGGCAATGTGCGTGCGGTGATTGTCCGTCAGCGTGTTGAGGTGGATGAGCACACTGGGACTCTCACCATGCCGTCGATCGTCGCACCACAGGAAGGTCGCCTCGCGCATCGTGACGCCATCAACGAGGCGAGTCTCCCCAGCACCGGGGTGCCACGAGCCGCCGCGGCCGCGAGGGCATCATCGTCGGGCTTCCGCGGCCACCATGCCGGCGCTGCAGGAAGAAGACCGCCCCCGGCGCCACGGGGTCGACGCCAGCCTCGCCACCGGGCCTCGCGCACCAGAACATCGTCAGGACGGATACCGCTCACACCACGACCCTATCCGACGTCGCACGGCCCCTATCGGCTGCAGTGCCTGTAACAGCGACCGGTCACGGCTCACCAGCGACGGACCGTACGGGAAAAATGAGCTTGCATTCTTCCGGGCGACATGGCGTAGGGTGTCACCCATGATGCACATCGCTCTGAGGACCACTACCGCCTCCGGCGCTCAAGCGCTCGCGGTCAGTGTGGCACGCGAATGTGCTGTTGCTGTCGGACTTACTGATTCACCCCGGTGCACCTCTGGCGCCTGAAGCCGCAATGATGCCTTGGTAAAGGCCGACCGCTGTGGAACGCCCGAGGCAACGTCGGGCTGAGCTCCCGCTTTCCGGCTGCGCGATGCCGTAGAACCGCCACTGCGCCGGTGTCTCATGAGCCGCTGGGCCACGACGATCCCGATGCCGTTCACAGGCTCTCGTCGTCCTCATCGACTAACGCCACAGGAAATTGCTGTTGCGATCACGCGTCTGCACACCTGAGCCGTATTCCTAGCCAACCTGTTCGGTTCTCTCCCGTTCCATTCCCTTTCGTAGGAGACACCATGTCCAAGACCGTCCCTCCCCTTCTTCCGCCTCATCCTCATCAGATTCGTCCTTCTTAAGAAGGACGAGGTCACCGCCGAGAACGCAGCGGAGATACTTGCTGCGGACGACGACGCGGATGGCCCAGATGCTGAGGCGCCTCGCCGCAGCAGACCCTCGCGGCGCACGCTGCTGACGGTCGGTGGCCTGGCGGCCGCCACCGCGCTCGGTGCCGGCGCATACCTGACGATCCGGCGCACCAATCAGGAGTGATCGGGGCCCACGAGGCGCTCCCCCTGGTGATCGGCGGAGACATCTGCGCCGCTCCGCTCTACGCCGCGTACCACAAGGGATTCTTCGACGACGCGGGTCTGAAGGTGACCCTGCGCGCACCCAGCAGACCGAGGACACCAGCGACGGAGTGGGCGCCGGCAAGTACATCGGCGCCCCCGGCATCTTCTTCTCCTGGCTAGAGCCGATCTACAACGGGCTCAATGCCAGGCTCACGGCAGGACTTCACGCCGGCTGCCTACGTCTGGTGGTGGGCAAGGACTCCCAGTACCATCGCCTGGCAGATCTCAAGGGCACCACCATCGGTGTTCCGTCACTGTCGTCATCGGCCTTCGCCTACTTCGCAATCGGGCTGTCCGAGGCCGGTATCAACGTCGACCCTCGACGGCGGCGACATCACCTGCGCACGGTCGATGCGGACTCCCTGGGAACCGCTCTGGCCGACGGGCAGGTGGACGCCATCATGGGTTCCGACCCGCGCCGCTGCTTCCCGTCTTCAACGGCACGGCCCGAGAGCTGGCCAACAACGACGCTGAGGGAGTTCTGCTGCTCGGTGGTCTTCAACGGCGACTTCTGTCAAGAAGCAGCCCAAGGAGGCCAAGGCTCTCACCGAGGCCTGGTTGAAGGTTCGGCCTACGTGCCGGACCATATCGATGAGATCGCCAAGATCGAGGTCGACAACGACTACGTGGCTGCGGACCAGGACGTCGTCGTCCGAGTGCTCAAGACCTATGGGTTTCAAGGCCTCGGCATCCAGGTTCCGCGCTGCGATCGAGCCCGGCATCGAGAAGTTCAAGACAACCGGCTTCATCACCTCCGACGTCTCCGCACAGAGCCCGACGAACGCGGTCGTCGCCGATCTCGGCATCAAGGACTGATGGCCAGTGCTCACCAATACCAGGCCCACAGCCACACCAACCGAGGGCGCTGACCAGAAGCGTCCAGAACTGAGCCCTCGGCAACCAGGCCCGAGGCACCAGCACGTCGTCGGTTCTCCTCGACATCGTTGTGGACAACGACCGCACTGTCTTTGTGGCTGGTCTACCCGGTCATTGTCGTCCTGCTTCCGGACGCGGGCCTTCTCCGCCGGGCACCGACCACTCTGCTGACTGTTCTCGCCGGCACCTGGCTGGTGGTGCTCACCGCGTGGACCTTCTGCGCCTGGAGACATCCAGCCTCGGCGGCGGCGAGCTCGCTGGCGCACTACCTGCCCTGGATCAACGCTGCCGGCGCCTGGTTCATCGTCTGGCAGCTGACGACCTCAAGCTGGGGCTGCTCGCGCCCCTGTACTTCGCCGCCCCAGAGGTACTGATCGCGTCCTTCGCCGGTGACTGGAGGCTGCTGCTCAGCTGCCTGGGGGCCTCCGCCCTGCTCTTCGTCATCGGGTACACGGCAGGATCGGTGCTGGGGTTCTTCACGGGACTGCTCATGGGCTGGTCGAGGCGCGCCGACTACTGGCTCCCATCCGCTCCTGCAGACCATCGGTCCGGTTCCTGCGGCCTCTCCTTCCACTGGCCCTGCTTCTGCTCCCTCGACGACGTACGCCCTCGGCGGCCTTCATCGTGGGCTTCGGCGCCTGGTTCCCCATGGCGACCATGACCCGTGCGGGCGTGCGCTCCGTGCGCCGCGACTACATCGACATGGCCCGCACGCTGGGGAGCCGACGAGCTCTTCCTCATCCGGCGGGTGGCCGTGCCCTCGGCCCCGCCCGACATGCTCACCGGCCTGTTCACGGGACTGGGCACCTCGCTCGCCGCCCCGCGACCGCCGAGCTCACCGGTGTCGACAAGGGACTGGCGTGGTACATCAACTGGGTCAAGGGCTGGGCCGACTACCCCAGGATGTACGTGGGCCTCATCATTCTGGTGGCCTTCTGCCGCACGCTCATGGTCCTGCTGTTCAAGATCCGCTCCTCGCTGCTGGCATGGCAGCAGAACCTGTGAGGTGGTGAACCGGTGTCTGCCGATTCCACAACAGTCGAAAGCACGCTACAGGTTCCAGATCCGTCCGCCTCCCGAGGCGCGAAGGTCGACCTCACGGGGCGTCACCCACCGCTACCCCGTGTCCCGCGACCTGGACCATGGCTGGCTCCACTTTCTGCTCCGACGCATATCCCCCTCAGCCAGGGCGCGCCACGAGGTCGAGGCGACCAAGCCGGACCAGCTCCCCGTCCTCGACGACATCGACCTGACGGTCGCCCCCGGCGAGTTCGTCGCACTGGTAGGCCCCTCGGGCTGCGGCAAGTCAACGATCCTGCGTCTGTTGGCCGGCCTCGAGCAGCCGGTCGAGGGTGACGTCGAGGTCGACTCCACGCGGGTCACCGGTCCCTCACCACTGCGGGCACTGGCCTTCCAGGACGCCACGCTCCTGCCCTGGAGAACGGTGCGGGACAACGTCGCCCTGGGCCCCGAGGCGAGAGACCGCCTGGAACGCGACCAGCGCCGGGTGGAGGCGGCCCTGCAGATCGTGGGACTACGGGACTTCGCCGAGGCCCTACCCCACGACGCTCCGGGCGGGCATGGCCCAGCGCGCCCGCTGGCCAGGGCCCTGGTCAACCGGCCCCGGCTCTTCCTCCTGGACGAGCCCCCTGAGGCAAGCTCGACGCACTGACCCGCCTCCAGCTCCAGGACGAGATCATCAGGCTGTGGGAGTCCCAGCGCTTCACTGCGATCCTGGTCACCCACGACGTCGACGAGGCACTGCGCCTGGCCGGCCGGGTGATCGTCCCTGTCCGAGCGGCCCGCGCACATCGTGGCCGACATCGACGTGCCCGAGCACGACGAGTCGACCGACGAGTTCCGTGAGCTGCGTCGTCGGATCCTCAGTCTGCTCGGGCGCTGAGCGAGGCACGAGACGGACCTCACCCTGTGATCCGGCTCGTGGAGGCGCGGAACGACGCCGCTTCTCCTGTAGCCTGGGCCGCAGGAGCGATCCGTGCCCTGTTGACCCTGTTCGGGTCCTGCCGCACCTGGTGTGCGGCAAGAGCATCCCGTGAGTCTGTGCGTGTTAGCCCATGAGTCATCCGGTACGTCCGGGTGCGGGGCGAGTGTGGTGGGCCAGGTACGGCAAAGAGCGGAGGACAAAAAGGTCCTCCCCACACTCCGCCGCGGTCCCCAACTCACTTCAGGGGACAGATATGGGAAAAACTTCATGACTACCTCCTCCAGCACTGCGCCCGGCGCCTCCGATGGCGCTCAGAGCAGCGACAGCAACGGCCCCTGAGTCCTCGACGCGCTCTTCTCCCGCCGAGCTCTCCGGCGGCAGACCCGCTGACGCCAACCGTGACGATGAAACCGTCGCCGCACCGCACCACTCTGATGACCTGCCCCTCACCCGAGGACTCCTGCCACTCCCTGCCTCCTCCGACTCCCCTGAGGACCCCTGGAGGACGTCGATCACGAGGACGAGGCCGACGACGTCGACCGGGACCGCCCGAGGCCGACCCGAGGACGAGGCCGAGGACTCCGACGAGGATGACGGCGTCGACATCGATGAGGACGAGGTCGACGGCCACATCCCCTTCATCGACTCCGACGCCGATTCCAACGACCACCAGCAGGGACGACGAGCGCCCCAAGTCCCCGCGCGACAGGGACAAGGGGCGATGCGAAGGCGGATCACGAGGACGAAGAGATCACCTTCGCCGACCTGGGTCTTCCCAGGGACCTGCTCAAGGCCGTCACCGACATGGGCTTCGTGACGCCCACCGCCATCCAGAAGGAGGCGATCCCGGTCCTGCTGGCCGGCCGCGACGTCGTCGGCGTCGCCCAGACCGGAACCGGAAAGACCGCGACCTTCGGGCTCCTCGCTCTCGACGCCGTCGACTCCCGTGACGGTGTGGTCCAGGCCCTCGTTCTGGCCCCCACCACTGCGAGCTCGCCCTCCAGAGCGCCGAGGCCATCACCGACATGGCCTCCCGCTCCCGCGGGCTGGACGTGGTGGCCGTCTACGGCGGTGCCCCTACGGTCCCCAGATCGGCGCGCTCAAGGGGCGGCGCCCAGGTCGTCGTCGGCACCCCCGGACGCGTCATCGACCTCATTGACAAGGGCGCCCTCCAGCTCGACGACGTGCGCTACTTCGTCCTGGACGAGGCCGACGAGATGCTGCGCATGGGCTTCGCCGAGGACGTTGAGACGATTGCGGAGTCCCTTCCCACCGAGCGGCGCACCGCCCTGTTCTCGGCCACGATGCCTCCGGCCATCCAGGCCGTGGCGCGCCAGCACCTTCACGAGCCCGTCCAGGTCGAGGTCTCCAGGCCGGCCTCCACCGTCGCCACCGTCCACCAGACCCATGCGGTGGTTCCCTTCCGCCACAAGATCGGCGCCGTCTCCGGGTCCTTGCCGTCACCGACGCCGAGGCCGCCATCGTCTTCGTGCGCACCAAGTCCACGGCCGAGGACGTCGCCATCGAGCTGGCGGGCCGGGGCATCCAGGCCGCCGCATCTCCGGTGACGTGCCTCAGCGCGAGCGCGAGCGTCTGGTGGAGCGTCTGCGCGCCGGCACCCTCGACGTGCTGGTGGCCACCGACGTCGCCGCCCGGGGACTGGACGTGGACCGGATCGGTCTGGTCGTCAACTTCGATGTGCCACGTGAGGCCGAGGCCTACGTTCACCGCATCGGCCGTACGGGCCGCGCCGGTCGCCACGGCGAGGCCGTCACCTTCCTGACCCCCAAGGAGAAGGGCAAGCTCCGTCAGATCGAGCGCCTCACCGGCAGCCGGCTGGAGGAGATCACCCTGCCCTCCCCGCCGACGTCTCCGAGCACCGGGCCCGAAGCTCCTGTCCAAGGCCGCCGCCCGCCACGAGCGCGGCCGCCTGACATGTACCTGCCACTGGTCAGTGACTCCGCCCGGGATCTGGACATCGACGTCGAGGAGCTGGCGGCCACGCTGCTGGCGCTCGCCGTGGGGTGACGAGGGACCGCGCAGGAGAGAGGACCGTGGCGGTGAGCGCCCCAGCGCGCACGCCGGGAGGAGAACCTCGACTCCGAGGGGACCTTCCTGTCGGCCTCCTTCGAGGGTGGGCGCGAGAAGAACCGTCGCGGTGAGCGGGGAGACCGTGGCGAGGGACGCCGCTCGGCCACGCGTTCCGGACGCCGCGAGCACGAGGGCCCCGGGACCGTCTACCGCATCGAGGTGGGCCACCGAGACCGGGTCCTTCCTGGGCGCGATCGTCGGCGCCCTGGCCAACGAGGGCGGTATCGAGGGCTCCGACATCGGCAAGATCGATATCCTTCAGTCCTTCTCCCTGGTCACGATCTACGCCGACCTCAGTCCTGAGCAGCTGAGCGTCATGGGACGGGCCACCTTCGCCGGCCGTGAGCTGCGGATCCGCCCCGACGAGGGGCCGGGCCACGGCTGGTCCGGGCCCCAACAGTGGGGAGCGTCGTCCCAAGCGGCGCGACTGGGACGACTCGGGGTGAGCGCGGGGAGCGCAGAGACCGTTCCGAGCGCGGCTTCCGGCCGCGCCGTGATGACGGTGACCGTGGCTGGAAGGACCGTGACGGGCGCGGCGGCAGGGGCGGTTACGACCGCGGGGACCGCCGGTGGGAGGAGCGCCGAGGTGACCGGGACGGCTTCCGGGGCCGCGAGGACCGGGGCGGCCGCAGCTACGGCCGCGACGGCTACCGGGGTGACCGTGGAAACAGCCGTGGCTATGGCGAGCGCAACCAGAACCGCTTCGGCGGCAACCGGGGCGGCTTCCGTGGAGGACGCGGCGACCGCTGAGTCCCCGGCGGCTCACTGACACGATGGGTGGGCGGCAACGCGTTGCCGCCCCACCCATCATCGCAGCCGGTCACGTGAGGCGATCGGTGCTGCGGGATCTTCTTCGCATACTGTGAGCGCATGAGACTCAGACACGCCATCCTCGGGCTGCTGTCCCATCAACCGCAGAGCGGCTATGACCTCAGCCGAGCCTTCAACAGCTCGGTCGTTTACTTCTGGTACGCCGACCAGTCCCAGATCTATCGCACCCTCGACCGCCTCGAGGCCGATGGCGCCATTTCGACGCAGGTCATCCCTCAGAGCGGCCGGCCGGATCGTCGGGTGCACAGTCTGACGGAGTCGGGTCGTGCCGAGCTCGATGCCTGGCTGATGAGCCCGCTCGAGCCCAATACGGCGAAAGGATCCCCTGCTGGCGCGCGTCTTCTTCGCGGCTCTGACTGGGTCACGAGAGTCGATGCGCTTCCTGTCCGAGGCCGAGGAGAGGATCCGCCGGGAGCTGGAGGAACTGGAGGCGATCGACATCGACGTGGTGGATCTCGACACCGCCATGAAGGCCGCAGCCCTTCGTTACGGGATCGACGGCGCAAAGGCCCAGCTGGGGTGGGTCGCCCAGACCCGGCGCACCATCGCCGCGGACGCCGCCACTACACGGTCAAGAGCCACCGAGGGAAACCGAAACCACTGATGAGGACGGTCACTGAGGAGACGCATCAACGTCACATACTTGCATAGTCCAATACTCGTATTGCATGGTATGAGTATGGATGATGACTCTCACTCCGGCGGCGCACCCGCCGCAGCCCCTTGACCCGTCTCGTCATTTTCGGTGTCGTCGCCCTGGGCTCCGGGCTGGATCGGACTCTCGTCACGACGCCCTCGGGCATCGCCCACTCCCATGAGGGACTAGCTGGGTAGCTCTCATCTGGATCATGACGCCGCTCCTGGCCGGTGCCGTCATGGCTCTGAGCGACCCGTCGCCGCGCCGTTCCTACGCCGCCTCGTGGCTTCCGGGCAGGCTGCGGGCCTATGGCGTGGCGCTCGGCGTCTTCCCGCTGTCCTTCGCCGTCGCCATCGCCGTCGGTTGGGCGGCGGGGTGGCTGACCCCGCCGGGCTGGGGAGCCTTCGGGGGCGTGGTGGCCGCGAACGCGGTGGGGACCGTGCTCAAGAACGTCGCCGAGGAGGGGCGCCTGGCGCGGCTACTCTGGCACCCGCGCTCATCGGCCGAAAGCTGCCCGACCCCTGGGTCTGGCTCGTCGTCGGGATGATCTGGGGCGTGGCACATCCCCCTACTACCTGTGGTTCCTGGACGAGTCGCTCACCCGCTCGGTCTACGACGTCCCTCCGATCGTCTACGCCCTCATCGACAGTTCCCGTCACGATCTGCTGGGCCCCTTGTTCACCGAGCTTCGGATCCTCAGCGGCAGCATCTGGCCGGGCCCTCATCGCGCACTCGATCGCGAACCTCAGCCAGATCCCCCGTCAGCATGGGCGGACTGCCGATCACGCCGGGCTGGGGACCTGCTGGTCTCCCCGCTGGTGGGCGTATTCCGAACGCCATCGTCCTGGCGGCGGGCCTGGGGACTGCGGGCCCGGCGCACCGGCCGGCTCCGAGGTCGGTCCCGGTGATCCGCTTGTCGCGCTGGGCGGCGACCGGCTCGCCGTCCGTGCTCAGGGCTCGACGCACCTGCACGGTCCCCATCTGGGCGCGGGCCCGCAGCTCGAGGCGTCGCTCGAGGCGCGTCGAGGGTGGTCCTGGCAGGGGCAGGTCGGTCGTCACTCGACCGAAGTCGAAATGGCAGTCGGCCAGGACCGCAGTTCCCTCAGGCACCCCACCGACACGGTTCCCATCTCACTGGACAGATCCAGGATCCTTCATACGCCTCGACGACCTTGACCGAGCCGGCCTCCGTGTGGGCCGACACTGTGCCGGTGGTGGAGTAACGCACCGAACCGGCTTGGGCCCGCACGCTCCCGTCGCGCAGGGCACCGATGACGATGGAGCCGGCGTCGGCGTGCACCTGCGCACTCATGCAGTCGCCCAGGCGTATCGATCCCGCCGAGGTCCGTATCTGCACCTGCTCCCAGGAGTGCTCGGCATCGATCGATCCGGCACGAGACGGGCATCCAGTCGCGTACCGTCCGGCACCGTGACCCGAACCCGAGATGTCTCGCGAGCCCCATGGCCAGATGCCCGCGAATCGCTCTCGTCCCACGAGAGCGATCTGACGGATGCTCACCTTGGCGCCGTCGGCGGTGACGTCCAGGAGGGGTTCCAGGATCTCATCCGCCTCGACGGTGACTGTGCGCCCCGCCCTGGCGCGGTCACCACGCTCAGAGTGGACAGGTCCAGGGCGAGAATCGGCTGAATGTCATCGGGAAGGTCAAAGGTCCAGATGGGCATGGGTGGTCTCCTCAGGTTCCAGGTATCTCGCAGCAGGCCGCCACGATGTGGGCAGGCAGCGGGCAAGTGATTGGGCTAGGGGGCAGGTCAGTGGCACTGGCGGTGCGGCCGCACGGAGTCAGCCGAACCACCCGGTGAGCGTCGCGCCCGAGGACCGGCGCTGTGCCGGTTTGGCGGGCCGGCCGGAGGGGCTTCCGTTGCCGTCGGGACCACTCGCAGCGCGAGCAGACCTGCCCGTCGCTCCCGGCACCCGCCGAGCGCCGGGAGCCCGACGCGACGTCTGTTCTGACAGTAGCGCCGCGAGCCGCTTCCACCAGCCAGGCGTTGACCGAGCATCCCCGAGCCCGGGCTGCGGCATCGATCTGCTGCTTGAGTGACTCGGGCAGGCGCAGCGTCGTGCGGACCTCCGGTCCCTCCGGCACCTCGGGCACTGCACGCGCCGGAGTATCGGTACGGCACTCCGAACCCGCCACGCTGCCCGGATCCTGCTCATCAGACCGATCAGCCCGGTGACCAGGAGATGGGGCGTCGATCCGTCCATCGACGCGGCGACATGCACTCATCGAGCTCGCTGTTGAGCTCATCGGCGGTGGTCCGTGAGCACCTGCAGGGGCAACGAGGCGCAGAGCCGGGATCGAGTGCAACTGTCAGGAGTGGCCACTTCCTGGGTCCGTTCGTCCCCAGGCACGAGGTCTCCACGAGGGTGCGGCGCAGTGTCTCGGTGTAGGCATCCATGTGCATGACGCCATTATGACACCATAAATCAGCCTCTGTCTAGAGATCATGACACCCTCAATGACACCATCGATAGTAAGGGTAGGTGGTGTCGATTTCAGGTGATTCGCCCAGAACTCGCGCGAGCCCGCCCATCGGTGTGTCTCGGTCCTGAGTGGATCGATGAGCTCGGTATCGATGACCTCATCGGTCGCTCGGCGCAGGAGGCGGGAGACCTGCTTGCTGTGACGTCTGGCCTGGAGCCGGGCCACGAATGTTCCCAGGCCGGCCAGGGCCAGCCCGATCAGCAGTCCACCGAGCAGCAGGATGGTGGGCCAGGGGACTCTCAGCGGGGGACGTCAACCGCGATCAGCAGGAGGTACTCCTCCAGGACATGGATCGCCACCAGCCACAGTCCGCCGAGCAGTGCGGTCAGCGCCGTCACCCACTGCAGCACATTGGCGATCGTCCACCACGGTCGGCGCCACGCCCCATAGTCCACCGCGGACACCGCCCGGTCCAGGGGGGCTGCGAGGTTGTCGGCGCGTTCGTCGCTGCGGAAGACGGCCTGCGTCGCCAGGTCCTCCGGTAGCTCCGCGCTGACCGCCAAGGCGTAGAGGTGAGCGGTGCTGCGCAGGTTACCCGTTGCCGCCGGACCGGCGGGGAGGCAGGAGCTGAGGTCGATGACGGCGCCTCACGACCGTCGTCGGGCTGCTCGGCGGCATCAGGCCGAGAAGAGGTCGGACGCCTCCCCGAGGTGAAGCGCCTCAGCGGGTCACGTCGCAGACGCTCGATCCACCGCGTCCAGAACCAGCCGACCGGGTGTGGGCCCGGTGCCGGTCGGATCCTTCGACGGCCCGCGCGACGACGTCGATCCCGGCGACGCCGGCCGCCGCCAGTCTGAGCTCTGCCAGGGCTGCACGTGCTGCGCCTGAGCGTCAGCCGGACGCGTACCAACGGCGCCTGGCAGAGCCGGGGCGATGAGCCCTGTCCGCTCCCCAGCTCCCTTGGCGGCGCGACGGGCGTGGGCAATGAGGTTGCGGGCACTGGCCAGACGATCGGCGGCTACCGCGGCCACGGTGCGAGCCAGGGTCTCGATTCCCTCTCCGGTACGGGCACTGACGGGGACGACCGAAACGTTCCCCACCCCCTCCCGATCCAGGATCCGCCGCAGGTCCGTGAGCACGGCGTCGCGCCCTCGGCGTCGAGCCGATCCACCTGGTTCAGGGCGACCGTCATGACCTCGGCGTGAGCCGCCACGGGAGTGAGGAAGTCGCGATGAACGACGCCGTCGGCGTACTTCTCGGGATCGAGGACCCAAACCAGGACATCGACCTTTCCCGCCATGCGCTGGGCAATGGCCCGGTGCGCGAGCTCCTCGGAGTCGATATCGGGCAGGTCGACCAGCACCGTGTCCTCACCCAGTCCCCAGGCTCCGTCGACACGCACCCGTTGGCTGATGTCGAGCCAGTCCAGCAGCGCGGTGGCTCCACCGTGGTGTCCGGGACGACGGCGAGGGGCTGGGTCGGGTCGGGCGGGTGCGGGCAGTACGGGACACCTCGGCGCCGGCAGAGCGTTCGTCAGACTGGACTTGCCCGACCCGGTGGCCCCGGAGGAGAGCGACCACCGTGGTCTGCAGCGCCAGACGTCGACGGTGAGAGGCCTGCTCGAGGACGTCTCGGCCTGGGTGAGCTCATCGTCCAGACCGAGCTGAGCCCCCAGGTCGACGGCCCGCGCCAGGTCCTCGAGAACAGGGACGAGGCCGCCGGCTCGGCGTGGTCTGTGTGGCCCGCGCGGTCAGCGGTCACTGCACCCGCCTCCCGGCCGGCCGTCGGTCTCGAGCGGGCGTGTGCGCAGCGAGGTCGCCGCCTTCTGACAGGTCTGCCCGCTGTTCGCGCAGCGCGTCTGCGCTGGGCGCCGGAACCGGGAGGGCCTCGGTGAAGCACTTCGCCTGGTTGGCGAACAGCGCGGTGGCGCGCTTGGTGAGGTCCTCCCGGGCCCGCTTGGTCATGCCACGCATCGCCTGGTCACCGAAGACTGCCTCCAGGACCCGCTGGGCCAGGATGGCGGTACCTCCCGCGATCCCCACCTTCCCCGGTCAGTCCGCCGGTGTGGGCGAAGACGAGGATCATCAGGACGACGCCGGCACCGTTGACCCCGAGTGACAGCAGCCTGGCGGTGAGCCGTTTGTCGGCTCCCTCTGCTCGGATGAGTCGGAGCACCTCTCGCTGCCAGTCGTGGACGAGGGCCGCGGCGATGACGAGTCCGGCCTGGGTCGGTACTCCGCCAGAGCACGGTTGAGAGCCTGCTGGGAGGTGCCGGCACGCCGCCAGGAAACGCTCCGTGGCCAGGCAGGCCCGTTGGGACTCGGCGACCAGGAGCTCGACCAGAGACGAACCGATCGCCTGCTCAACGCGCTTGGCCGGCGCCGGACGTCCCCGTAGCGAGGTGACGCGGTCACGGACCCGCCCCACCTGGACCTCCAGCGACCGGAACAGATCACCGGTTCCCACGAACTCCTGCCAGCGGGCCAGCACCTCCCCGTGCAGCATGGAGCCGTCTCAGTGGCCTCGATGACACGCTCCAGGGCGTCATCGTGCTCGGAGGTGAGCTGCGCGGCGCAGCTCGGCGTGCTCCGCCTCCTGGGAGTCGAGCTCGACGGCGAGCGGCTCGCTCTGGGCCGTAACGGACCCGATGGCACCGATGAGGCTGCGGTGAGCGATGTCCTGCCGCGCGGCCGCGTCTGAGGCCAGCGCACCCAGCCACTGGCGCACCGGCGAGACGCAGGACTCGGGCAGGAATCCGTCGTCGTCAAGAGCTGTCTCAGGAATGGCGAAGACGGGAGTCTCTCCAGGCCGGCAGCCACGAGCCGGCGCTGCAGGTCGGCCTCCACCTCGCTCGTGCGACCCTCCGGTACCCGGTCCAGGACGACGGCCACCGTGATGTGCCGCTGCGCCGCGGCCCGCAGGTGCTCCCAGGGGACGGCGTCGGCGTAGCGCGCCGCCGTGGTGACGAAGATCCACGGTCCGCACCGGCCAGCAGGGTGGCTGCCAGGTCACGGTTGTCCTCGACCACCGAGTCGAGCGTCGGGGCGTCCACGATCGCCAGCCCCTCGGGCAGGCTCGCAGGCGTCGCTCGAGCTCTCTGGGCGTGTGGTCGGTGGGCGGACTCCGCCGGGGCGTCGGGGTCCACGCGCAGGCGCGACAGTGAGCCCAGGACCCGGTCGTTGTCGAACCAGGCCGCGTCTGTCGGCGTGCAGCAGCAGAGCGGCGTGTGGTGGGGCGGATCGCAGAGGCCCTGGCCACGTGTCGGCGTACGAGTGAGGAGACGAGGGTCGACTGCCCGCTCCGGTGGAGCCTCCGACGACAGCCAGCAAAGGCGCGTCCAGGCTGGCCAGGCGCGGCAGGATGTAGTCGCCGAGCTGGTCGCGGATGAGCGTGGCCTTGTCCGAGGCGGCTGCCGTTCCCCTGCAGGACGTGAGGGCATGGACAAGGCGGTCAGACTGTCTCGCAGCGCGGACAGGGCCCTGGTCGCCTCCTGACCTTCTGGCTGCTGCTGGCTCGCCCCGGCTCTTGGTCATGAGGCCGAGTCAGCCTCAACGTCAGCACCAGTGCCGCCTGCGGCACGAGCAACCATGATCTGCGGGACGTCGTCGTCGCTGGGCGGCTGCCAGGTGGCGGCATCGGCCTCAACCTGCTCACCGGAACGGATGTCCTTGACCGAGTCCGGTGCTCCATCGGCGCCGAACCACACGAAGGGATGGAGCGCTTGTCGGCGGCCTTGATCTGCTTGCCGAACTTGGCGGCGCTGGGGGCGACGTCGGCGCTGATGCCGCGGGCTCGCAGTGCGTCGGCGATCGCGTCGGAGGCGGAGCGGTGCGCCTCATCGGTGACTGCCACGAGCACCACCGTGGGCACAGGACGGCTGACCTCCACAAGCCCCTCGCCGATGACGCGGGCCAGGAGCCGTGACAGACCGATGGAGATGCCCACCCCGGGAAGGTGCGCTTTGCCGTTGCTGGCCAGGAGTCGTAGCGGCCGCCGAGCACACTCGAGCCGAGGTCCTCGTGCCTGCCACGAAGGACCTGTAGACGGTGCCGGTGTAGTAGTCCAGCCTGCGGGCGATCTTGAGGTCGGCGATGACGGCGCCGGGGCGGCGCCGGCCGGCGGCCCTCGAGCAGGGGCGGTCAGCCTCGGATCAGCCCCTCCTCGAGCAGCTCGGTGGCTCGGCCCGGCCAGCGCACGCAGGAACCTGCCCGAGACGTCCTGGCCGTCGGTTCCGGGGTGATAGTGGCCAGTCTGAGGGCCTGCGCCGCCTGCTGCGCGCTCACGCCGACGCTCCGGTGAGCTCGGCCGCAACCTTCTCCGGGCCGATCTTGTCGAGCTTGTCGACGACGCGCAGGACCTCGATGAGCCGGCGGAGTCGATGCCGATGGACTGGTAGAAGCCCTGGGCCACCTGCGGTTGGAGACGTGGATGCTGACCGCGGGCACCGGAAGGGAGCTGAGCGCCTCATGCATGATGAGGGGGACCTCGACGTCGTGGTAGAACGGCAGGGTGCCGTCACCAACGATATCGATATCGGCCTGGATGAACTCGCGGAAGCGCCCCTCCTGAGGACGCTCGCCGCGCCAGACCTTCTGGATCTGATAGCGCTTGAACGGGAAGGTGAGCAGCCCGGCGTTGTCAACGACGTAACGGGCGAAGGGGACGGTGAGGTCGAAGTGGAGGCCCAGCTGCTTACGCGGGTCCGCCTCGGCGTCGGGCTCGGCGGGGTCCGCCCTGCAGACGGTTGAGGAGATAGACCTCCTTCGAGGTCTCCGCCCTTCCTCGTCAGCTCGCTCAGCGGCTCGACGGCGCGGGTCTCGATGCCGCTGAAGTCATGGAGCTCGAAGGTACGACGCAGGATGTCGACGAAGTGCTGCTCGACGATGTGGCCCGCCGGGAGCCACTCGGGAAAGCCGGACAGTGAGGAGAGCGCTTGTCGTACCTGTGTCATGGTCGGCATTGTGTCATGACGAGCAGCGCCCTGGTGCACCGTGGTCAGGCCTTGAGGTCTCCTCCACGGATCTTGGCCTCAGCGAGGTAGGGGTTGCCATGGTGCTCATGCTCCATGGTGGTCACCGCACCGTGCCCGGGCAGCAGGACGGTGGCCGGGTCGATGGCGCTGGCCAGGAACCGCAGAGTACCGAGCATCTGCACCTGATCCCCACCGGGCAGGTCGGTGCGCCCGACGGATCCCTTTGAAGATGACGTCACCGTCAAGGGCCATGAGGTGGTGTGCTCCTCGTCGGCGGCGGAGGGTCGTCCTCAATGACCTCGGCCTCGTAGAGCAGGGCGTTGTCCGCCAACCGGGCCTCGAAGAAGAACAGGGTGGAGCCCTCCGAGTGACCCGGAGCGGGGATCGCGCGCAGCGCGATGCCGGGAACCATCTCGACGGCGCGGGAGAAGCCGTCTCCGGGAAAGAGACGGATATCGGCGGCTGCTCCACAGGGGTGCCGGCCATGTCGGTGAAGGTCATGCCGTTCGAGCTGATGCCGGTGGTGATGTCAGGGCTCTCGAGCCGGTACCGGTCGCGCTCGAGGATGTAGACCGGCACGTCGACGGCGTCGTCGCTGGCGAGCATGCCCTCGGCGTGCGCCGCCTCGATGAGGGCCTGCGTCCTCACACGTGGTCGGCGTGTCCGTGGGTGAGCAGGATGGCGCCCAGGGTGAGCCGATGGGAGCGAAGCAGGGCCAGAGCGCGCCGGCGGCACCGGCTCCGGGGTCGACGACGAGGGCGGCTCGCCCGGCCCGGAGGCCAGCACGTAGCAGTTGGCTGCGAACACAGGTGCGATGGTGCGCTCCAAGATCATGCCCCAGCCTACTTGGGCCGCCTGGGAACAGTGTCAATACGGGTAAAAAGCTGCTCAGGTCCACAGGACCCGGCTGCCTCACCGAAGGTGAAGCCGCCGCCCCCACCAGTGCTCAATGAGCCAGCGGTCGTGGCTGGCGACGATGAGCGTGCCCGTCCATGATCTCAGAGCGGCCTCGAGCATCTCGAGGGCGTCCAGGTCCAGGTAGTTCGTGGCTCGTCGACGACAAGCACCAGGCCCAGCAGCAGCGGCCAGGGCCAGCTGAACGCGGCGCTGGTTGCCGTCGGAGAGCCTCGCTGATGGGACGGTTCCACAGGCGCGGGTGCAGAGCTCCCCGGCCACGGTCCCCGATCCCCTTGGTCCACACGTTCTCATCCACCCCAGGGTCGCCGAGATTCGGCAGGTGCTGGGGTATCCGGAGCACCGAACCGGATACCGTGAGGCTGCCGACGGAGTCCTCCGTGGGTGCTGACCGCCTACCCATCCAGGTCAGAAGCGTGGACTTGCTGCTCCCATTGGCGCCGGTGACCAGCAGGTGCTCGCCTGCCATGACGTCGACCGTGACCGGTGCAAGGCGCCCGGGTACGGCGGCTGACCGGGCCGAGACCGCTATCCCTGTTCGCGGCGCCGGTTCAGTCAGACGCAGCTGCAGGTCGTAGGAGCGGGGCCTGCGCACCTCGGTACTGGCGAGCGCCTCCAGCCGGCGGTCGTCCTGCAGTCTGGCGCCGGGTGGAGACGCGCTGGGCGCGGTCGGCGTAGAACTTCCGGGCTGCGGGCCTCGGTCCGGGGCGCTGCCCGCTGTGCCCAACGATCTCGGAGTCGCGACGGTGACGCGCGAGCTTGCGCCGCTGCTCCCTGCTGACGCTGGTGAAGACTGTGGTGGACGACCTGGCGTGCGCCTTCTCCACGAGGTAGTCGCTGTACGCCCCGTGCACCGGTAGGCACCCATGGGGCCGCTGTCCCCGGAGGCGGTGGCGAGTGCCTGCCACGGCGCTGTGTCCAGGTCGACGACGGCGGTGGCCACCTCGTCAATGAAGGCACGATCGTGAGAGGAGAACAGGACCGGTCCGGGCCATGACGCCATTATCTCGCTCAGGTAGCTACTGCTACCGGCATCCAGGTGGTTGGTGGGCCTCGTCGAGCACCAGCGCCTGACCGGCTGAAAGAAGCAGAGCGGCGATCTCCAGCCTCCCCGTTGCCCCGGCGACAGGGAGGAGACAAGGCGGCCTGTATCCACGCGCCCCAGTCCCAGCCCGGCGAGCGCCTCAGCCCGTCGAGCCGGCAGGTTCCAGGCGTCGAGCGACTCAAGCCGGGTCAGTAACGAGTCGTATTCCTCAGCGAGGGAGCCGGCTTCAGCTCCGGCCTGGGCAATGGCCTCGCCCATGCGCTCGAAACGATCAAGCGCGTCCAGGGTCTCAGCGCAGACGGCGTCGAGGTAGCCCTCGATCGACGTTGCAGTCGACTCCGCCGAGTCGGTCGCCGGCGGGCCATGATGCTCGGGAATGCTGACAGCCCCGTGGTCAGGGGACAGCTCACCGGTGGCCAGGCGCAGGAGCGTGGACTTCCCCGATCCGTTGGGGCCGACGACGCAGACGCGTTCGTCGTCGGAGACCGTAAGGTTGATGCTCTCCAGCAAGGGGGCGGAGGTGTAGGAGAAGCTGACATGGGAGAAACTGATCGCAGGCATGACTCGTCCTTGGCATGAGGCGGTGGGGGCACAGGGGCGAGTCACGCGAGCATGGTCACATGCTAACAGCGCCAGCCGTCGACGAGGCCTGGGGAACCGACACCGGCCCGCTCGTGAGGGACATCGGCGGTCAACGAATCAACTGAAATCATTGGGGCCGGGGATGGTGGTTGCCGCCCGCAGGAACGTAGACTCTCGGCACTGCCGTCCTCCGACGGCACGTCACCACCACCCGGTCTGAAAGCCGGGCGCGAACGGAACGGAGCGGTCATGCTGCTCCCTCCCCGTCAACCCATGAAGGAGCATCCCGTGACTGAGCGGGAACCAGCCCGACAACCGGCCTGACGACCAGCCCAAGGCTGAGCAGGCCGACCAGCCGACCGGCCTTGACGAGTCGGCAGCGCCCACCCCGACGGAGCCGGCGCCTGACACCGTCTCCTCCCCGTCACCGACGTAGCGGCCGACGCCACGGCCGACGTCGCCGCCCCGAAGGAGTCCGAGCCCAGCGAGCCTTCGGACCGGCCCACCGAGGAGCCCGCGCAGGCCGTCTCTGACGAGTCGGTCTCTTCGGCTTCTCAGGATCCCGCGCCGACCGAGAAGCCTGCTGAGGACGCTCAGCGGCCCGAGACCGCTGAGGCCACCCAGGAGGACGCCACACCGACGCCCGCCGAGGTTCCCCGCCCCGGCTGCGGCTCCCACGGCGCCTGCCGAGCCGGCCGTCGACCCGCAGGAGGCGATGGACGCCGCCAAGTGGGGGCGCGTGGACGGCGAGGGCCGGGTCTATGTTCAGGACGGTGGTGCCGAGCGCGAGGTCGGCCAGTTCCCCGATGCTCCGATCGCCGAGGCGATGGCCTTCTACGTGCGCCGGTACCTGGACCTCAAGGCGACCATCGACCTGTTCGCCACCCGCCTGCCCCAGCTCAGCGTCCGCGAGATCGACTCGACCCTGTCCTCGATCTCCGAGTCCCTGACGGAGCCGGCCGCCGTCGGAGACCTGGAGGGGCTGCGTGCCCGCTTCGCCGCCCTGAAGACCGTGGCCGCCGAGCGCCGCGAGGCCGTGGCCGCCGAGCGCACGGCAGCCAGGAGCAGGCGCTCAAGGAGCGCACGGCGATCGTTGAGCGTGCCGAGGCCATCGCCGAGCAGGACCCGGCCCGTACGCAGTGGAAGAACTCCGGCGCCGAGCTGCGCGAGCTGCTCGAGTCCTGGAAGGCGGCACAGCGGCGTGGTCCGCGCCTGGACCGCCCCACCGAGGACGGGCTGTGGAAGCGCTTCTCCCACGCACGCACCACCTTCGACCGCCACCGTCGCCAGTTCTTCAGCGAGCTGGACGCCAAGCGAGGCGCAGGTGCGGGCCGCCAGGAGGCGCTCATCAAGCGCGCCGAGGAGATGCAGAACTCCACCGACTGGGCCGGTACCTCCGCGAAGTACCGCGACCTTCTGGCCGAGTGGAAGAAGGCCGGACGCGCCTCCCGCAGGAGGACGACGCCCTGTGGGCGCGCTTCCGGGCCGCCCAGCAGGGTCTTCTACGACGCCCGCCGCGCCAAGGACGAGGCTGTCGACGCCGAGTTCGCCGAGAACCTCAAGGTCAAGGAGGCGCTCGTGGCCAAGGCCGAGGCTCTCCTGCCCATCAAGGACGTCAAGGCCGCCAAGAAGGCCCTGCGCCCCATCCAGGACGCCTGGGAGGAGGCCGGACGGGTCCCCGCGGAGCCGTACGTCGCATCGAGGGCCGCATGCGTGCCGTCGAGGACGCCATCCGCGAGGCGGAGAACGCCGAGTGGCGCCGCACCGACCCGGAGACCAAGGCCCGCGCCGAGGGCCTGGCCGGTCAGCTCCAGGACGCGATCGCCGGCCTGGAGAAGGACCTGGCTGCGGCACAGGGCCGCCGGCGACGCCAAGAAGATCGCTGAGGCCGAGGCCGCGCTGACGGCTCGCCGTGCCTGGCTCGAGCAGGTGCTGCGCTCGGCCAAGGCGTGACCCGAGCACGTTCCGCTCAGTCTCTGAGACTCAGGAGCGCCTGAGGCGGGGCCGACACCACCCACCGGTGTCGGCCCTCGCCTCGTGTCTCGTCCTGGCGTCCCTCGTCGGGAGATCTGCTACTCCCAGGTGGCGGTCGCGGGGTCCACTCCCTCAGACCTGGCGCTGGCGTCGATGACGTCCTGAGCCAGGCCGCCAGCCCTGGCGCGCGCTTGTCGTAGTACCGGGCGTAGCGCTCGTCCGCCACGTAGCCGCGGGCGATGAGCACCTGCTTGGAGGTGGAGACCTCGAACCACCGGTTGAAGTCCTGCGGTGCCACCGCGCCAGGGCATTGGCCTCGGGGCTGCCCGGCTCGACGCCGCTGCGCATCGCCTCGGCCAGCGCGGTCTCCAGAGCGACAGTCTCCTCGTGCGCCCGTTCCCAGTCGGCGCGAGACATCTGGGCCTTGCGCCGGTAGGACTCGGCCCAGTCCTCAGTGTCACCCCACCGGGCGTGAGCATCCTCGATATAGACGGGGTCCCAGTCGGTCCCCCAGATCTCCCGCCATCTCAGCCACGGAGATCCTCGCTCCCAGACTGATGGATCTCCATCACCATGTCGATCGAGTTGAGCATCTGCTGCAGGTGGGAGACCTGTCCTTGCACCAGCTCACGCTGACGGCGCAGGTGCGTCATGGCATCCGTCTCCGGCTCATCGAGGACCATCTTGATATCGGCCAGGTTCATGCCGGTCTGCCGGTAGACGAGGACCTGCTGGATGCGCATGATGTCTGCCTCGCAGTAGAGCCGGTAGCCGGCGGCACTGCGTCGGGATGGATGCACCAGACCGGTCTCGTCCCAGTGGTGCAGCGCCCTGACACTGACGCCCAGGAGCGTTGAGACCTCACCGACCGTCATGGCGATGTCCGCGTCACCCGCTGCTGCGTCGACCGCAGTATCAACAGCCGTGCCACGCCTCCCGGCTCCGTCGTGCTCGCTGCTCGGAGATCCGTCACCGTGTCTCCTTCGTCAGCCTTTGTCCTGTCTGGTGAGTGTCCTGGGCACGTGTCGTCCACATTGGTAGCCTCACGCAACGGGAGGGTCAAGTCCTCGCGCTCACAACGAGGTTATCCACAGGCAGCCGGTTCCCTGTGGCGCTCAGGGCCAGGAGAGTCTCAGGATGGCGTATGGCTCATTTCGTTCCGGTACCGGGTCATGCCGCCGTGGCCCACCTGTCCGCCCGGCCCCTCTCCCCCGTCATGGGCGCGCTGCCTCCTCAGGACATGCAGGTGCTGCAGGTGCGACGGGCTCGATCCCCGGCTGCTGGTCAGCGTCCTGGGCAGTCTGCAACCGGCCGATCTTCTGCGCTCGGTCGAGGGACGCATGCGGGCCGTCGCCGCCGCCATGCCCTGTCAGGGCGTGCTTCTGGCGAGCACCGCCCTGTGGGTGCATGTCGGCGGGCCGCCGCCCGGACATCCTGGAGGTCTGTCTGCCCGGAGGGACGTCGAAGTCGGCTGTCCCTACCTGGTGACCAGGCGAGGGCAGGCTGCCCCGCTGCGACACCACCGTGATCGACGGCGTCACCTGCGCCACCATCGCTCGAGCCGCCGTCGACATCGCCCGCCTGGGGACCACCGGTGGATGCCGTCCAGGCCATCATGACCGCCCGTGACCACGACGTCAGCCGAGTCCAGCTGCTGCTCACGCTCAACCACTGTCGGGGAGCGGCCAGCCGAGGGCTGTCCCCGGGCGCAGCGCATCATCGAGGCGGTCATGCCGAAGCGCGTCATCAGGTACGTCCCTAGGGTGCTTCGGCCAGGGCGGTACCACGGTGTCAACCGGAGCGGCGGGCTGCAGACAGGCTCCTGCGGGCCTCGAAGACGCCGTCAATACGCCGCAGGGCCGCCAGCGTGTGGTCCAGGTGCCCGACCTCCGCCAGCTCGACGACGAACCGGCCGGTGACGACCCGGTCGCGGCTGGTGGCGATGTTGGCGCTCACGAGGTTGACGTGACTGTCCGCCAGCGCCCGGGTGACGTCGGCGAGCAGCCCTCCCGCGATCGAGGGCCTCGACCTCTACCCTGGACCAGGTAGGCGGACTGGGCGTGATCCGCCCAGGACACGGTGATGAGCCGCTCGGGCTCGCGCTGGAGCTGGTCGACGTTCTGGCAGTCGGCCCGGTGAACCGAGACGCCCGAGCCCCTGGTGATGAAGCCGACGATGGGGTCGCCCGGCATAGGCGTGCAGCAGCGCGCCAGCTTCACGTAGACATCGCCCTCATCCATGCCGGCGACGACGACTCCGGCGTCGGCCGTGCGCGTACGCCGGTGCGCCGTCGCCCGGGTGGGCAGGACCCCCTCGGCGAGGGTCTCCTCGGCACCGTCCTCCCCGCCCATGGTGGTGACCAGGGTGTCGACGACGTGCTGGGCGGAGACATGTCCCTGGCCCACAGCCGCGTAGAGGCCGTCGATGTCGACCTTGTCCAGGGTCTTGGCCACGTTCATGAGGGTCTCGTGACTCATGAGGACGCTGGATGGGCAGGTTCTGCTTGCGCAGGGTTCGGGCGATGGCGCCCTTACCCTCCTCAATGGCCTCCTCGCGGCGCTCCTTGGAGAACCAGGAGCGGATCTTGTTGCGGGCGCGGGTGGAGGCGACGAAGCTGAGCCAGTCCCGGAAGGGGCCCGCGTTGATGGCCTTGGAGGTGAAGACCTCCACCGTGTCGCCGTTCTCCAGGCGCGTGTCCAGGGGCACCAGACGGCTGTTGACGCGTGCCCCCACGGTGCGGTGCCCCACTCGGTGTGCACGGCGTAGGCGAAGTCCACAGGGGTGGCCCCCGCGGGCAGGGCCAGGACATCGCCCTTGGGGGTGAAGACGTAGACCTGGTCGCCGGCCATCTCGTAGCGCAGGGCGTCGAGGAACTCGGAGGGGTCCTGGGTCTCCTGCTGCCAGTCGACGAGCTGGCGCAGCCAGCCCATGTCGCCCTGGTCGGAGTCCCCGGGCCTGCCCCCAGCGCGCTGGGGCCTGAGGCATTGGGGGTCCTCCTTGTAGCGCCAGTGCGCGGCCACGCCGTACTCGGCCATACGGTGCATCTCGTGGGTGCGGATCTGGATCTCCACCGGCTTTACCGCCCGGCCCCACGACCGTGGTGTGCAGCGACTGGTAGAGGTTGAACTTGGGGACGGCGATGTAGTCCTTGAAGCGCCCGCTCATAGGGGTCCAGCGCGAGTGCAGGGAGCCGAGCACCGCGTAGCAGTCCTGGACGGTGTCGACGATGACTCGCACCGCCACCAGGTCGTAGATGTCGTCGAAGTCCTTACCCCGCACGATCATCTTCTGGTAGATCGAGTAGTAGTGCTTGGGCCGACCGGTGACGGCCCCCTTGATCTTGTTGACCCGCAGGTCCTCCTCGATCTGGAGACGCACCTGGCGCAGGTACTCCCTCGCGGGCCGGGGCCCGCTCGGCCACCATGTGCTCGATCTCCTCGTAGACGCCGGGATAGAGGGCCTTGAAGGAACGGTCCTCCAGCTCCCACTTGATCGTGTTCATTCCCAGCCGGTGAGCGAGCGGCGCGTAGATCTCCAGAGTCTCCTTGGCCTTGCGCGCGGCGTTCTCCGCGGAGACGTACTTCCAGGTACGGGCGTTGTGGAGGCGGTCGCCGAGCTTGATGACCAGGACCCGGATGTCCTTGGACATCGCGATGATCATCTTGCGCACGGTCTCAGCCTGAGCGGCCTCCCGTACTGGAGCTTGTCGAGCTTGGTGACGCCATCGACGAGCAGCGTGATCTCGTCGCCGAAGTCGGCCCGCAGGCGCTCAAGGGTGTAGTCGGTGTCCTCCACGGTGTCATGCAGAACTGCGGCCGCCAGGGTCTGGGGCCGTCATACCGAGCTCGGCGAGGATCGTCGCCACGGCAACCGGGATGAGTGATGTAGGGCTCCCGGACTTGCGACGCTGACCGGCATGGGCCTTCTCCGCGACCTCGTAGGCGCGCACGATGAGGCTCGTGTCCGCCTTGGGGTGGTTGGCGCGCACCGCGCGCAGCAGCAGCTCGATAGCCGCCGGGGTGGAGTGTCCACGGGAGCCGAACCGACGCCAGGCGGCTGCGCACACGCGAGCCGGGGACAACACTGTCACCCTGACGTGTCTGGGGTGCTCTTCGTCTCCGTCATTGAGGCATCATATAGCGAGCCCGCGCACCGAGACCCGCCAGGTGCTGCCGGTGGCGTGCGGTGTCGCGTCCTTCGAGGCGACGACACCGCACGAGAAACAGCCCCGGCTACCCGTCGAGCAGCAGGGCCTGCGGATCGAGCTGCCGCCTCAGAAGATGACGATCGAGTCGACCTCGCGGCTCCTGAAGCTGGCGCCGCCCACCGAGGTCGGACAGCTCCAGGAGCATGCAGATGGCCGCCACCGAGGCGCCGGCCTGCTCAATGAGGGAGATAGATGCCGCAGCAGTTCCCCCGGTGGCCAGGACGTCGTCGATCACCAGGACCCGTGACCCCTGGGTGACGGTCTCGGGGCGCAGCTCCATACGAGCCGTGCCGTACTCGAGGGCGTAGTCGACACCGATGACCGGGCCGGGGAGCCTACCGCCCTTGCGCACGGTGATCATCCCGATACCGAAAGCCTGACCGCCAAGGGCGCCGCGAGGATAAAACCTCGTGACTCCAGGCCCGCCACCGCGTCGATCCGACCACGGTAGAGGTCCGCGAGCCCGTCGACGAGCTCGGTGAAGGCGCCTCCGTCCGCGAGAAGCGGGTGATGTCCCGGAAGAGCACCCCGGCTCGGGAGTCTGGGATCTCCTGCAGGTGGCTTAAGACCAGCCTGGTCAGGGACTCGGGGACCGTCTCGGGAGTAGGCCACGAGGGTGGTCATCTGCGCTTCTTCTTCCTCTTGGGCTGAGCCGCCACGCCGAGGTGGTGGCCGGGGGTGACGGGCGAGGCGGCCGGGGCCGCGTCTATCTTAGCCAGCTCCTCGACGTCGTCGCCCGCCTCCTCGCGCCGTGCTGACGCGCCGCCGAGACCTTGGCGGCCTGCTTCTGATCGCGCTCTCACGTGAACGCAGATCCACCAGGAGCGGGAGTTGCCAGGAAGATCGAGGAGAGGGTTCCCGCGATCATGCCGATGAACAGCGTCAGAGCGATGTCTCGCAGGGTTCCGGCCCCCAGGATGAAGGCGCCGACCACCAGCAACGACGCTACCGGGGAGCACGCCGACCACGGAGGTGTTGATCGAGCGGATGAAGGTCTGGTTGACCGCGAGGTTCGCGAGCTCGGCGTAGGTGGAGCGGCTCTGGGACTCATAGCCCTGGGTGTTCTCACGGATCTTGTCGAAGACCACCACCGTGTCGTAGAGGAGTACCCCAGGATCGTCAGTACACCGATGATCGTGGCCGGGGTGACCTCGAAACCGGACAGGGCGTAGATGCCCACCGTGACGACGACGTCGTGGCACAGTGCCAGCAACGCCGCCGCAGCCATCTTCCAGGTGCGGAAGTAGGCCCAGATGAGCAGTCCGACGAAGATGAAGAACAGGACCAGGCCGCGGGCGGCCTTTCTTGGTGACGTCGGAGGACCAGGTCGGTCCCACGGTCGTGGCCGACACGTTGGAGGTGTCGGTCTTGTAGGCGGTGGCGAGCTCGCCCTGCCAGCGAGTCGAGGCGCTCCTTGCTCAGCTGGCTGGTCTGCACCCGCACCGAGGACGATCCCATGGTCGTCACCGAGGAGCCGGCGGTCAGGTCCTTCTTGGACAGGACGTCGTTGGCGGGGACGCTCCGAGGGTGAGGACAGCCCGTCACGGTGATCTCGGAGCCGCCCTTTGAAGTCGATGCCCGGGGTGAGTCCCACGGTGGCCAGGAGCGTGGCCGACCCGGCGATGATGATGACCGCGATGAGGTGCCAGATCCGTCGTCTGCCGACGAAGGAATGGAGGTCTTGCCCGAGTAGAGGCTCGTTACCGAGTGTGGCGAGACTTCACTTCGTCTCACCGTCCTTTCCGCCGTCGGCCGCGACATCGATCGCGTCGACCTCCCCTGCTCCGCCGCCTCGTCGACGACGTCGTGCGTGTCGTCCGAGTCGTCGTCGGCGTCGTCAGCGGCGACCTCGTCCGGGTTCTCGGCGGCCCGGCGGGCCTCCGCCTGCGACGCGCCAGCGAGCCGGCCACGCGGTCGGCAACGGCCTCGCGCCCCTGCCGTAGGTGGACGGGACGTGGCCCCGAGGTGCTCGGGGTCGAGGCCGGAGAGTCGGTGCCCTCGCCGAAGAAGCGGAAGTGGATGATCCACCCATGAACGGGTGGGTGAAGAAGATGATGATGGCCAGGTCCACGCAGGTGGTCACTCCCAGCGTGAACGCGAAGCCCTGCACCCCGCCGACGGCGAGGGAGTAGAGCACGATCGCGGCCACGAGGTTGACCGCGTCGGAGACGAGGATCGTACGCCTGGCGTGCTTCCACCCTCGTCGATCGCCGTCCTGAGCGTCCGTCCCTGACGCACCTCGTCGCGGACGCGCTCGAAGTAGATGATGAAGCGAGTCCACCGTGATGCCGATGGAGATGATGAGGTCGGCCACGCCCGCCAGGGACAGGCGGTATCCCATGGAGGCGCTCAGCGCCGCGATGACCAGGTAGGTGCCGGCTGCGGCCACCGCCAGCGAGGCCACGGCCACCACCGCCAGGCCGCGGTACTGCCAGGCCAGGTAGAGGATGATGAGGCCGAAGCCGATGAGCCCGGCGATCAGACCGTTGCGCAGCTGCTCGGTCCCCAGCGTGGCGGAGATCTGCTGCTCGGACTGGACCGTGAAGCTCAGTGGCAGCGAGCCGAGGAGAGCTGGTTCGCCAGGGTGTTGGCCTGGTTCTGGGTTGAAGTTACCAGTGATCTGGACCCGGCCGTCGGTGATCGGCGAGTGGACGTCCTGGTTGAACCCGGAGGCCATGATGGTCAGCCCGTCCAGGACGATGGCGAACTGGGCCTTGTCCTGGTTGTTCTGGGCCTGCGGGTTCTGAGCGCCCTGGGCTCCCGCGGCACTCGCCTGGTCGCGGTAGGCCAGCAGCCGCTGGACAGCTCGGAGAACTTCTTGGTGCCGTCGGGGTTGAAGGCCAGTGAGACGACCCACTTGTTGGTGGTCTGCCCCCGGGAGTCGGTCTCCAGACCCGAGTTGGCGCTCTTGAGCTCGGTGCCGGTGATCTCGGCCGGGCCGAGGATGGTAGGCGCTGTGCTGCTGAGAGCCCGCGTCCTTGAGCAGGAGATGACGGCGACCTTGGGGTCCTGCGTCTGACCCGGTGAGGTTCTTCGGATCGGAGCAGTCGGTCATGTAGCCGTCGTAGAGGAGCTCTCAGTGATCCAGGAGTCCGGAGGAGTTGTCCTGGGACGTGGCGGGCAGCGGGTCGGAGGAGATGACGCCGTCCTGGTTCGACGTCCGCCAGCTGCTTGGCGATCTCCTCGGAGTCCTGGGCTGCGCCGGCTGGGCCGTGGCTGCGCGGAGGGGTCGGGCGTGGCGGTGGGCTGATCGCCTCGCTCGAGCTCCTCCTCGGTGTCTGCCGCAGTCCTCTGCCGCCTGGGTCGCCTCCGCTGGCGCCCGAGTCGGGTTGAGCCTGGGCCTGGGCGTGAGTGGCCTGTCGGGGCCGTTGCAGCACCGGAGGGGTTCTGGCTGGCGATGTTCTTCGCGGCCTGCTGGGCGTCGCCCGGCAGGATGCGGAGGACCGGCCGGCAGTACATGACGGCGGAGGTCCGCACCAGCTCCAGAGTGGCCTGGCTGGGCTTTCCGGGCAGCGAGACCACGATGTTCCGCCCGCCCTGGCGGGAGATCTGGGCCTCGGAGACACCGGAGGCGTCCACGCGCTGGCGGATCACCTCGATGGCCTGCTCGACGTCCTCGTCGCTGATGGCCGAGCCGTCGGAGGTCGTCGGCGTCAGAATGATCTGGGTGCCGCCTTCGAGGTCGAGGGCGAGGCCCGGGCGTCAGCGACGCCTTGTGTCGTATGGTTCCCGCCACCAACGCACCGAAACCGATGATGATGACGAGGATGAACATCAGGAGGCGGCGCCCTGGGCGCTTGCTCGCTTGCTGGACACGTGGTCCCTTCCTGGGGTGGGGGTGCTCAGGCGCGTGGCCCGATGCAAGTGAGTGCGTGGCACTGTCGGGGCTGCGGGCGCTCCAGCGGAGCTGAGCGCGGTGGCGGGGCTCAGGGCTCAGGCGGCGCCTCGCACGGAGCGACTTCTCCGGTGCGCGCGTTGTCGGGACCGCGGGTCGGCTCGCGTCCTGCTCCGGCTCCAGCGCCGCGTCGTCCTGCTCGACGTCGCCCTCACTGTCCTCATGGGCACTCCGGGCCGAGCCGAAGGGGGCTCCTCGATGGCGGCGATGGCCCGCTTGCTCCACAGGGGTCTCATCGCCCAGAGGGCGTGGCCAGGTGACCACGTCACCGTCGACCTCCACCACCGTTCCGTAGAAGCCACCGATAGTGCGCACCCAGCCTGCGACTCAGCCCTTCTCGGTACGGCGCTGCTGCTCCTCCCGCATCGTGCGCGCTGCCTACGACTGACGAACCACATCATCAGGAGCATCCCGATGAGCATGATCCAGAGGAAATACGACGGCATGGAGGCCTCGTTTCGACTAGGCAGTCTCGGTTGATGCAGACCCACGACTGTCACAGGCCAGCGGTGGCGAGTCTAGGACATGCGTGGGCAAGAGCGTTCCACTACCGCTGGCGAGTGGTCGGGCACAACTGGGTACCAACCGGTCACGAAAATGATGACAGTACCCGGTGGCAGTCAGGAGAACAATGCTCTGTCCGTAGGGAGGCTCGAGGCCCAGGTGATGGGCCGCCGCACGTGGCCGCCCTGTCCCCGCGGAGGTGCAGCATGACCAGTCCTCGCGCACCAGGTAGGGCTCGGCCACGGTCTCGACGGTCTCCGGCTCCTCCCCACGCTGACCGCCAGCGTCGTCAGTCCCACCGGCCCGCCCGAACGGGATGCACAGGGCCTCGAGCACCTGGCGGTCCAGTCGGTCCAGCCCCAGGGCGTCGACCTCGAAGATGTCCAGGGCGCCGCGGAGCGGCCGTCGAGGTCGAGGTCGGCTGGCCGCCCGTGGACCTCCGCCCAGTCCGGACCCGGCGCAGCAGCCGGTTGGCGATACGGGGCGTGCCGCGCGAGCGCGAGGCCAGCTCCTTGGCGGCGTCCGCATCCAGGCTCACCCCAGCAGGCCTGCGCTGCGCGCGAGGATCCGAGTGAGCTCGCCGGGCCCGTAGTACAGGTGCCCGGTGAATCCGAAGCGGTCCGCAGCGGAGCGGGCAGGAGGCCCGCCCGCGTGGTGGCGCCGACGACGGTGAAGGGCGGCAGGGACAGGGGATGGAGTGGCTCCCGGCCCTTTGCCCACGACGATGTCGACCGGAATCCCTCCATCGCCAGGTAGAGCATCTCCTCGGCGGTGGGCCAGACGGTGGATCCTCGTCGATGAACAGCACGTCCTCTCCAGGAGGACAGGATGGCGAGGTCTCCGCGTGCTGGATGGCGGGTCCCTGAGGTCAGGCGCAGGGGAGCCGTCCACCCTCGGCGGCGATGATCATGGCCAGGGTGGTCTTGCCCAGCCCGGGGGTCGGAGAGCAGGACGTGGTCGGCCGTCACCCGCGAGCCAGGCCGAGTGCAGGAACCACCGAGAGCTGGGCCGCGCACCACCTCCTGGCCGGTGAAGTCCTCCAGACGCTTGGGCCGCAGGCGCCGCTCGGCGGCCCGCTCGGGTGGCATCGGCGCCGCCGCCGACCAGGCGCCCGCGCGGTCCTCGTCCGTCTCAGCCACGGTGCCCGCCTCCCAGCCATCTCCAGGAGGCCCGCAGCAGAACGGCCAGTCGTCAGCCCTCGCCGCCCGGCGTAGTCAGCCTCGACGGCGGTCAACGGCCTCAGCGGGCGCCGGGCCCCGTTCCAGCCCAGCCGGACCAGGCCCGCTACGACGTCGGCATTGGCTGCGCACCGTCGGCGGAGCTCTCGAGGCTCTCGCCTCGCGAGCCTCGGACCGCAGCGGCGGGGCATCGATGGTCGTCTCCCTGGTGACGGGCCCGAGCTTGTCCGCCAGTCCAGGATGACGCTGGGCACCCGCCTTGCTCTCCGGGAACCCTGGTGAGGCCGCGACGTCCTGAGAGGCGATGGCGCGCCTGAGCGAGTTGGGTGTGGACAGACAGCATCGCCAGCGCCAGCTTTGGTCCCCCGACCCCTGGCGCTCGCGCGAGCGTGCGGAAGCTGTCGCGCTCGTCGGCGTCGGCGAATCCGAACAGCGTCAGCGAGTCCTCACGTGACGACGCATCTCGGTGGAAACGAGGGTCTCCTCACCGACCCTGAGGCCGGATCAGCGTCGGGCGGCCTGATAGCTCATGCCGACACGCCGGTCTCGACTGACGGCTACCGGTCGACCGACACTGAGGACAGTGCCGCGCAGCGGAGGCGATCATGCGGCAGCCTCCTGACGTTCTCAGAGAGTCGGCACGGAGCCAGGCCGGACTCAGAACCAGACGGATGATGCGAACTCGAACAACTGTTCGATCCTAGCAGCCCTTGCGTCGCCGACGCCCGTCAGCGCTGCGCACCGCCGCGGGTCGACGGCACCGGGTCCGGGCTGGCGGCCCGCGGCGGCCCACTGAGCGGCTGAGCGAGTGCGCGGGCAGGAGACTGCGCACCGCTCCCCGGCGGAGACCATCTCGGTGCGTCGTCCGTCTCGTCCGCCACCGCGCCAGCTGGTCAGATCGCCTGAGCGATGCGCGTCGGCGGCATCGGCCGGTCGCGGCGCGTCGAGACCGAGATGCGGGTGACCATGGCCTGACCTGGGCCTTGTCCGCAGTTCCCGATCCGGTGACGGCGGCCTTTGGCCTCGCTGGGGGTGCTGGGCGACCTCCAGGCCCGCGCGCGCCGCGGCGGGCTAGCGCGGTGCCCATCACCCGGGCGACCCCGATGACGGATGCGCAGGTTGTCCTGGCGAAGACCGTCCCTGATGGAGACCACCGAGGGGCCCCAGGGCGGCGATCCAGTCCTCGATGGCCCTCGGTGATGGTCAGCAGTCGCAGCTCGGGGCTCTGCGAGCGTGGTGCGCACGACGCCGACCTCCACCAGGCGGGACCTGGCGAGCGGGGATCGACGTCCACGACATCCCAGACCGTACAGCGGTGAGCCTGGGTCGATCTCAGGACCGCTGCTGGGCGACGACTGGCGGGCCGATGCGCGGCCGCGAGCCGGTGCGTGCTCAGGGGCTCAGTCCTCGTCGGTGGCGACCCGGCGGCGACCTCGGGGCTGAGGTCCACTGAGGTGTAGACGTTCTGGACGTCGTCGGAGTCCTCCAGCGTCGATGAGGCCGGAAGACCTTGCGCGCCGTCGACGTCGACCTCGACCTGTTGCCGGCGACGAACTGACCTCGGCGGAGTCGTAGTCCATGCCGGCATCCGTCAGAGCGGTGCACGGCGCATCGATGTCACCGGGCTCGGAGTAGATCTCGAAGGACTCATGTCCTCGACCTCGGCGCCCTGGCGTCCAGGACGGCCATGAGAATGGAGTCTCGTCCACGCCGTCGGCCTTGGCACCTCGACGACCCTGCGGGTGAAGTTGAGGCCACCGATCCGGGATCGGCTGCTGCCGCGTTGCGGGAGAAGGCGCACGCACGTCGGAGGGCGGTTTGACGGTTGTCCGTGAGGCACTCGACGAGAAGCGACGCCGCCGCGTAGCCCTCGTACATGATGGTCTGCTGGTCGACACCCGCCGGCTCTCACCGCTGCCCCGTTTGACGGCGCGGGTGATGTTGTCGGCGGGCACGGAGTTCTTCTGGCCTTCTGATGGCGTCGAACAGGGTGGGGTGCCGGTCGGGTCACCGCCGCCGGTGCGGGCGGCGACCTCAATGTTCTTGATGAGGCGCGCGAAGAGCTTGCCGCGCTTGGCGTCGATGGCGGCCTCTCGTGCTTGGTGGTGGCACCGGAGTGACCCGACATATGTGCCCCTGACTCGATGACGAGGGCAGCCAGGGACGGTGACTCAGACCCGCGCGTCACCATGGAGACGAAGACGTCGTGGACCGGTGGTCGCCTCCGACCTCCGCGGAAGGACGTGCGAGCAGGGGCACCCTGACGAACCGCGACGATCCTACCGCCGTCGACGACCCAGCCGCTCGTCCTGCGCGGGTCGTGGCGAGAAATCTCGACGCCCACCTCCTCCACCCAGGGGCCCGGATGAAGACGGCGGTGCGGCCGGTCCCGCCCCGCGCCCAGCGCAGCGGGTGGCCGGGCTCCTCTTCGTGGGGAGTCATCTGGCGTCCGAAGGCATTGCGGCGCACGGTCATGTCGATGCCGCCCAGGAAGGCCTGTGCCTCTGCGCCCTCGACCCTGATCGGCCAGCATGATCATCCCGGCGCACGATCCGTAGCGGGCAGACCCGCACCGATCAGCGTGCGCAGGGGCTCAGCATGGCGAAGGAGGCCGCAGAGTGCTCATCGTCGTCGACTCCCACCGGGGACTCAGCCGTCGAGCCGGTCGCCGCGCTGCCCAGGTCGGCGGCGCGGCGTACGACGATGTCGCGCCCCGCCGCCCTCGAGGCTGTGACAGTCTCGCGCACGTCGCCCTGGAGCGCCAGGACACCGATCGTGGGGCGGAGTCGGCGGCGGTGCGGGGAAGAGCGCTCCGTGGATGGCGCGCGTCCATCGTGGGCCAGGCAGTGGGAGCGGTTCGCTAGTCATCTGCGCCTTGGGCGGTCTGGGACAGAACGTTTGAGCGGGACGACGGTGAGCTCGTCAGGATGTCGGCGTCCATCGGATCGGTGAGTCGTGACGCTCGCCGCTCCAGCCGGCGAGCCAGCCCGCGACGCGCGCACGGGCACCGTATCTCCCGGCCCTTTTCCGGGCGACCCCAAATCATCGGGGGCCCACCACGCGATGGAGTCACGACGACGTCGCGCTCCAGGTCGGAGTCCAGCTCTCCCTGCATGTCGAGGGCACCGCGGCAGGCAGGAGGAAGAGCTCGTCCTGTCGGCGGTGACGGTGGCGGACGGAAGACCGCTCTCCCGGTGGGCGCGACGGGACCCTCCGAGATCTGAGGGCGATGCCGATCCCGGACTCGGCCAGTTCGCGCACAGCTCTCGGCCGCAGGGTCCTCGCCGGGTCGGAGCCCTCCTCCGGGGTGAAGACCAGGTGTGTTCGGGATCGGCGGCGTCGTGCCCCGACCAGAAGGCAGTCCGGCGTCCCGGGTGACGACCAGACCCGCGCGGCCGTCCTGAAAGGGCAGCCGTCGCCTCCCAGGCTCCACTCGGAGGCGTCGAGGTACTGGTCCCAGTCTCGACCAGTACCGGGTGACGGCCGTCGAGGTCAGCCGTCCGGGGATCGCAGGAGTGTCGCCCGTCAGTGCGCTCGGTGCGCGATCCGGTGGCGCGATCGAGACTGCCCGGTGCGCCGTCAACAGCCGCGTTCCGCCAGACGGTGGGGTTCGGGCAGCTCGTCCACGTTGATCCCGACCATGGCCTCCCCAGGCCGCGCGAGACCCTGCGATGACGTCGGGGAGCGTCGAACGGGCGGTGGCGCGCACGATAGCGGCGGCGCGCTACGCGGGATCTCCGGACTTGAAAGATGCCCGGAGCCCACGAACACGCCCTCGGCGCCCCATCTGCATCATCATGGCGGCGTCGGCCGTGGCGATGCCACGCGGCGGTGAACAGGACAGACGGGCAGGTGACCTCGACGGACTGAGCTCGTAGGGGCGCGATTCTCTGGGCGGCCATGCGCAGAGCTCGTCCTGGGCAGCAGGTCAGGACGACGGATTTCGTCGCGGATCGTGCATGTGGGTCACGGCGTTGGAGACGTCCCGGTGCCGGCCTCCCTGGAAGGGATCATGGCCGCGCTCCTCGGTGATAGCGTCGCAGCGCCTCGCCCAGGGTCAGTGCCCCGACGAAAGGGGACGGTGAAGGGGCCGCTTTGTCGATGCTGGGCGTAGTCGCGTGAGGACCTCGGACTGTCGATGTAGTCCACGCCGAGGCTCTGGCACCTGGGCCTCCACAGAAGTCGCCGATGCGGCCTGGCTGGCGACCGGGATGGAACCGCCTCGATGATGCCCGTATGAGGTCGGGGTCGCTCATGCAGGCCGCGCCACGCCTGAGCGCGACGTCGGGCGCGTCGCCTCGAGGGCCATGCGACGGCGACCGCCTCCTGCGTCCTGGGCGATCCCGGGCCTGCTCCGCTGACGACGTCCCATGATGACGCCGCCTTTGAGCATGTCACGCCATGCGCCGCGAGGCGGTCAGGGTGCCGGTGCTGGGGGTGGTCTGCTCTGTGCTCAATCGTGGTCCTCGATTCCGTGGGCCGTCGTCATCCGCGCCGGGCGCCGACGGCTCCGCAGAAAAGATCGCTGACACTGCGCATGCTGCTCCTCGGTCCGGCAGGCGGCCCGGAGACGCTCGTGCTGTGAGACCTGACTGTCTGCGGGCGCTGGCTGCAGCTACGCCCGGCCCGCGCCGATGAAGGTGCGGCGCGCCGAGGTGATGCGGTCGAGCAGCTCGGTCTCCTGATGGAGGGCTCCATCGCGTGGGCCGGGTAACCACGGCCTGCTGACGCAGCTGTGCGGTGCCTGCGGGAGCTCTTCTGGAAGACCTCATCGCGTATGCCGCCTGCGGCCCCGGGCGTTGGCCCGGCGTTTGCCCGCCATATCCGCCACTCCGCCCGTGGTGAGCATCTGGACACGCGACCGGTGCGAACTGCGCCCAGCCTGGGCGTGGTCGTCGAGCCTGCTGCGCATGGTCCGTGCGCCCGGCCCCAGCGCAGCCACGCCACGATCGCGCAGACCACGAAGATCGGAAGGGCTCACCGTGACGAACATCGCGAAGTGTTTTCCGGCTGCGCTGCGACGACTCCGTTCCAGATGGCGTGGAGGGTGATCGCGCAGACCAGGCCGATCGGGGTCATCCAGACGGCCGCCGGCGAAAGCGCGCCTTGCGGACATGCCGATGGCCAGCCCGTGACCGAGCGGTGAAGAAGGTCACGCGTGGGCGAAGGGCGAGAACAGGCCTCGACGATGAAGATACTGGTGATGGAGTCCCAGAACCTGATGAAGTAGCTCGATGTTCTCTGGCGAAGGCGAAGCCTGCAGCGATGACGGAGGCGTAAACGAGCCCGTCGACGGCCCTGCTGAGGAGTGCGTCTCCAGATGAGGAAGATGATGAGGACGCCGAGCGTGGTGCTCCTCGATGCGCAGCGCCGAGACCACCGGCCGAGATCTGGAAGGCCTCGGCTGAGCGCGTCGACTCGCTGCGGCGTGAGAGCACCGTGGTGGTGTTGGACCAGCATGGAGGCGGTGACCACCACCGGCATAGGAAGGCGACGATGAGAGTGGAGGCGGCTCAGCAGCGGTCGATCCAGAACACGACGACGAGCACGAGGCAGGGCGACGAGGCGCCAGGAGAATCGCACGTGCACGGCACCGGAGGTCCGAAGACCTGGCCGACTGGCGGGAGGCGATCCAGATGACGCCGGATCATGAGGACGGCGCTGAGTGCGAACCAGAACTGACGCGATGAACTCGCCCGTTCTTCTCTGCGCGGAAGTGCGGACCTGGGCGCGGGTCCAGGCCGGCACGGCCTGCGGACCGGCTAGTCCCTCCGGAGCGAAGAGGGCGCGCTCTCGTGGACCTGGCCAGCGCTGGCGTCCCGTCCCGGAAGCGCGCTGGGGAGCCGTGGAGGCTGGGGCGGTCCGATTTGAGCGATGGTAGCTCGCGGGGTGCCCAGGGGCTGGGAGTCGTGCTCATCGGTTCACCTCGATTGCGCCTGGCGTCGCCGGGCCGGCGCACCTTCGTGGTGTCGTCGTCGGCGATGCAGCGTTTGCGCATGCGCGCCCACGGCCAGATGACACGCACTCGGACGGAGACAGTCTCCGCCCTGCAAATGCCCGCCTCGCCCCGCATGGGTGATAATGTGAACCTGCGTGCCAAGGACCAGGCAGAGCAAGCCCGATCGAGTCGAGAGCCGAGCGCGAGCGCGCCGCTCAACGGTCCTCGGTGAGGATCTCGGCAGGCGGACTCGCAGACCACCGTGCGCAGGACCCGCTGAGGGTCGGACCTCCGATGAGGGCTCGACCGCGGGTGGTCGACGCGTGACGCCGCTAACGGCGCCGTTGACGGAGGCTGGCGGCGACGAGGGCGCGGAGAGGGGTCCAGGCAAAGTCTCGTCGACGATGGGACCCTCGAGCATCCAGCGCCTCGCGGGCGGCGCAGTGACGAATAGCGGGCTGGAGGCCGGGTCCAGGGCACGGGTGGTACAGCCAGGTCCGCTGCGGCCTCGGCGGTGGACTGCGTGGCCCAGAGTCGCCCGTGAGCCCAGGACCTGACGGGTGCAGTCGGTCCACCCTCCTGACCTGGGTACAGGGAGGCCATCCGTGGCTGGGCCAGTCGGCAGCATCACGACGGTCCACACCGGCACCGTTGTGGCGAGCGTCGTGGAGGTCTTCTTCGGGAAGGACTTGGTTTTGCCACGGAACCGTCGCTTCGGTCGCGGCTGTCGTCATGAAGAGCTCTCGCCGCTTTGGAGTGTGCTAGTCGTCAGGGCGTCGCGGTGGCAGCATCGTGCGTGAACCGGGCGCCGGTGCCACCGGGTGTGAGCGGTGGACAGGGCCGTGTCGTGGACGTGGGGGACTGGTCGGTGACCGTGGACCAGTCGTAGCCACGACCTGGGGGGCGCCTTCTGGCGGCCTGAGCGGCAGGGGCGTCCTGCAGCGTGTTGATGGCTCGGGCGGGTCGTCGCCGTCTCGTTGCGGGTTTGTGCTCCGTAGCGTCCTTCGGCGAAGCGTCTGAGAACGCCTTTGGGTCAGGCGATGACGAGTTCCTGAGCATGGCCTCCATGGGGCGATGCCGGACTCCCGCATGTCTGCGGGCCACGTAGCTGGTGGCGGGGACGGCATGGGCCTTGTCCTGATCGTGACTCCCCAGGAAGACCTGAGGTCTCGAGGCGGGCGGCTCGTCTTGGTATCCTGGGCCTGGCCGCGGCTTCGGCGATGAGGCGTGCCTGGAACGGATTCGACGCAGTGGGGATGGCGTCGGCGAGGACCAGCAGCCTTACGGGGCTCGTCAGGCGTCAGGAAGGAGATGGTGGGTGCGTCTGTTCCCGGAAGAGGGGTCGTCATGGGCGCGCTGGAGAAGGGGACGTTGACCGGTTGGGAATGACGGCGTCTGCCGTGGTACTGGATGAGTGCGTCGGGCCTCCTCGAGACAACGGTGTGACAGGTTCTCCATGAGGCACCGTCGTGGGCTCAGCAGCTCGCGTGAGTAAGCAGTCCCGTGGCTGCGTGGAGGTGCTCCACCGGGCTGTGGCGGCCTGGAGGTCGGCATTCCGACGCTGGGGTGATGGGCTCGTGGATATGGAGGATGTCGAGTCACCGGCCTCCAGCCAGCGCCTGGCCCGCCTGGCGACGGTGCACCGAAGTTGAGGCGCGCGACCGAGCCGTTGTGAGGATGGCTATGGGTTCCCGGCGCGGTCGCGGTCCGGC
>BNJV01001464.1_pt1 | contig 75767 bp, 114 predicted proteins | sample 8540591 | NCBI WGS metagenome assembly BNJV01 (sample SAMD00202457, study PRJDB9452) | human saliva metagenome | host: Homo sapiens | reverse complement strand
GTAGAGATATCTACACCTTTTACCATCAGCACCAGCAGGGCCTTGAGGACCAGTCAAACCGATATGGCCAACACCATCCTTACCAGAGATGGATACAGCGTCTTTACCGTCTTTTACCAGAGATGCCAACTTTACCATCGATACCGTTAGTGCCAGGCATACCAGGGAGCACCAGTTGCACCTTGTGGTCCGATGATAGTTACACCATCATGACCATTAACACCATCTTTACCATTAACAACGACTTTGTCGAGGTTAGTAAGGTCTTTATCCAATGCATAGGGTGTAAGTAATATCACCGCTAGTTTCTTTTTGTTCAACAGTCAAGTTCTTACCTGCTGCATAGGTTAGCAGTCTTACCACTAGCCACTGGTTTTTACGCTTGCTGTCGTACCTGTTGCAAGATTACCACCCTGCATTGGTATTGAAGCCGTAGTTATTACCAGAAGTTACGTTAAGATCAGTAAAGTCGATAACAGCCTTTAGGGGCCACTTACAGCGTGACCATTGCCATCGTTATAAGTCAATGTAACTGTCTTATTAGCTGCATCGTACTTGTAAACGTTAGTTGTGCCAGATGCTGTACCACCTTTATCTTCTGTAGTACCTGTGGTTGGTGCAATGTGCAATTCAGATGCCTTCAAGGTATCATGAACAGATTTCAATTGGTCTTCTGTTGCAGCTTGACCAGATGTGAAGTTGTTAGGATCGAAGGTCTTATTTTGCAATCCACCAATCTTACCAGTCTTAGCGTTGAGAGTGATGCTATGGTCACCATCAACAGTTACTGTTTGGTTAGGACCGAAGGACAATTTGCCAGAGCCAGAACCATTTTGTGATGGATGAGATATCAACCAAGGCACCTTCAACATTTACCTTATACGGATCAGCAGCTGTACCAGAGCCGTCCTTCTTAGTGTTCTTGCCATCTACCAATACAGTTTTAGCGTCTTTCAATTGTTTTACGTTAACTGCATCAGTATCAGCTGTACCTTCTTTAACGTTCACAATCTTGTTACCGCCGTTATCAAGACCGGATTGAGTCAAAGTAACGTTGGTTGTTGTACCACCAGTAGGTGCTGTGATTGTTACACCACCGTTATCTACTTTAGTGTTACCTGTTGTTACAGAACCGTCTTTAGTAAGGTCGATAGTCTTAGCTAATTGAACTTTCAACTTGCCGTTGTCTTCATTAACACCAATGTTGTTATCAGACAAAGTACCAGTTGCGCCGCCAATAATATCGAGTTGCTCACCCAAAGGTTTCTTGATAACAGTTGCGTTATCACCCTTGAACTTCAAGCCATCATCCATTGTAGCTACTTCACGTTTAATCGTGTTGCCGTCGCCATCTTTCAATGGATTGCCATCTTTATCTTTTTGGTACGTATACGATACGTTCGGACTTGTTATCATTGTTAGCTTCTTGCTTAACAAGGGTTTGTGTGCCGTGATCAGTAGAGATATCTACACCTTTACCATCAGCACCAGCAGGGCCTTGAGGACCTGTCAAGCCGATTGTACCAACGCCATCCTTACCAGCAATGGATACAGCATCTTTACCATCTTTACCAGAGATGCCAACTTTACCATCGATACCGTTAGTGCCAGGCATACCAGGAGCACCAGCTGCACCTTGTGGTCCAATGATAGTTACACCATCTTTACCATTAATACCATCTTTTACCATTAACAACGACTTTGTCGAGGTTGGTCAAGTCTTTATTCAAGGCGAATTCAACCTTAGCGCCGTCAGTCGTATTAGTTTGTTTTACAGTAAGGTTTTTACCTGCTTGCAATTCGACTTTCTTTTTGGTCACTAATGGTTTGTGTAGTGTCACCAGAATGAGTGCCATCAGTCGCAGATGTATTCACCTTCCAAGAAGAAGCCGTTGTAGTACCACCACCAGTAGCGCTTACAGTGTAAACATCTTCACCATTAGACCCACTGCTCTTAGTAACAGTTACGTTGGAGCCAGCTTCAACAACTGTCTTAGCCGCTTTCAATTGTTTTTACATTAACAGCATCGTTGTCATCTGTACCAGGAGCAAGGTTCACAATCTTATTGTTAGTGGTGCCATCACCCAAGGACAAATTGCCGCCCTTAATAGTTACAGCAGGTGTTGTAGTATTTGGAGCGTCATTCAACAGGATGGATGTGCTGCCGTTATTTACGGAGTTAATACCCTTCAAGTTTTTGTTCAACTTGAGTTCCAATGTATCTGTACCGTTAGCTACTACTGCGATGTTACCAGCTGCAGATGCGAAGGTTGGAACGTCTGTTGCAGCAAGGCCTTCACCTTGAACTTTTACAAGAGAACCAAGTTTATGAGCATTTTCAGTTCCCGTGTTGTTACCAGTGAATTTCAAGCCTTTGTCAACCAATGCATCGGATGTGTTCTTAAGGTCTTTTACGTTTACAGCTGCATTTGGTGTGTTAGTCGCTGCTGTATTTAACTTAGTCAAGAATGCATCGCCTGTGGATGTACCAGTCTTATCAATAGCAGAGCCCACATTGTTGATAACCATGTTACCGCCAGTTGTGTTGCCATTACCATCCATGAAGGAAGCAATAACATCAGCTCCATCTACGTCGTTACCAGCAGAACCATCAAGGTTTGTTGTGAAAGTACCATTAGGGCGTTTAACAACTTTTTGTGCCGTCAGCTTTTGTGTAAACAGCAGGTGTTACAGCATTAACTGTATATGTTTTTTTTGACCTGTTGTTGCATCAGAGCTTTCAGATACGTTGACATTGTCACCAGCTTTTACGATGGTACCAAGGCCAGTGATAACATTCTTACCAGCATTATTGATGTTGGAAAGATCTTGTTTAGCAACACCAGTAATAATTGCCTTGTCGCCAGCAACATCTTTTACCATCACCATCAACATAAGTCATGGTTACATTGCCATCATTATCTACTGCATAGGAACCTGGTTTAATGTGACGTTCTTTAGCAGCTACAGCCTTCAATTGAGATACATTAACTGCATCGTTGTTATTGACACCATCAGATACATTGGTAATTGTCTTATTACCAGCATTGATACCAGTTTTGGTAATGGATGGGCCTCCAGTAATAGTCAAGCCATCATTAACAATTTTAGTATCACCAATTGTCAAGGAACCATCTTTTGTTAAATCAACGTCCTTGTTCAAGGCGAATTCAACTTCAGCACCGTCAGTCGTATTAGTTTGTTTTTACAGTAAGATTTTTTTACCTGCTTGTAAGTCGACTTTCTTTTTGGTCACTAATTGTTTGTGTAGTATCACCAGAATGAGTGCCATCAGTAGCAGATGTATTCACCTTCCAAGAGGAAGCAGCGCCACCAGTGGATGTAGCATCAATGGTGTAGATATCATGGCCATCTCCACCTTGTGTTTTAGTAACATTCACATTGTTGCCAGCTTTTTACTTCTGTGCGCAAACCTTTGATTTGGCTGTAGTTTACAGCATCTGTATCATCTGTACCTGGTGCTACATTAACAATCTTACTGCCACCCATGTTGATTGGACCATTTGTGATATTGATGGAATTAGCACCAATTTCCATTTTTTTGGACCAGTTGTCGTATTAGAAATGGATGTAATACCTGTCAAATCACCTTCCACATCAACTTTGAAGGTTTTTACACCATTTACATCACGGCTGGATGCTTTTAGTGTTTTTTTACCATCTTCCATGTTGATAACGGATTTAGCAAGATTTTTTTAATCTTTGTTTCGCCGTTATTAGTGATATTAGAAAGATCTTGATTAGCAACGCCAGTAATAATTGCTTTGTCACCAGCAACATCTTTTACCATCACCATCGACATAGGTCATGGTTACATTGCCATCATTATCTACTGCATAGGAACCTGGTTTAATGTGGCGTTCTTTAGCAGCTACAGCCTTCAATTGAGATACATTAACTGCATCGTTGTTATTGACACCATCAGATACATTGGTAATTGTCTTATTACCAGCATTGATACCAGTTTTTGGTAATGGATGGACCTCCAGTAATAGTCAAGCCATCATTAACAATTTTAGTGTCCCCAATTGTCAAGGAGCCATCTTTTGTTAAATCAACGTCCTTGTTCAAGGAGTAGATATATTCTTGGTCGCCACCAGTAGACGCACTACCAACACGTTGTTCAACATTAAGGTTTTTGCCTGCTACAAAGGCAACAGTATTACCTGGTTTTTACGATAGCAGACACTGGGTTACCCGTATGGGTACCACCATCTTCACTGCCCGCAGTAGCATTCCAACCAGAGTTGTTGATAGCTTGTACTACATTTTTGAGTTGTTGCTACACCATTATTTGTAGGTTCTTTTGCCTTACCAGTGTTATCTGCTGTAATAGGACCACCTTGGGTAAGCTTTACCTTAATCCCATCATTATCAGCAGAAGTGGAGATAAGACCTTCACCTTTAACATTCAAGGTGCCATCTTTTAACAACACGTCGCCATTGCCAGAGTTACCAGCAAACTTCAAATTAACGTTTTTCAATTGAGCTACATTAACGGCATCAGTGTCTTCAGTACCAGCTGCAAGGCCAGTAATTTGGCGAGTTGCATTTGCACCATCGCCTACAGATACAGCAGCCAATGTGGACGTTCCTACAGCACCTGCTTGATCACTGTATTTATTAGTCCGGCCAGTCGCTGGATTAAAGCCTTTAACACCTTTATCTACAGTTGCTTTAGACTGAGAACCAAGAGCAACGCCATCTTTTACAGATACAACAGATTCTTGACCTAATGCAGTCGCGCTTTCAGCAGATGCATTCGCTTTAAAAACCAAGAGCAGAGGCACCTTTAGCAGTTGCTTGAGAAACACCACCTACTGCAGTAGAAGCAACACCTGTAGAAGTAGATTGCATACCAATGGCAACTGAACCTAGTTGAGTAGCTGTTGTTTTTATATCCATCACCATTGCCACCAAGTGCAACAGCGCCAGAGCCTGTCGCTTCAGAGCGAGCACCTAACGCAACAGCAACATTTTCAGTCGCTTTAGTTCTACGGCCAATAGCTACAGTATCTTGTGCTGTTGCTTCATTTTCACGACCGATAGCGATCATTGTGTTACCTGCAGTACCACCAGAGTTTGCAATGTTATTTTTGACCGATAGCGATACCACCACCAACGGATGCAGTATTGCTAGTACCAACTGTAATAGTATCTTCTACGGCAGAGGTATTGCCATAACCAATAGCTGTGGCATGTAGACCAGATGCAGTGTTACGAGCACCAAAAAGCTTGAGAATTCTGACCACTTGCGGTAGAGCCTGCACCAACCGCTGTGGATTCAGTACCAGTCGCATTAGCAATAGCACCAACGCTGACAGCCATATGAGCCTTAGCCTTTGCATAAGACCCCAGAGCAACAGCATATGCTTCTTTGGCCATTAGTCATTGCTTCAGAATAGGTACCAATAGCAATATTATCAGCATTATTAGCTTTTGCTACATTACCCATTGCAATAGTATTTCTTCCTGTTGCCTGAGAGCCAACACCGATAGCTGTAGACGCTGGACCTGTCGACGTATTCTGATTACCAATCGCTAAAGAGGAGTCTTGTGTTGCTGTATTATTGGCACCATAGATGATATGTCCGTTACCACTCCCACCAGTAGTGTTATTTTGGAAACCAACTACTACAGAGTTTTGAGACACAGTGTTACTACCATTTAATGTACCATCTGGAGAAATATTAACAGAACTATGCCGTAAATCGGAACCTGCCTGTACAGAACTCCCCACACCTCCAGCACTTACGACTGCTAAAGCAGCCAATACACTTGCAAGGACTCTTTTCTTACCACTGTTGTTTTTCGCCATTTCAGATACTACAACATAGCATTGTTTTTGATTTGGACCAAACAACTTTGAAGATTTTATTCATAGAAACTATGAACTCCTTTCTTAAACCGAAACCATATGCACACAGCATACATGCTCTTCTAAGCGAGCTCTAAAAGGCAACAAGGCACTCACAGAGCATTCACTTATAACACTTATAGCTTACCACTTTATAAATATTTTGTAAATCTAAATCCTTTGATATCCTTCATTTTTATTTAATATTAATTATAACTATTTCATAAATCAATTAACTGCTAAATTTATCTATATTTTTTTAAGTAATTAGATAGGTATAAGCTTTTCATATTATGCAGTTTATAAATTTTTTTATAAATTGCCTACTTTATTTTAAATTTTCATCTTTTATATACTATTTTTCATGCTTCAATTAATGCAAGGAATATATATAGGATATATGCCTCAATAGTTAGCCCTTAGTTCTCCATAATTCTTTTTATAGTTATAAAAAAAGAACCCAGGATTCATTCCTGAGTTCTTTTTACCATCTAGATTCTTTATTTAATTGTTTTTATACCTTATTTACAGAATGCTAAATAGCCCCATTGACCTAGGATCGTAAGGATCTTATCAATATATGTATAGTACGATTGATCATCCGTCTCTAGACCTTGGTCTTTCTTATAGCTTTTAAAAGATTGAACAAGAGCTTCTCTAGTCAGAGGATGAGCACAGGCTTTCATAATAAAGAGGATGTCTTCATTGTACAGATTATTAATGTTATTATCTTGGTTACTCCCCCAGATATACTGATGAGCCCCCTAGCAATGTTTCCACATAGTCTATATAGCGCTTAGGTACAATCGTCTCATTATCTCGGAATGGTTGAGATTGGCAGTCTTCCATATATACATATAAGCGATTAATGACTAGCAAATGGAATAAAACCTTATCTGCTCGTTCTTCATCGAAAGCCACAGACGGATAGTTTCTAGCCATACTATCGCTAATGTCCTCTAGCGTGAAATAACCATTCCCCTCAGCAAGTTCTTCAATGGTAGATAACAGAGGATCCTGCCCTGTAAGGAACAGCTTATCTTGATCTGTTTTCATGTAGCAGAGATCTCTAAGTATCTCTCTTGTCGTTTGTTCATCACGACGAACATGTTTTGCCATTGGCCTGGCTAGTCAATAAAGCGCGACGGAATTGAGTGTTCTTCATATAGTCAATGATTTGCTCGCGCCGTGCTTGATCTTGATCATCCCAAGACTCAATCAGGTTTTTTTATCTCTTGATCTAGCCAAGAAGTAAAGGATAGCTGGAAATTAGAATCGCCAATATAGGCACAACCGGCAGCCTCCGCCCGACTAATGAAGTCACTCACATATACAGGATCATTAAAAGTGGCCAAATGCTCATGGGCTACATAGTAATCAGATTTTTTTGTAAAAATAATATCTATATCTTGTAATAGGGAAGACCGTTTATGACTTGCGTCCTTATCAACTTGAATGGCCTCTGCTACGCCTTTTAATAAATGCTTTACCTTCTTGAGTAGCTTTCAATAAATTCTCTTGCCCTCACTTGCAAATAGCATCATATCCCGGATTTGGTCCAATCGTTTCCATCCCGGATAGGTATTGTAAGATACATAGGCAATACCCTGTTCTGTTAAGTTTTGGCTACAAATTGTAAGGATCTTCTCTTTTTACCACATCAGGTACCCAAGACCAGATGCCATGAACGATAATATAGTCAAAAAGACCCAAAAAGACTTGTCAATATCCATAATATTAGCTTCTTCTAGGCGAATATTCGTCAAGCCCATCGTAGCTATAATCTTCTGCCCTTCCTTGATTTGAGTCTCTGACAAATCAATGCCAACAAATTGAGATTCTGGGAAGTATAGAGCTTGGGAGATAATATTCCCCCAAAGGAAGAACCCAACTCAAGAACCTTAGCGCCACGAATGGGTACTGGCTCTAAGCCCCAAATACGAGCCTGCGCCGCCAGCATATTGATTGATGTATAAGGAAACGGCTTTTGATGGGTATACGAGATTGTCATAACTTTCAGAAGCTAGGTTAGTCATATAGATATCCTTTTCTCCATAGTCTAAGACCAAAGAATCAGCCCACAATAAACCCAAATAGGCTATTTTTTTCCATTAATTGATTAATCTGTTCCTGTTGTTTCATAACAAGAGCACGCAAGGCTTCCACTTCTTTAGCCAAAGATTTACGATCATCTTTTATTTGACTAGTGTGGCCAGTTCTAAAGGAGACCCCTGCCCCAACTAAGTGATTAGCACCGATGGCGGTGCTGAGATTGAGCAATACATCTTCATTAGGACGATAAGCAGCACCAATAGCAGCCGCATTTTTCACCCTTATAATGGCCATAGCCTGCCGCAAAGGACCATTTATTGTCTGGATCATAATCTAGATAGTGAAGAGAAGCTATTGCAGTCGTTCCAGCAATCCCTTCTTATACTCATGTGTCATATCAGAGAGTCGATTATTGATATTAACTAGGCTGCCACCTTGATTATTAATCGTAGATTGCAAGCTCTTCAATTGAGCTACATTAACTGCATCTGTATCTTCAGACCCTGCTGCAAGGTTAGTCAATTGACGTGTTTTGCCCGTAGCCTGATCACCAAGGGATACTGCTCCCATAGTGGATTTCCAGGTAGGAGAAGCGTCTGTGGATGCAGCTTTAGAAACAGGGTCATAGCCACTTGCCCCTTCTGCTCGATTGGCCACACTATAGGAACCCAATGCAAGACCATTTTTTTAGCCGTTGCATTAGACTGAATACCTATAGCGCTAGCTCCCCATGCAGAGGCATTAGACAATGCCCCAAGAGCATTTGAATAAGCACCTGTAGCTTGTGCGGAAGTACCTATAGCTGTAGCATAAGCGGAGTCCTTTGCTTGTGCATTATTACCAATAGCGGTTGCACCTAAAGAGGTCGCCTTGGCTATAGTACCTACAGACGTTGCACCCCAACCTTCAGCACTCGAATCAGTACCCAAAGCTTGTTGCTAACTCTACGGCATTACTATTACGGCCAATAGCAATACCACCTACACCTGCAGTTCCATCAATATGAGCGCCTGAACCAATGGCAATACTATCTTTTAAATGCAGCCTTGCTATCGCGGCCAAGAGCTAAAAGCAGCTTCTCCACTAGCTAGAGAAGAATGCCCATTAGCAAGGGCATCTTTCCCAGAAGCGGTAGCTAGGGTACCCATAGCCGTTGCATATTCACCGCTAGCAGTTGTTTCTTCACCTACAGCATAGGCATTTGTATTAGTAGCATTAGCATTATAGCCTAAGGCCATACTATAATCGCCAGAGGCAGTAGACTTAGACCCCACTAAGGCTGCATTACGACCTGTTGCCTTGGATTCAAAAACCGAGCGCTGTGGCCTGAGAGCCTGTAGCCTTAACATTATAGCCGATAGCAGAAGTATATTGATTACTTGCCTCTGCCCCATAACCAATAGCATTGGCCATACTATCTGTCGCCTTTGTGTGAACACCCTAAGGCAAGAGAGCTATTTCCCATAGCCTTGGCATCATAACCAATAGCCGTAGCAAATTTATTGCCCGCAGTAACATCATGACCTACTGCTACAACACGATCACCGTTAGCTTGCACATTTTCCCCAAAACCACAATGCGGGACTCATTGGCTGAAATATTAGCACCCACAACTGCTGCTGTGTCAGAGCCTGCTACTATAGAATTCCCACTGGATATTAAATTACTCAGAGTAGAAGGTATGTTATTAGCCGCAAAGGCACTTGTTGATACAGCCGTTAAAAATAGATGCTGCTAGTAAGGTCTTGTTCATGATATCTCCTTAATACACTTAATACACTTTTGTAAATACTATACTACATTAAGGACTCATTTAATTCAATACAAAAGGAGTGTATAATAAGGAAATTATGAAATATTAATTGCAAAAGAAAAAGACACACCGTTTGGTGTGTCTCTTTGCTTAATCAACAAGTCCTTATGTATCCTTCTTCCCTTAGCTATGCTGGCTGTTCGTCGCTGTGGGTTTTACTGAGTAAAACCTTACGCGACGAACTCCGCGATTCACTCCCGTTTATGCTTCGCTACGCTCCTATAAACGGGGTTCTCTGCGGACCAGGCCGTCCATACATCTAACAGCACAAATAATACTCCAGCAAGATTGGCTGATGACGGCTCTCAGCAGATAATCAGTTCACTACTAGCAAAAAGAAAAAGGCCTACCATGCGGTAGACCCTTTTCTTTTTGCTTAATCAGCGACTTCCTATCCTCCCAGGCCGTCACCAGCCAAGTACTTTCGGCGTTTACGAGCTTAACTACTGTGTTCGAGATGGGAACAGGTGGACCCTCGTAGCTATCGCCACTGAATCTGTCAGAGTTTGTACTCTGAAAACCACATAGAAGATTTAATTTGTATCACATTAGGTAATTGTCTGTTTACGTTTCGCGTAGTTATCAATGGCTACGCTGGTTAAGTAAAGCCCTCGATCTATTAGTACCAGTCAGCTCCATGCGTCACCGCACTTCCACATCTGGCCTATCAACCATGTCGTCTACATGGGATCTTACTAGCTTATGCTATGAGAAACCTCATCTCAAGGCTGGTTTCACGCTTAGATGCTTTCAGCGTTTATCCGTCCCGAACGTAGCTACCCAACTGTACCCTTGGCAGGATAATTGGTACACCAGCGGTTCGTCCACTCGGTCCTCTCGTACTAGGAGCAGCCCCTTCAAGTTTCTTACGCCCGCGATGGATAGGGACCGAACTGTCTCACGACGTTCTGAACCCAGCTCACGTACCACTTTTAATCGGCGAACAGCCGAACCCTGGGACCCTACTTCAGCCCCAGGATGTGATGAGCCGACATCGAGGTGCCAAACCTCCCCGTCGATATGGACTCTTGGGAGAGATTAGCCTGTTATCCCCAGGGTAGCTTTTATCCGTTGAGCGATGGCCCTTCCACGCGGCACCACCGGATCACTAAGCTCGACTTTCGTCCCTGCTCGACCTGTCCGTCTCGCAGTCAAGCTCCCTTCTGCCTTTGCACTCTTCGAGCGATTTCCGTCCGCTCTGAGGGAACCTTTGGGCGCCTCCGTTACATTTTCGGAGGCGACCGCCCCAGTCAAACTGCCCGCCTGAGACTGTCCGGCCGGTTGTTAGTCGGCCCGTTAGAATTCAATTAATGAAAGGGTGGTATCCCAACAATGACTCCTCTAAGACTGGCGCCCTAGATTCTCAGTCTCCCACCTATCCTGTACATCCATTAACTAAAAGTCAATCTCAGGTTGCAGTAAAAGCTCCATGGGGTCTTTTCTGTCCAGTCGCGGGTAACCTGCATCTTCACAGGGTACTTCAATTTCACCGGGTCCCTCGTTGAGACAGTGCGCAAGTCGTTACACCTTTCGTGCGGGTCGGAACTTACCCGACAAGGAATTTCGCTACCTTAGGACCGTTATAGTTACGGCCGCCGTTTACTGGGGCTTCAATTCAGAGCTTCGACCGAAGTCTAACCCCTCCTCTTAACCTTCCAGCACCGGGCAGGTGTCAGCACCTATACGTCAGCTTTCGCTTTAGCAGGCACCTGTGTTTGTGGTAAACAGTCGCTTGCGCCTCTCTTGTGCCACTCATTCATGCTTCAGCCGTTACAAGCCTACACACTCATGAGTCCTCCTTTTCCCGAAGTTACGGAGGCATTTTGCCGAGTTCCTTAACGAGGGTTTTCCCGCGCACCTTAGGATTCTCTCCCCGCCTACCTGTGTCGGTTTTGGTACGGGCGATGTGTCTCTACCTAGAAGCTTTTCTCGACAGTGTAGGATCAACTACTTCGCTCAAAAGAGAGCTCGTCATCACGCCTCAGCTTTTTAGGAAACCGGATTTGCCTAGTTTCCAACCTACACGCTTAAACATGCACGTCCAATCGCATGCTAGCCTACCTTACTGTGTCACTCCATTGATCAAACAATTCATACAAGTACAGGAATATCAACCTGTTGTCCATCGCCTACGCTATTCCGCCTCGGCTTAGGTCCCGACTTACCCTGAGACGACGATCGTTGCTCAGGAACCCTTAGGCTTTCGGTGGAATGGATTCTCACCATTCTTTTCGCTACTCATACCGACATTCTCACTTCTCATCAGTCCACAGCTCCTTCCGGTACTGCTTCAGCCCAATGAGAACGCTCCCCTACCCATGTACATTGCTGTACATGACACGACTTCGGTTCGACGCTTTAGCCCCGGACATTTTTCGGCGCAGGATCTCTCGACCAGTGAGCTATTACGCACTCTTTAAATGGTGGCTGCTTCTAAGCCAACATCCTGGTTGTTTTAGAAATCCCACATCCTTCGCCACTTAGCGTCGCATTAGGGACCTTAGTCGGTGTTCTGGGCTGTTTCCTCTTGACAATGGGCCTTATCACTCACTGTCTGACTCCCAAGTATAAGTATAGCCATTCGTAGTTTGACTAGGTTCGGTAACCGGTATGGCCCCTAGCCCGATCAGTGCTCTACCGCCTATACTCTCTCCTTGAGGCTAGCCCTAAAGCTATTTCGGGGAGAACCAGCTATCTCCGTGTTCGATTGGCATTTCACCCCTATCCACAACTCATCCCAAAAGCTTTTCAACGCTCACGAGTTCGGTCCTCCACACAATTTTACCTGTGCTTCAACCTGGCCATGGATAGATCACTACGGTTTCGGGTCTACTAACACTAACTTATCGCCCTATTCAGACTCGCTTTCGCTGCGGCTCCACATTTGCCGCTTAACCTCGCTAGTATCAGTAACTCGTCGGTTCATTCTTCAATAGGCACGCCGTCGTCCTGATATATATACAGACTTCGACTGTTTGTAGACATACGGTTTCAGGTTCTCTTTCACTCCCCGCCAGGGGTTCTTTTCACCTTTCCCTCACGGTACTATGCGCTATCGGTCGATATCAGTATTTTGGCTTGGAGGGTGGTCCCCCCTGCTTCCCACAAGGTTTCACGTGTCTCGTGGTACTCTGGATACAGTCCCATGTATGCAAGGTTTCGATTACAGGGCTTTCACCTTCTGCGGCAGAGCTTTCCAACTCAATTCTTCTACCTCATTTACACTTGATGACTGTCCTCAACCCCGGTGCGGTTGCCCGCTCCGGTTTGGCCTCTTTCCGTTCGCTCGCCGCTACTAAGAAAATCTCGTTTGATTACTCTTCCTCTGGGTAATTAGATGTTTCAGTTCCCCAGGTGCCCTCCTCATAGTCTAAGCTATGGGTGACAGTGCATAACCACTGCCGGGTTCTCCCATTCGGAAATCTACGGGTCACAGGTTGCTTGCACCTCTCCGTAGCTTATCGCAGCTTACCGCGTCCTTCATCGGCTGATATCGCCAAGGCATCCACCATACGCCCTTAAAATCTTTACTTAAGATTTCAGACACATGCTTAATGCATTGTCGTTTTTGTAGTTTACTAACTTATGTTAGTCACCGTAAATCAGAGAATTATTTTCCTAATGTGCTTGGGTCAACCTACTTAGAAATTCTAAGAGATGACCTAACAAATTAAATAATAATCTTCTATGCAGTTTTCAAAGAACAAACAATGATAGCTTTCGCGTCTATCGTCCTTGTATTTTCCTCTCGCTTGCCTAGCGTAATTTCCATTACGCGTCGGCTACGCTCGACTCATACGCCTCGATATCCATCGAAATCTATTCACTTGTTAAATAGTATCTAACGATACTAATGGTGGAGACGAGGAGATTCGAACTCCTGACCCCCTGCTTGCAAGGCAGGTGCTCTCCCAACTGAGCTACGCCCCCATGTGCAATTATAGGTTCAAAAACCTTTGTTATTATAGCTTATTTCCATCAGTCAAGCAAGTGGCTTTTTGATGAAGATATGAGCTAAACTGGTGGGCCTAAGTGGACTTGAACCACTGACCTCACGCTTATCAGGCGTGCGCTCTAACCAGCTGAGCTATAGGCCCATATCTGTCTATGAGAGTCTAAAAAACAGATCTCAAAAACCGAACAATGTAAGACCAAAGTGTCGACCTAAGTGACATCCGAAGACTTGCTTCAGTGTATGTCTCCCTAGAAAGGAGGTGATCCAGCCGCACCTTCCGATACGGCTACCTTGTTACGACTTCACCCCAATCATCGACTTTACCTTAGACGGCTGGCTCCCGAAGGTTACCCCACCGGCTTTGGGCACTTCCGACTTTCGTGGTGTGACGGGCGGTGTGTACAAAGGCCCGGGAACGTATTCACCGCAGTATGCTGACCTGCGATTACTAGCGATTCCGACTTCATGCAGGCGAGTTGCAGCCTGCAATCCGAACTGAGAACGAGTTTCTGGGGTTCGCTCCACCTCGCGGCTTAGCTTCCCTCTGTTATCGTCCATTGTAGTACGTGTGTAGCCCAGGTCATAAGGGGCATGATGATTTGACGTCATCCCCGCCTTCCTCCGCATTGTCTGCGGCAGTCTCTCATGAGTCCCCACCCGAAGTGCTGGTAACATAAGATAGGGGTTGCGCTCGTTGCGGGACTTAACCCAACATCTCACGACACGAGCTGACGACAACCGTGCACCACCTGTTTTTCTGGCTTCCGAAGAAGAGAGTCCATCTCTGGACCTGTCCATCAATGTCAAGACCTGGTAAGGTTCTTCGCGTTGCGTCGAATTAAACCACATACTCCACCGCTTGTGCGGGCCCCCGTCAATTCCTTTGAGTTTCAACCTTGCGGCCGTACTCCCCAGGCGGGGTACTTACTGCGTTAACTACGGCACAGAAGGGGTCGATACCTCCTACACCTAGTACCCATCGTTTACGGCCAGGACTACCGGGGTATCTAATCCCGTTCGCTCCCCTGGCTTTCGCGCCTCAGCGTCAGTGATCGTCCAGAAAGTCGCCTTCGCCACTGGTGTTCCTCCTAATATCTACGCATTTCACCGCTACACTAGGAATTCCACTTTCCCTCCGATACTCTAGATCTGTAGTTTTCCATCCCATCACGGGGTTGAGCCCCGAACTTTTAAGACAGACTGGCAGATCCGCCTGCGCGCGCTTTTACGCCCAATAATTCCGGACAACGCTTGCCACCTACGTATTACCGCGGCTGCTGGCACGTAGTTAGCCGTGGCTTTCATTCCGGTACCGTCAAACTCCCAAACTATTCGCATGGTAGCCATTCGTCCCGATTAACAGAGCTTTACAACCCGAAGGCCGTCATCACTCACGCGGCGTTGCTCCGTCAGACTTTCGTCCATTGCGGAAGATTCCCCACTGCTGCCTCCCGTAGGAGTTTGGGCCGTGTCTCAGTCCCAATGTGGCCGTTCATCCTCTCAGACCGGCTACTGATCATTGCCTTGGTGGGCCGTTACCCCTCCAACTAGCTAATCAGACGCAATCCCCTCCATCAGTGATAGCTTACATGTAGAGGCCACCTTTCATCCAGTCCCGATGCCGAGATTGGATCGTATGCGGTATTAGCAGTCGTTTCCAACTGTTGTCCCCCTCTGATGGGCAGGTTGATTACGCGTTACTCACCCGTTCGCCACTAACCTTCATAGAAGCAAGCTTCCATGTCGGTCCGTTCGACTTGCATGTGTTAAGCACGCCGCCAGCGTTCGTCCTGAGCCAGGATCAAACTCTCCAAGATAACTTGAAGCTATTTGCTAGCTCATATTTGTTGTCGTTGCCTTAGCAACTTGAATTTTGGTTTGGTTTTCATTGAATGAAAACCCGCACTCTGGCTTATGTCCAATTCATATGAATTGGTTACCTTACATTGTTCAGTTTTTCAAAGATCTGTTACCAATCGGCAAACCGATTAGCGACTTTGTTAGTTTAACAAATCGACTTTTTTTCTTGTCAACAACCTTTTTATATAAGATTAATGAACAAATCCTTTTTGTTAAGAGAAAAAATTCACAGACCAAGGTCTGTGAATTTATGGTAGCTCATCCGCGACTCGAACGCGGGACACCCTGATTAAAAGTCAGGTGCTCTACCAACTGAGCTAATGAACCATGTTGGCAGGGGGTGGCTGGGATCGAACCAGCGCATAACGGAGTCAAAGTCCGTTGCCTTACCACTTGGCGACACCCCTACATAAAGTAGGTTATGGGGTGAGTAGTGGGGATCGAACCCACGCGTAACGGAGCCACAATCCGCCGTGTTAACCGCTTCACCATACCCACCACCTGTAGGTATTTCAACGACATTACGTCGTTGCAACATAAAGAATTATATATGGTATTAAATCGTCTGTCAACAACTTTTTAAGCCATATAACTTTTTTTCTTGCTAGGCCCAATTGTGACTGAAAAAAACCTATAAGAAATCTTCTCTATGAATCTATGGACAGATAATGGCTAAGCCACAATCTATGAACGTATTATATATGCTAGCCCTCTTATCTGCAACTATAAATTAGATGAAGATAGAGGCAAGAAAAAAACCTCGCTCTTGTGAGCGAGGTTAGTTTTTACCCTATTTCTTAGGGCAAAATATCAAAGACGAAGTTAGGAAGGGCAAAGGCCGCCTTTTGAATATCTTCATTATAGTATTTTGTCTCAAATGTCTTAGGGTCTATTAGGGTTTCCAAGTCAAGGGATCATACTTCTTAGACCCCATAGTGAAGCAATGCATACCCGCTGGATAGAGAGGAATAAAGGCCGTATAAAGGCGGGCCATAGGGAAATTCCGATCCACCACTTCAAAAACATCATGAATCAATGGTTGATGGAGGAATGGAGATTCCGTTTGTTGCACAAAGAGCCCATCTTCCTTGAGAGCCTTATAGACATCCTTATAAAAAGGTTCTTGGAAGAGTCCTTCTCCTGGTCCGATTGGGTCAGAACAGTCAACGATAATAACATCGTAGTAGTCTTTCTTTTCCCGCACATGAGCCAAGCCATCACCGATGGTAACAGTCAACTTAGGATTATTCTCCCGCATAGCCTGAGCTATAGTTGGCAGAAATTCCTTGGCCAATTCCACAACCTTTCCATCGATTTCCACCATGGTCACAGATTCTACTTCTGGATGACGAACGCATTCCCGGGCTACACCGCCATCACCACCGCCGATAATGAGAACCCGTTTAGGGGTTTGGATGGAGGAAGGAGGAACATGAGCCATCATTTCATGGTAGACGAATTCCTCTTTTTCTGAGGTTTGAAAAACCCCATCCAAAAACAAGCATATTCCCATATTGCAAGGAATGTGCAACTTCTATCTTTTGAAAAATCAGACTGACCAGAGTACATCACCTTATCGACTTCCGTGCTCAAGTGTAAATGAGGGGTTTGTTCCTCTGTAATCCATTGGTTGGACATAGTCTGCCTCCTATTAAATCATATATTCTACCTTATTAACCACATAGGCGAAGCCACCACCCAAGATAGTGTCTTTCATCCAATTAGTGAGGGAAAAGTCACGAATTTCCCCCTCATCAAAGATACGGCAGCGAATTTCATCGCCCTGGCTAAAGATACCCCATACAGGGACCCAATGCCATGTCCACAAGGCTTCTTCGTGGCCCTTATGGCGGTTGAGAAAGGCTACCGGTATATCTTGGTGCAAACCATCGCGAATGAATTCTGCCACCACGGACACATCATCCCGGGAAGATCGAAAGGGCGATACATTAATCATACGAACATCGTAATTCCAACCTTTATCATCGATAAAGTGTTGCATTCCCTCTTCTAGCCAAGCTGTCTTATAAACGCCACCACCATAACGAGGTTTTTACATATTCCCAAACCTCTTCCATCCGGTTCAGGGCACCGACCTGGCTAGTTGCATTAGCCCGATCATACATACCATCGCGTAGGCCTAAATAGGTCAAAACCTGGGTAGCCGTCGTAGGACCGCAACCCGCTAAGCGTTGCCACTCTTGGGTATACCACTCTTGGTCATAGCCATGAGAGACCTTAGTGAGGCGTTTGTATATCAAGCCATTCAGGGTGCTTAATTTCTACTGCTTCCATCTGCTACCTTCTACTAGTAATTATAAATAATTAGTCTTCTATAACTTCAAGACCTTCCATATGTTCGCCTTGGTAAAATAGCATCCACAATATCCATGCCTTCAACCACTTGACCGAATACGGTATGAACGCCATCCAAATGAGGTTGTGGTTCATAAACGATGAAGAATTGAGACCCCCTGTGTTAGGGACCACGATGGGCCATAGAAAGGGCGCCGCGAACGTGCTTGTGTGGATTGCCAATAAGTTCATCTTCGATTGTATAGCCAGGGCCGCCTGTACCATTCCCATTAGGACAGCCACCTTGCGCTACGAATCCAGGGATAACACGGTGGAAGGTTAAGCCATCATAGAAGCCTTCCTTAATCAACTTAACAAAGTTTGCTACTGTTTTTGGTGCTTCTTTATCGAACAATTCGATAACAATATCACCTTTTGCCATATGAATGATTGCTTTTGTCATTGTTTAGGTACCTCCAAAAATAGTACGGATTACATAAGCTGCCAAAGTGAATCCCAAGACCGGCGGAACCATAGAGGTAGTTCCTGGGCTGGTCCCTTCATCTCCTCTGAAAGCTGGTTTAGTAGGCACTTCCGTAGAGAAGGCTACAGTTAATTTATTGATCCGTCGCTTTTTAGCTGTTGCCGCATAACGCGGGCCAAAGGATCGTTAAATGTTTTTTTGATATCAGCGATTTGAATCTTCTCTGGATAGAAGCGGTTGCCGCCCCCATGGAAGAAATAAGACCGATGCCAGAGGCTTGGCATTGTTCAACGATATCGATCTTAGCTTTCACCATATCGATAGCATCGATAACAAAGTCAACATGAAGCCCCTGGATAAAGCCAGGATGGGCTTCCTCTGTATAAAAGAGGTCATAGGCCTCCACCTGGCAGTCAGGGTTGATAGCTAAGGCCCGTTCCCTCGCCACCTCCACCTTTACGGCGACCAATGGTCGCCTGGCTAGTAATCATCTGGCGATTGAGATTAGAGGGTGCAATGGAGTCCCCATCGACTAAAACGATGCGGCCGATACCGCCTCGCACCAAAGCCTCAAGAGCACCGCCTCCAACGCCACCAGTACCGAACAAAGCAACGGATGTATTTTTTTGAGTTTCTCAATCTTCTCCGGCCCTGTCAACCAATTAATGCGGGTGTAGAGAGTTTCTTGGCTCATTAATAGGCACCTGCCGGAATAATTTCCGTCCAATAACCATCAGGGTCAGCGATAAAGTAAATCCCTCATATCCTTATTTTTCATAGGCGATACAGCCCATCTCCTCATGAAGGGCATGGGCTGCCTCAAAGTCATCTACATAAAAGGCCAAGTGGAATTCATTATCTCCCAAATTGTAAGGGCGGTCCATATCCCTGAGCCAGGTAAGCTCAAGTTCATGCTGTGTATAAGGACTTTTTAAGTAGCGTAACTTGAAGGAGCCATCTTCCGCATCAAGCTTTTTGCATTCTTCTAAAAGCAAGGCTTTCTTATAAAAAGGCTAGGCTCTTATCCAAGTCCTTAACATTGATATTATTATGTGCAAAAGAGAATTTCATAAGTCCTCCTTATGTCCAAAAATTACTAGGAATTAAGAGGAAATTCCTACTCTTATTATAGTACCATAGGGACACAAGATTGACCATTCATCTAACTGATACGAAAGGCTGCACTCGAACCTTCATCCTCAGGTCTTACCTCTAGGGTGGGCGGGAATCCTTGTTTTGAGTTCAGGTACATGAGAGATGATACCGATAAGCCGGCCTGACCCTTGGAGGTCAACCAAGGTATCCATAGCCACATCTAAGGTGTCTGGATCTAGGGTGCCAAACCCTTCATCGATGAAGATAGCATCCATGTGAATCCCTCCTGCATAGGCCTGGATTATGTCAGCCATACCTAAAGCCAAGGCCATAGAGGCTAGGAAGGATTCACCACCAGATAGGGTTCCTGCAGGCCGACTCTGGCCCGTATAGGCATCAAAGACCATGATATCAAGGCCTTGTTTACCCCGTCCCGAAACCTGCCCTAAGGCAGCCCGTTCTAAGCTATAGCGCTTACGACTCATATGGGCTAAGCGGATATTGGCCGCCAAGATAACCTCATCGAGTATAGTCCCTAGCACATAACGTTCAAAACTAACCCCTTTGAGCCTAGGGTCATCTCCATTGGCTAAATCGGATAGTCTCTTGATAAAGAGGACCTTTTTCTTGATCCTCCTTAGCCTTGCTCTCTAGTTTTACCAGGATATCCCGTTTATGACGGCGAGCTTCTAAATTGGCTTCATGGGCCCCTAGGGCTTGCAGACTCGCATTATGGGCTATTCCCAAGGTCTTGACTAGCTCTTGGTCAGGGGCTGCCGGCTCTTGTCCTTGGCTAGCCAATGCCTCCCTAGCCGCCTCTTGGAGGCCAGAAGGCCCCTGGCGTTCTTGGTCGTATTCAGCTATTTGGCGGGCCACCTGATCCCAGCGGGAGTGCAGGTCCCTGCCAATAAGACACTTGGTCCAGGGTGACCCCCTTATCTTGGAAGGTCTTTTTGGAAGAGTTCTTCTTCTTTTTGGGCTTGCTCTTTCGCCTCCTTATAGGCCTCCTCCTTGGCCCCTAAGTTAGCTTGTAAGCTTGCCAAGGTCATCCCATTAGCGGATTCCGCCTCCTGCCAAGCCTTTTTCCTAGCTGTATAAGTGCTTACGGTGGCCTGTAAGCTTTCTTCTTCCTTAACAGCCTGATCTGCCGATTCGAGGCCCAAGGTCTTCTGCAAAGATTCTATCAAGGCTTGCCTGTCTTCTATGTCTCTGCGGATATCCCCTATAGACTGAGTGCAAGCCTCTCTGGCCTGCCTTACCTTGTCTAACTGTTGACGGATCTGGCCCTCTTTCTCATGTAACCTATATAGGTCTTGGCTCTTAGCCTCATAGGTTTCCTTAGTAGACTTAGCGCCTTGTAAGTTCGTTTGCCCATCTTTCAAAGCCTGGTTCAAGCCGTCCTTTAAACCTTCATCATCAAGGCCTAGCAATTCTCTACCCTTGGCTAGGAAGGCCTCTTGGTCCCTCCTGTAGCTGTCTTCTAAAACATGGACCTGGCCCTGCTGGGCATCATAGTTGGAAGAGGCCTCTTGGTAGGCCTTCGCATAGGTCTCTAGGAGGGTCTGATCTGCCACATCATGAGGGGCCTGAGCTAGTTGTGGGTGGTCCAGGGACCCGCACACAGGACAGGCCTGACCTTCCTGTAGGTTCTGAGCCATGCGGTAAGCCTGGGCCTGGTCTACCAAGGCAACCACATGGAGGTAGTCTTTCTTTTTACCTTCTCTTTCTTGGTCTAAGCCTTGCAAGTAAGTTACCTTTTCAGCTAATGCAGACGCAGCCTGATCTAACGCCTGTCGGTCCACCTCTAACTCTTCGAGGGCCCTAAGCCTATCCCTAGCCTCCTGGTAGTCATCCATAGCAGACCCTATGTTGGTCCAGCCAAATATTCACGGAGGCCAAGCCTCCTTGGATATCCTTGAGGGCCTTCTCTTGTTCGTCATAGGCTTCGGACTCCTTAACTAGGCTTTCTTCTAAGTCTTTTACTTTTTGCATGCCCTTCTTGGATTGCTTCTATTGTTGTATCCCAGGCCTTTATGTCGCTAGCATGGCCGTGTAAGAGGGCTAGACGGGCTTGAGCCCGGTTAAAGGCTTCTTCCCTTCTTGAAGGGCTGCCCTTCCTGGTCTAGGTCTTTCTTACGGGTTTGGGCCTGGTCTACTTGCTCTTGTAGGGATTGGCAGGCCTCCTTATAGGACTTCATCAGGTCCATCTGCTTTTGGAAGGCCTCGTAGGCATCCAGAGCCGGTCGTAGATCCTTCAGCTTTTTGCCCTTGGGCCCGCTGATCTTCTACAAGGGTCTCATGCTGGGCCACAAAATCAGCCAGCTTTTGGCTAGCCTGAGCCTCTTGAGCTAGGAGCTTTTTGGTAGGTCTCCCAAGCCTGGGTTTGGACCTGAGCTGCTTCTAGCTGGGCTTGGGCCTCCTTTGCTTGGGCCTTGAGCCTAAGGCTCTCCACCTCTTGCTCTTGCAGTCGCCGATCCAAATCCGCCAAGGTCAAAGCGCCCTCTTCTGCTAGAATACGAGCCTGTTCCTGCAAGAGATTGCCTGCCACTTCTGTAGCTTGATCATAAGCCTCTTTTAAGGAAGTTTGCAGGCGTTCATAAATTTGTGTTTTTAAAAAGATTGCGTAAGAGGATTTCTCGGTCCTTAGAATTAGATACGAGGAGCTTTCTAAATTCTCCTTGTGGCAGAAGGACTACTTGGAGGAACTGGTCTTTTGAAAAACCAATAATATCATTGACCAAAGGGCCTACCTTACGGCTATCAGATACTAGCTTGGTCCACTGCCCTTCCTCTTCTTGGTAAATAGCCGCAGCCGCCCCTGTATCTTGGTGCCTTGGCCCCGCTTTTTCTTGACTTCCTGCTGGGGGCTGCGTTCTACCTTATAAGTTTTATCTCCTATAACAAAGGTAAAGGATACTTGCGTAGGTCGATCCAAGTCGGCAAAATCAGACCTAACTGAAGAGGCATCGCGGGATTGACCGGACGCATCCCCATAAAGGGCATACACCATGGCATCAAGGATGGTGGTCTTGCCGGCCCCAGTAGGACCTGATATGAGAAAAGAGTTTATGAGAGCCTAACTTAGAAAAAAATCTAAGTCCACCTTATGGGCATAGGGGCCAAAGGCTTCTAGCACTAAACGTAGTGGTCTCATGCTCGCTCCTCCTTTTCTAAATCAGTCCACAACCTATCCATATAAACCCTCTCATCAGGCTTTTAGCTCGCGATCCCAAACGGCTTTGGCAAATTGAGCAAAGAGTTGGCGCGGCTCTAAGTGTCGGTAGGCGCCTATTGTGATTTCTTCCTCCGATCCCTGGTCTAGGGTCTAGCATTTCTAGGGGCTAAGGCATAAGGGTAAGCCTTGCGCAAGCGAGCCATCCCATCTTGTGGTGGCAAGGCATCGGTCAATCGAGCTAATACATAATCTTCCTTATGATTCTCTCTACGATTCTGGTCGTTGAGAAGGTCTTCTAAGGCCCCTTCTAAAATCACCAAGTCTCTCTTAGCCTCGACAGGAATATAGGACAAGGACAGGTTTCCGTTCTCATCTATATCCACGATGGTAAAAAGCCTTCTTATGGAGAGTTTCATCAAAGGAATATTTCAGAGGTGACCCACTGTAGCGGATAGACTCCAGACCAGCTTGCTGGCCATTATGAATGTGGCCTAGAGCTGTATAGGTAAAAGCCTGCAAAAGCCCTGGGTTGCACATAATCTGTCCCTCCTACGGATAGGGGCCGTTCCGAACCAGCAGATATAGCACCAGCCACAAAAAGCATGACAGATAGCTAAGCTAGGCATACCATCAGGGATGCCTTGGCGAAGGCAGTCTGCCCAAGCATGATAACTTTCATTGAGGTCATTCTTATAAGCCTCTTCCTCGAGGCCCAAGGCATCATAGACAGTTCGTGCCTCTGCATAAGGCATGGGACAGATGGCCAGAGAACCCTTAGGGCTCTCCCAAATATAAGGTTCCAAGCATTGGTCCGGCGATCCCCAAATGTGAACACCTTCTGCTCCATAAAAGGCCCGTCCCGCTGCCAAACGTGCCGCTGAATCGTGGTTTCCCGCAATGACAAAGACAGGGACTTTCATAGCCGCTAGACGTGTAAGAATCCGATCCCACAGCTGTATAGCCTCTAAGGAAGGCAAAGGGCGGTCGAAAAATATCCCCAGCGATCACAAGTCCATCGATAGCTTGGTCCTCAATGACAGAAAAGAGCTGGTCTTCTAGGACATAGGCCTGGTCTTGGGTCAAAGGGTGACCATAAAAGATCCGCCCCAAGTGCCAGTCAGCAGTATGAAGTAAACGCATAAATCCTCCTCATAATCAGTCATATAACCAGCCGCTGTAAGCACAGTAGTAAAACCTGATACCTAATAAGGTCATAAAAAAATAGTGCATACATCTCGTATACACTATTTTACTATATTCTCTTGTGGATTTGTTTTCTTGCTAGGAAACCTATGGTAAATCCTAGTGGGATCCCTTCTTTTTGGCAGTCAGGGCAAATACCTTGGAAGGTGATTTGCTGGCCCGTTACCTGGTAAGCAGAGTTGTCTTCAACAGCCTGAGTCAATGGCCCCATATTAACATGATCTAAATCGTCTATGCGGTTACAGGAGGTGCAACGAATGTGGGAATGTTCATGAGTATCCCAATCATAATGACTAGCATCATCACCTACATCCAAAAATTTTTTTACTAGGCCGATAGTAGCAAAAATTTCCAAGGTCTTGTAGACCGTAGCCAATGACATAGTTGGATTTTTCAGGGTAAAGAGATTGGTAAATCATTTCTGCCGTCGGATGGGTATGAACCCCATCAATGGCGTTCCAAACTGCCAGGCGTTGTGGCGTCACCTTATAGCCCTTTTCCCGCAGTCTACTTACAATATCCATATAATCCTCCTAATGGCTCCTGCCATCTATAATCAACTAGTTCACTTTAAACAATAATAGTTATTAATTAATAATATCATTTTTTTCTAGTAAAGAAAGAAAAAAGTACCGCCAAGAAGTTAGATCTTGGCAGTACTTTTTCATTCAAATTAGTCTTTGAAATATGGTTTGAAGGAGGATTGACCTTCCCCTTCATAACGATGACGATCATCACGACGACGGTCGTCACGACGGCGATTATCGCGGCGACGGTCTCCATCACGACGGCGGTCATCGCGGCGACGGTCATCACGACGGCGGTCAGAACGACCTTCCCCATCATGGCGACGACGATTTCCATCAAAGCGCCGACGGCGATCTCCATCTCTACGACGGCCACCATCACGGCGACGGCTTACACGGAGAGGTTTTTTTCTTCCGTAATAGAAACAGGCGTTTGGTCAGGTTCTTTAGCCAACATCTTGAGAGCGGCCGCTAAGAGTGTCACAGAATCAGTATCCGTCAACAAGGCTTGTGCATTGGCCTTGAAGGCTGCAATAGCTTCCGCATCGCTCACCAAACTCATTAATTCTTCCATAACTGCTTGTTGTCGCCCTTCTACCACATCAGAGATGGAAGGCGCATTACGGCGTTGGATTTTTCGCTTGGTCAAACGTTCAATAGCCCGTAAATGTTCAATTTCACGAGGAATAACAAAAGTGATCGCTTCCCCAGCCTTACCAGCACGGCCGGTACTGACCTACCCGGTGGGTGTAGGATTCAGGGTCTTGTGGTAAGTCGAAGTTATATACATGGGATACGCCAGAAATATCGAGACCACGTGCCGCTACATCGGTAGCCACCAAAAATATCGATGGTGCGCTCACGGAATTGGCGGATAACAGAATCCCGTTTTTTTGTTGAGACAAATCACCATGAATACCTTCTGCCATATAACCCCGTTTTTTTGAGGGCTTCTGTCACTTCATCGACCCGACGTTTAGTACGGCCGAAGATAATAGCCAGTTCTGGTGTTTGCATATCTAACAAACGGCAGAGAATATCAAATTTTTGACGGTCTTGTGCTTCAATATAGTATTGGTCAATCAAGTCCATTTGTACATGAGTTGGTTTCATGCGCACCACAGTTGGCTCTGTGAGGTAAGTCTCAGCCAAGGTTTGAATGGCCTTTGGCATAGTAGCAGAGAATAAAAAGGATTTGGCGCTCAGTAGGAACGGTAGCCAAAAATCTTATTAATATCGTCTACAAAGCCCATGTTGAGCATTTCATCTGCTTCATCGAGAACCACAGTTTTCACATGGTCAAAGCTGATAGAGCCACGGTCCATGTGGTCCATAAGACGACCTGGTGTAGCTACGATAATTTGTGGGTTCTTGCGTAAGGCACGGAATTGACGGCCGATGTCCTGACCGCCATAGATTGGCAAGGCATGAATATCTGTATATGTCGCCATCTTATTGAGCTCTTCTGCTACTTGAATAGCTAACTCACGAGTTGGAGACAAGATGAGAACTTGAACGTGACCATCAGTCCCGTCTACACGTTCCAATACAGGAAGGCCAAAAGCAGCCGTTTTACCAGTACCTGTTTGAGCTTGGCCAATCATATCCTTGCCGCTCATGGCAACTGGGATAGCTTCCTGTTGGATTGGCGTTGGCTCTTCAAAGCCCATATCATTCAACGCACGTAGAACAGGTTCGCTAATCATTAATTGTTCAAATTTTTCTAACATAAAATATGTCTTTCCTCCTAAATATGCACGAATTATGCATGTTTTATTAGTATATCATATTTTTTTCTATGAAAAGCCATATAAAGGGTGGCCCCTACAGGAGCCACCCTCTTAAAGAAAGGATCTATATACTCAATTATTAGTCCACATCGTAGAAGCCAGATGGCTCATCACCCAAGTTGACGATGATGGATTTTATTTTGGGAATAGTGTTCTAGCATAACCTTATGGGGTTTCGCGGCCCACACCAGATTGTTTTACCCCACCGAATGGAGCCCTGCGGGATGGTATTATAGGTATTTACCCACATACGACCAGTTTCAACAGCCCGTGCTACGCGAACAGCCCGTTTGATATTTTCGGTGAAGACACCACCGCCCAAGCCGTAGTCGCTATCGTTAGCCATAGCGATGACATCAGCTTCATCATGGAACTTAATAACAACTGCTACAGGGCCAAAGATTTCTTCCCGAGCTACGCGGAAGTCATTTTTTTACATTACTAATGAGGGTCGGACGGATGAAACAGCCCTTATCGAGGCCATTGTCAGTCACCCGTGTACCGCCAGCAAGGATAGTAGCCCCTTCTTCCTTGGCTAAATCAATGTAGGAAAGAACTTTTTAACTTGTCCTTCGTAAGCCAAGGCCCCCAATTGTGTAGTTGGATCCAATGGATCCCCTACCTTTACCTTATCGAAGAGGCGGGCCAATTCTGCGACAAATTTATCGTAGATGGTATCTTGTACGAAGATCCGGGAACCAGCACAACATACTTGTCCTTGGTTGAAGAGAATCCCTACCATAGCCCCATCGAGAGCTTGTTTCCAATTGGCATCATCAAAGATGATATTGGCAGATTTACCACCCAATTCAAGGGTAGCTGGAATCAAGCGTTCAGCAGCAGCCTTATAGACACCGCGACCTACTTCAGTAGAACCGGTGAAGGCTAACTTAGCAAAGCCTGGGTGGTCGAGCATCCATTGACCGGACAAGGACCCCTTTACCAGTGATGATGTTAACTACACCAGCTGGCAAAAATCTCCTTCAAAACATCGCCTAGAGCCAAGAGAGACAAGGATGATGGGAGGATGGTTTAATGACAACGGTACAGCTGGCAGCCAAGGCTGGTGCCAATTTCAAGCAGCCATGAGGAATGGGAAGTTCCAAGGAACGATTTGTCCCACTACACCAATTGGTTCATTGAGGATAATGGCCATGGTCTTGTCATCGAGCATATCCGCAGCCCCTTCTTCGGACCGGAGAACGCCAGCAAAGTAGCGGAAGTGGTCCGCTGCATAAGGAACATCCACAGCCAAAGTTTCGCGAATTGGTTTCCCATTATCCTTAGATTCCAATTCAGCAAAGGTTTGACGGTTAGCATCAATGGCATCCGCAATCTTCAACAAGAGTTCAGCCCTGGTAAACCTTATCTGTGTGTTTCCAAGTTTTAAAAAGCTTCTGTAGCTACTTCTACAGCCCGGTCTACATCAGCCTTAGTCGCTTCTGCACAAGTACCAACAAGTGCCCCATTAGCTGGGTTATGGGCTTCAAAGGTAACCCCATCAGATGCAGGCACCCATTCATTATTTATTAACAATCCATAAGAATTTTTTTAACGGTTAATTTGAAAGTCATAATCATTCACCTCCTAAGATATTATTGAGTCATGTCTTTCTAATGCAACTATAAGATAAATTTCGATATATGTAAAATGACGGCTGTCACATAATGTAGAACTTTTATTTCGAAAATTATGAATTTATACAGATGGACATATTTGTCACAGGTGGGACGCAATTAATTCTCATTATTTTAAATGATAAGGCCTACTTCTTTCTTATATATTCCGCTATAATTTACTGACCCCTATACCAAACTCACTAACCAAAAAAAGGAACTGATCACCAAGGACCAGTACCTTATATTTAATACTTATGCGGAAATTATCGTAAATATTCTTTCTATATTTTTTTATTTTTTTCCTTAAGGATTTTTTTGGGAAAAGACCAATCCGGTTGCGTTTTACATCGACAGAGATGATTTCCGTTTCAATGATATCCCCTACAGCGAGAACCTCCGATGGATGGCGACGGCCATCGATCATTTCAGACCGATGTAAGAGACCATTGGTCTTGAGACCAAAAGTCAATGAAGGCCCCGAAATCTACTACATTGTGAACAGTCCCTTTAACTACAGTGCCCACCTTCACATCCTCTAAGGACATGACGTGCTTACGTGTCAATGGGGCTGGCAAATCTTCCCGTGGATCGCGGCCTGGCTTTGCTAGAGCCTCTAGGATATCTCGAACAGTAGGTAGGCCTGCCTCCAATTTCTTAGCCAATCTTTCAGGATCTGTAAGGGTCAGCTTAGCCTGCAAGAGTTCCAACGATTTCTTATCGTTCAAGTCTTGTAGAGTAAAGCCTAACTCCCCGATAATTTGTTCGGCCAGTTCATAGGATTCAGGATGAACTTGAGTATTATCCAGTGGATTCTTAGCCCCTTTGAATGCGGAGGAAGCCCGCACATTGGGTAAAGGCTGCTGGTCCCAGGCGTGGCACCTTAAGAAGTTGCTTGCGGCTAGCAAAGGCCCCTTGGTCATGCCGGTAGGCCACGATATTCTTAGCCACGGCCGAAGAAATACCTGCCACGTGTTGCAAGATAGCTGAGAGGCTGTATTGAGTTCAACCCCTACATGGTTAACTACAGTTTCCACTACTTGGTCTAAGGTGGAGGTCAAAAGTTTTTGATTTACATCGTGCTGGTATTGGCCTACCCCGATAGATTTAGGGGTCAATCTTAACGGATTCCGCTAATGGATCTTTGAATCCGGCGGGCAATGGATACGGCCCCGCGGATGGTAAATATCCAAAATCAGGCAATTCATCAATAGCTAGTTTAGATGCGGAGTATACAGAGGCGCCCGCTTCATTGGTAATGATGTAATGGCAATCAAGGCCTTCTTCCTCAATCATCTTGGAAACGAATTGTTCCGTTTCATAGAAGCTGTCCCATTGCCGATAGAGAGGAGACTAACCTTGTATTTTTATAAGTGCAGCCAATCTTTTTCTGAGCCTCTTGCCGTTGCCGGTCAGAGGAGGTCAAATAATAGGCCCCATAGTCAAGGACATTTCCCTGTGCATCGATGATGGCCATCTTACAGCCCGTCCGATAACCCGGATCAAGACCCATGATGACATGGCCCGCTAAAGGGGCTTGGAGAAGGAGGTTTTTAAGGTTAACCGCAAAAATCTTGATGGCCCCTTCGTCTGCCTTTTTCTGTCAATTCATTGCGAATTTCTCGCTCAAGAGCTGGGAAGATTAGGCGCTTGTAGGCATCAGCTACAGCCGCTTCCTTATAATCAACAAAGATAGAGTTCCCCTTGTGGAGCTTTTTCTAGCATATAAGCCACATAGGCTTCACCGGGTACCGTCAAAGCAACCTTGAGGGCTCCCAACTTCTCACCACGATTTACGGCCAAAAATCCTGTGGGACGGCATTTGCTTAACCGGTTCTGCATAGTCTGCGTATTGCAAGAATACTTGGTTTTCAGCATTCTCTTCCCCTACTAATTCAGTTTTGGATGAGACCCTTCATGGAACATTCGCTTGCGGAGGGCCTTACGGAAATCTGCATTGTCGGATACCATTTCCGCCACAATATCTTGGGCCCCTTTGAAGAGCACTAGCCGCATCAGGAACTTGATCATTAATAAATTGACTAGCAATAGTTTCTGGATTCCCAGAGGATTCTGTATCATTGAGGATCATAGAGCCAATGGTTCTAAGCCCTTCTCCCGAGCGATAGAAGCACGCGTTCGTTTCTTAGGCCGATAAGGAAGGTAGAGATCTTCCAATTCTTGTAATTTAGCAGCCTTATCCAAGGCTGCCCGGAGGTCATCCGTCATCTTTTTCTTGCTCGGTGATGGAGGCGATGACTTCCTCCCGCCGTTTTTTTCCAAATTACGCAAGTATTGAATGCGTTCTTCAATGGTCCGCAACTGTTCATCTTGCAGCTCCCCCGTCACTTCCTTACGATAACGAGCAATAAAAAGGAACTGTATTTCCTTGGTCTAGGAGATCTACTGCCGCTTCTACTTGTTTGGCTTTTTACCCCTAGTTCCTTTAGCAACAATGGAAAACATATCTAACATAATTAGGCCTTTCTCTTATAGGTTACGAAGCGGAAGGGATAGGGATGCTTATCATCCATGACCCCTCTTCCACATGTAGGCGGTCAAATTGGTTGGAATCAATAGGTGGGAAAAAAGGCATCCCCTTAAAGTCTTCATCAATTTCGGTGACATAGAGGGTATCTACGAAAGGCATAAAAAGCCTCATAGATTTGAGCACCTCCGATAACATAGGCTACCTCTAGGTCCCTAGCCGCCTTAGCAGCCTCTTCAGGGAGGTAAAAACTTTTACACCTTCTGGTGCTGTAAAGGCATGGTCCCTAGTAATGACCCAGTGCTCCCGGTTAGGCAAGAGAAAAGGGAGAGACTCAAAGGTCTTCCGTCCCATGATAATGACATGGCCAGTAGTCATTTTCTTAAAGAAGGCCAGATCCTTGGGCAAGTGCCAAATGAGTTGATTATCCCTGCCAATGACATGATTCTTGGCCTTGGCTACGATTAAGGCTAACATAATTCCTCCTTAAACACGAAGAGACTAGCTCACAAGGGGCTAGTCTCACAACTAGGATAGCGTACAAGCGGACATGCCCCACTGCTTGACAGTAGTCATTATACAGCTACAGTCATGGACAGTTTGCCCTAGGGTGTTCATATCCTTCTAGGCTAATGTCATCTGCTTTAAAAGTCATAAAAATCCCTTTACTTCTGGATTAATATGAATGTTAGGGGCAGCCAAGGCCTTGTCTCGACGGGCCAATTGCTCCTTCATAGCCTCAAGATGGTTGGCATAAATGTGAGCATTATTGATGACATGAGTAAAGCGACCAGGTTTTTAGACCTGTCACGTGTGCAATCATGCAGACCAAGGCCGCATATTGAGCCATATTAAAAAGGAATTCCAAGGCCCATATCCCCAGACCGTTGGATCAACATACAGTTAAGACGGCCATCGGCTACGTCCCACAGGGTTTCATAAGCACATGGTTGCAAGGCCATATCTGGCAGGTCCTCGATGTTCCAAAGCGTGACGATCATACGACGGGAATCAGGATCTTCCTTGATGGTTTTAATCAAATTATCCAACTGTTTATACTTGGCGATTTGATATCCATACGCTTTTACCAATGGTACCATCTTCGCGCATCCACTCATTCCAAACCTTAACGTTCATCTCTTGCAACTTGCGCACGTCATTGGATTGCATTTGCCAAATCCACAAAAAGTTCCTTAATGGCCGTTTTAAAGGCAACAAACTTGGTGGTCAAAAATAGGGAATTCTTTCTCTAGATCAAAGGACATAATTTGGTGGGGCAACTTATAGGTAGCTATACCAGTTCGATTTTGCCCATAGGTGCCGTGATCTAAAATATTAGCCACGATTTCTAAATATTGCGTATCTGCTGAGCTCATGATAATTTCCTCTAAATTTCTACTAATAGTAGTATTATACACTACCCGAGTCATTTTCGTATTGAGCGATGACCGCCAAGAAGGAGGTGCCATATTTTTAGCTTAGCCTCCCCAACGCCTTTTTATATTGGCAAAATCTGCCAGTGTTTTTAGGTTTTAAGGCGGCTAAATCTATAAGAACCGTATCGGTAAAGACCAGGTAAGGCGGCACCTTTTGGGTCAGAGCAATCCGCTTACGGTGGAGGCGAAGAGCTTCAAAGAGACTATTAGTACTGTCTCCCATACTAATTCGGCTGTGGTCACCAGTCCTTTTTAGCCCGTGGTCGTGCTACTTCTGTTTGATTTCTTGCACTTTACTATGGCCAGCTAAAACCTCTTCCGCCCCCGCTTGGAGGGATAGGATGGGATACTTACCCATGGATTGTTGGAGATAACCAGAGGCCACAAACTGTTGAATCATCCCTTTACCTCTTGCGCACTATAGGGACGACAAGGCGCCAAAAACAGGCAAAGCATCATATCCAGCCCGTCGAATCCGATCATTGTGCTCGCCTCGTACAATAGCAGAAATCATAGTCGTCCCAAAGCGCTCATCCGTTCCCCTGATAGCCCGGAAGATAGCCTTTGCTTCAGCTGTCATATCTTGCACCTGCCCTTGGTGGAGGCAGGTGGAGCAATTATGGCACTTGTTCCAAGGAACCTCTTGTCCAAAAATAAGCTAGCATATACTTGCGCAAGCATTGGCTAGTAAAGCAATAATCAATCATAGCCTGGAGCTTTCTCTGCTCTATAGACAGACGGGCTGGCTCTAGTTGTGACTGTTCTAAGAGGTACTTGTGAACCTGTACGTCCTGCCCATTGTAGAGGAGGATACATTCGGCTGGCCCTCCATCACGACCAGCACGCCCCGCTTCTTGATAGTAGGATTCCATATTGCGAGGCATCTGGTAGTGGAGGACATAGCGCACATTAGACTTATCTATTCCCATACCAAAGGCATTGGTCGCCACCATAACCTGGATTTCATCAAAGGCATACTTATTTTGCATATCCTTACGAACTTGGTCGGGTAGGCCAGCGTGATAGTAACCAGCAACGATGCCCGCTTTCACCAAATTTTGGTAGACCTTCTCAACATCCTTACGGGTGATGCAATAGATGACACCAGACTGCTCCTGGTGGGCCTTAACATAATCCACAATATAGTCCATCCGCTGGGAGAGACGGGCCACGGCAAAATGGAGGTTAGGCCGATCGAATCCTGTAATATGAACCTGAGCATTTTCTAACCCCTAACAGTACTTTTAATGTCTCTTTCTACAGCCTTAGTAGCCGTAGCTGTAAAAGCTCCAACCACAGGTCGATGTGGCATAGTCTTCAAGAACTGCCCAATCAGCTGGTAGGCAGGCCTAAAATCATGTCCCCACTGGGAGATACAGTGGGCTTCGTCTACAATAATCTGGCTTATTTTGAGGGTCTGCAAGACGTTGCGGAAGAACTGGCTAGCCAAGCGTTCCGGTGAAATGTAAAAGTATTTTAACAGCCCCGATCCGCACATAGTAAAGGGTCTTGTTAAAGGTCTCCTGGTCTAAGGTCGAATTAATAAAGGCCGCTGGAATCTTTTGCTGGCGCAAGCCATCAACCTGGTCTTTCATGAGGGAGATGAGGGGTGAAAAATACAATGGTGAGCCCTCTTGCAAGAGGGCTGGCACTTGAAGCAGATAGACTTACCCGCCCCAGTTGGCATGATAGCCACTAGGTCATGACCTGCTAAGAGAGTGGATACAGGGACCTCTTGAGCTGGCCGAAAGGCATCATAACCCCAGTAATGCTGTAATACATCAAGTGCCCGTCGGTCCATATATATTCCCCCTCTCCTAGGGCAAGAAAAAGAGACCTCAAGGGTCTCTAAGATAAGTTTATTGTACCATAAAAAGCAATCACTTTTCTTTTCCTCCACCATGGAGTCGTCTTTTCATTACCAGTGATCAAGGTCATAAAAACCCTATGTTCACACTAGCATTAATGCTATAATAGAAATATTCTTTTTAAACACTCTTTATGCATTTCTAAAGGAGTCATAGTATGCACCAAAATGTAGGCATTATATTAGCCTTTGCCCTCTATCTGGGACTGATGATGGGCATCGGCATTTACTACTATCGTAAGGCCGCCAGTTCTGTTGGTGGCTATATCTTAGGTGACCGACAGTTAGGGCCCTTGGGTAACCGCCCTCAGTGCAGAGGCATCAGACATGTCCGGTTGGATGCTCATGGGCGTTCCTGGCTTAGCCTATTCGGTGGGTATCTCAGGCCTCTGGATTGCAGTGGGCCTCATCATAGGGACCTGGTTCAACTGGACCTTCGTATCCAAGCGATTGCGCAATCATACGGAAGCCGCTAGTAATGCTATCACAATGCCTGAGTTCTTTAAGAACCGTTTCCATGATAAGAGTCCTGCCCTATCGGTTATCGCTTCGCTCTTTATCCTCTTCTTCTTCCTGATTTATACCTCCTCTGGCTTTGTAGCTGGTGGTAAACTCTTCAATACCGTCTTCGGTATCGACTATACTTGGTCCTTAATCATAACGGCCGGTGTAGTTGTCTTCTACACCTTCTTAGGTGGCTTTTTTAGCGGTATCCTCCACGGACTTTGTCCAAGGGACACTCATGTTCTTCGCCATCCTAGCTGTACCAATAGCTGGCGCCTTTTGCACTAGGGGGCCTATCCAAACAGTGAACCTGATTGAAAGTCAATTCCCACAAGGTTTAGCCCTCTTCGGATCTAGCACCGACACCTTCACCATGGTCATCGGTATTATCTCCGCCTTAGCTTGGGGCCTTGGGTACTTTGGCCAACCTCACATCCTAGTGCGCTTCATGGCCATCTCCGATGCCAAAGATCTTAAAAAAGTCTACCAACATCGCCATGGTCTGGGTTATCATCTCCTTAACCGCTGCCGTTCTCGTAGGCTTAATAGGACATGTATTCCTTACTACACCATTGACAGGTACCGATGTAGAACGGGTCTTCCTCATCATGAACCAAGACCTCTTCCCTTCCTTCATAGCAGGCCTCATCTGGGCTGCTGTTCTGGCAGCTATTATGTCTACGGCCTCTGGCCAACTCTTGGTAACGGCCTCCGCTATCTCCAAGGATTTCTACAAGGGCTTCCTCCACAAGAATGCCTCCGAAAAGGAACAAATTTTAATTTCTCGTGCAACCGTTATAGTTGTATCCATCATCGCTATTCTCTTAGCCTTGGATCCTAATTCTTACATCCTAACTATGGTGGCTTACTCTTGGGCAGGCTTTGGTGCAGCCTTTGGCCCAGCCATCTTGATTTCCCTCTTCTGGCGGCGGATGACCCGCAATGGTGCCCCTAGCCGGTATCATCGTCGGTGGTTTGACCGTTATCATCTGGAAACAATTCGCCTGGTTTGGCCTTTACGAATTGCTCCCTGGCTTTATCTTCTCTGCTATCGCCATCTATGTGGTATCTAAACTCGACAAAGAACCACCCTAAAAGAAGTGCTGGAAGAATTTGATAGAGCACAAGAAATGCATATCTTATAAAACTTTATTAAAAAGCTCTCGTGGGGTCCCTGCCATGACTCGTATCCGAATGTCAGCTCAGGAACCCTACGAGGGCTTTTTCATATAATGATTTATAAAATGGGAGAGACTCTCTAGCAAGAAATACCCTTTACTACGACTCGTTACCGAATGTCAGCTCAAAAGGACGGGGCCCTATTTCTTTTTATTACATGTACTTTAAGGGCTTTTTTTATAACTAAATTTCGGCATAGAAAAAGCCCCTCTCGCGAGGGGCTTTTTCTTTCAGATTAAGAAGAATAGTTAAAATTATTTAACGTCTTCAAAAACCTTTTTGCAAACGAACGTAGGACAAACGACGATCTTTTGCATCTTCTTCAGTTTTAGCGAACAATTGAGCTGCTACTTCTGGGTTAACCTTTTGCAAGGAGTTGTAACGAACTTCGCCCATCAAGAAGTCATGGAATTTACCATAGTCAGGAGCTTTGGAATCCAAGGAGAATGGATTTTTGCCTTCTTCTTTGAGAGCTGGGTTGTAACGGTAAAGATCCCAATAACCTGCTTCAACAGCACGTTTTTTTGTTCTTCTTGGGCTTTACCCATAGAAGCTTTGATACCGTGGTTGATACATGGGCTGTAAGCGATAATCAAGGAAGGCCCTGGATATGCTTCAGCTTCTGTTACAGCTTTGAGCAATTGGTTCTTATCTGCGCCCATAGCAACTTGTGCTACGTATACATAACCATAAGACATTGCCATCATGCCGAGGTCTTTTTCTTAGTCTTCTTACCAGCTGCTGCGAATTGAGCTACTGCTGCAGTGTGAGTGGACTTGGAAGCTTGACCACCAGTGTTGGAGTAAACTTCTGTATCGTATACGAAGATATTGATGTCTTCGCCGGAAGCGAGAACGTGGTCAACACCACCGAAGCCGATATCGTAAGCCCAGCCGTCACCACCGAAGATCCAGTGGGAACGTTTAACCAAGAATTGTTTCTTAGCAAGGATTTCTTTCAACTCAGGAGTTGTAGCACCTTCAGCTTCTACTGCTGCGAGCAAGCGAGCGGAACGTTCACGGGAACCAGCGCCCAAGTTAGCAAATTCAAGCCATTGATCAAGAGCTTCTTTCAATTCGCCTGTAGCAGTTTCAGCTGCTTTAGCAGCAACTTTTGCCAAGTCAGCACGGATTTTGTTAACGCCAATCATCATGCCGTAACCATATTCAGCATTATCTTCGAAGAGGGAGTTTGCCCAAGCTGGACCGTGACCTTCTTCGTTAGTTGTGTATGGTGTTGCAGGATAAGAACCGCCCCAAATAGAGGAACAACCAGTTGCATTGGCGATTTGCATGCGGTCACCGAACAATTGAGTCAACAATTTAGCATAAGGTGTTTCACCACAACCAGAGCAAGCGCCGGAGAATTCGAACAATGGTTTTTCGAATTGGGAACCTTTAACGGATTCTTTCTTGAATGCAGGGATGGATTTAGTTGGCAAGGATACAGCATAAGACCAAGCATCAGCTTGTTCGATTTCTGTATCGATGGAAGTCATCACGATAGCTTTGCCTTTTGGAGCTGGACAGATATCTACGCAGTTACCGCAGCCCAAGCAGTCCAATGGAGAAACAGCGATGCGGAATTGCAAGCCATCTTGGGAACCCATAGCTGGAACTGTTTCGAAGTGTGCTTTTGCTTTTTTTCTGGAGCATTAGCGATTTCTTCTTCTGTTGCCAATACTGGGCGGATTGTAGCGTGAGGACATACGAAGGAACATTGGTTACATTGGATACAGTTTTCTGGAATCCATTTTGGAACAAACAATGCAGGACCGCGTTTTTCGAATGCAGCGGAACCAACATCCATAGTACCATCTTCGCGACCTACGAATGTAGATACAGGAAGGTCATAACCACCTTGTGCATTAACAGGTTTAGCAATGTTTTCTACGAAGGATGGGCAATGTTCACAGCCAGGTTTAACGTCTGCAGGACCTTCATCAACAGCGTTTTTTTCCAGTCAGCTGGAACGTCGATCTTAACGAGAGCGTCAACGCCTTGGTCGATAGCAGCGTTGTTCATGTCAACGATGTTTTGACCTTTTTTTACCATAGGAAGTAACTACAGCTTCTTTCAAGTATTTAATAGCGTCATCGATAGGGATGATGTTAGCCAATTTGAAGAAGGCTGCTTGCGTTACCATGTTGATACGACCACCCAAGCCAATTTCACGAGCGATTTTAGCTGCGTTGATTGTGTAGAAGTTCAATTCTTTTTCAGCGATTTGACGACGGAGTTTAGCTGGCAAATAATGGGACAATTCTTCTGGAGTCCAAGTACAGTTCAAGAGGAATGTACCACCTTTTTTTGATGCCGCGGATCAAGTCGTATTCATTTACATAGGATTGACGGTGACAAGCAACGAAGTCAGGTTCAGTGATGAGGTATGGATAGTTGATAGGGTGTTTTTACCGAAACGCAAGTGAGACATTGTTACGCCACCAGATTTTTTTGGAGTCGTAATCGAAGTATGCTTGTGCGTACATATCAGTGTGGTCACCGATAATTTTGATAGCGGATTTATTAGCACCTACAGTACCATCGGAACCGAAGCCCCAGAATTTACATTCAGTCAAGCCTTCAACTTTGATGTCAACATTTTTCAGGACGATCCAAGGACAAGAATGTCACGTCATCGTTGATACCCAAGGTGAAGTGTTTGCGAGGTTCTGCGGAAGCCATATTATCAAATGCTGCAACAAAGTCAGCTGGGATAACGTCTTTGGAAGACAAGCCGTAACGACCACCTACAACGGAGATGTTGCGACCGGATTGAGCTACTGCAGTTTTGTACATCGAGGCAAAAGAGGTTCAGCAATAGCACCTGGTTCTTTTGTACGGTCAAGTACAGTGATGCGTTTAACTGTTTCAGGAATAGCTTTCATCAAGCGATCTGCTGCGAATGGACGGAACAAGTGAACGTTGATGAAAACCAACTTTACGACCCAATTTGTTGAGATAATCAACAGTGGAAGTAGCTACTTGTGCTGCAGAACCCATCACAACGATGATATCAGTAGCATCAGGAGCACCGTAGTAGTTGAACAAACCATAGTTAGTACCTGCCAATTTGTTAATTTCATTCATGTAATTTTCAACAATATCAGGCATGTTGTTATAGAATGGGTTGGATGCTTCACGGTTTTGGAAGTACACGTCAGGGTTTTGAGCAGAACCACGTTCTACAGGAGTGTCAGGGTTCAAAGCACGTGTACGGAAAGCTTTAACTGCTTCCATATCAACCAATGGTTTCAAATCATTGTAGTCCCAGATTTGAATCTTTTGGATTTCATGGGATGTACGGAAACCGTCGAAGAAGTTGATGAAAGGTACGCGACCTTTGATTGCGGACAAATGAGCTACAGGAGCCAAGTCCATTACTTCTTGTACGGAAGATTCAGCAAGCATAGCACAACCAGACGCACGGGATGCCATAACGTCTTGGTGGTCACCAAAGATGGACAATGCATGGGATGCCAAAGCACGAGCTGCTACTTGGAATACACCTGGAAGTAATTCACCAGCAACTTTGTACAAAGTTGGGAGCATCAAGAGCAAACCTTGGGAAGAGGTAAATGTAGTAGCGAGTGCACCGGATTGCAATGCACCGTGACAAGCACCAGCAGCACCTGCTTCAGATTGCATTTCTACTACTTTTTACAGTATGGCCGTAGATGTTTTCACGACCTTGAGCAGACCATGTATCGATATGTTCTGGCATTGGAGAAGATGGTGTGATTGGGTAAATCGCAGCCACTTCGGAGAACGCGTAAGATACATGTGCAGCGGCAGCATTGCCGTCCATAGTTTTAAATTTACGCATGTTAAATAGCCTCCTTAAGCATGACGTATAAATAAATTTGCTCGCCTTTTTGAATTATTCCTATCCTGCATAGACACGTTACCATATTGCATACACAGCAAAAAGAATGTCATAATATAAGAATGTATATATTAATATCATATACGTTCACTCATGACATGGATAAGTATCCATTCCGATATAATAATTTTAATTAGCACAGCTTTGATTTAATTATACAAGCTAGGCTAGGGAGTGGCAAGGTTAGTGGCCTCTTTTTTTCATATGAAAAATAACGCTATAGAGCCATTACATTAAGTTATAATTATGCAGTTTTTTTGATAATTATTCTTAACTAGATTTCATCCTTTTTCCCTCCTTATAAAAAAAGATTTGAGGTATTGCATGGATTTCCATCATTTAAAAATATTTTGTTGAAGTTGCTGAACAAAAAAAGCTTCTCAAAAAGCAGCTCGCAACTTACATATCTCCCAATCGGCTATATCCCGAACTATCCGAGCACTAGAAGACGAATTAGGAGTGGTTCTCTTTATTCGTAACGCTAAGTCCGTAGAACTTACAGATGGAGGAACTATCTTCCTTACCCACTCCAAGCGCGTTGTCTTTATGTTCGAACATTTAAAAAGTGGACTTTGAAAATGAATTCCGCCTTGAACAGGGGCTCTATCCGTATCGGTATACCACCCATTACGGATGCTCCTATTTTCGCCCACCTTCTAGGAGAATTTAAAAAGGCCTATCCGCAGATTTCCCTAGAGCTCTTTGAACAGGGCTCTAAGAAGGTTGAACTATCCGCCCAAGAAGGTTTGGTCGATATTGGCATTATATGTACAAAGGCCAATGAGAAGGAATTCGAATCCTTCTATCTCACGTCTGACCCTCTAGCTGTTGTTATTCCTAAGAACAACCCCCTAGCGGATAAGGATTCTATTAAGCTGCAAGATTTAACAGGTCAATCTTTCGTTCTTCACAAAGATGACTTCAACTTGCACGACGAAATCATCAAGGCTTGTAAAGCAGCAGGCTTTACCCCTAATATCATCTTCGAGACGAGTCAGCGAGACCTTATGTTACAAACCGTAGCGGCTGAACTAGCTATTGCTATTTTACCAAGCCGCCTCTGCCCTAATTTGGCTGACACCCCATCCTATCCAAGTCAGTGGCTGTAAAAAAACCTTACATCCAGAAATGATGCACACCCTCTATGTCATTTTGGAAGAAAGGTCACTACCTCTCCCACGCAGCTCGCTTATGGTTAGACTTCGTCCAATCCAAACTCCCCTCCCTGGTTTTTAAAAACAGAAAGCAAATCGTAACCATGAACCAAGAACCCAAATGGCGTAAACGTCTAGGCGCTATCCTTCGTTCACAAACAACCTACACGATCCTAGCCTTCGCCATCCTCATAGGTGTCATCATTTGGCAACAATTCCAAATTTCAGCCCTCCAATACCAACAGGATTTGGATCATGATGGGTCTAGAATAGAATCCTATGCAGGACGTTTCTATATCTTAGAAGGTATTAGCTCCAAGCATGGCGAGGAACTAGAAGAGCAAACTAAGATTATCGGTGACCTCAAGGAGCAAATTGCTGTTCTAGACTGGCAGATTAAGCAACTCCAATGGGCTCATCCAGAACTCAAGGTAGAGCCCCCTGCCACTTCTATTGACCGTTCCTTTAAATTCGACCCCAACCCAGGTAAGGTACCAGATCCACACTAATACTATAATTAAAGAAATTAAACCATACTAATAGAATATGCAAAAAGCGCTCCCTCATAAAAGGGAGCGCTTTTTTTATAACTTCTTTTACAATTAGGGACAAGCTGTAATAGGACAAGGTTTCCACTTTGGATCCCCCTGCTTCTGACCTTTTTCTATAGGGCAACTGAGTCCCTGCATGTGGGCAACGCCAAACCCGCCCCAAGCCGACTTTAGCAGCGAAGAATTTAGTCCACAAGAGGAGCAAGATTAGAACAGCACCCAGAACATAGGCCCCTGCATCATCAATATAACCCAGGTAAATCAGGCCCAATCCGATGACAGCAATGACCATAGAAATCATGTTAGAATTATTTTGCCAGTGGTAGGCTGCTTGTAAGGCTCTTTCGAATAGAGTCATGGAAATTCTCCTATTTTTAGATATAAGAAAACCCAGTAGCCACGAGGGATACTGGGTTTGATTCGTCCAACGATTAACGTTTGGAGAATTGGGAAGCTTTACGAGCTTTTTGAGACCGTATTTTTTTACGTTCTTTCATACGTGGGTCACGAGTCAAGAAGCCTGCTTTTTGAGGTCAGAACGCATGTCTGCATCAACTTCAAGCAAAGCGCGGGAGATACCATGACGAATGGCACCAGCTTGACCGGAAGCACCACCACCAGCAACGTTAGCAATAACATCGTATTGTTCTGTTGTGCCAGTCAATTCCAAAGGTTGTTTAATGATCAATTCCAAAGTTTGGCGACCGAAGTAGTCGTTAAGATCACGTTTGTTTACTGTAATTTTACCAGTGCCCGGTACAAGACGAACGCGAGCAACGGAAGATTTTCTGCGGCCTGTGCCGTAGTATTGAGCTGCCATTGAATATTCCTCCTACCGATTATCGTACGTTAATTTCCAAAAACTTCTGGTTTTTGAGCTGCATGTGGATGTTCAGAACCAGCATAAACGTTCAATTTGCGGTATTGTTGAGCACCCAATTTATTTTTTTAGGAAGCATACCACGAACTGCCATTTCTACAACGCGTTCTGGATGTTTTTCCAACATCATACCCAACTTCATGAAGCGGGAACCACCTGGATAACCGGAATGACGGAAGTATTCTTTTTGAATCAATTTCTTACCAGTTACAGTGATTTTTTTCTGCGTTAATCACGATTACATGATCACCAGTATCAACATGTGGTGTGAAAGTTGGTTTATGTTTGCCCCGAAGAACTTTAGCTACTTCGGCAGCAAGGCGACCCAAAGTTTTGCCTTCAGCGTCTACAACGTACCATTTGCGTTCTATAGTTTTGCGCATTGGCCATGAAAGTAGTTTTCATTGCTGCATATCCTCCAATAATTTATCTACCAAATTTAGCTTTTTGGTCTCATTCAGGGGCTAATTGAATTCCAGACAAAAGCTTACTCAACGAATTATACAGAGTTCATATAGCCCTGTCAAGATATTTTTACCGGCTAAATTGCTTTGGTGTCTCCTCTACAACGTGGTCCATGAAGCGCTTCATAGTGTCCCATTTAGAGTTAGATTTACGATAGGCAAAACAAACTTGTAAGTTGAGAGGTTGCTCCAACTCTGCATAGCCATCGTGTACGCCCATCACATCCAAAAGGCGTTTAGAAACGATAGCACCCGCATCGTTTTGCTGACAGTAATTAATCATGGCATAGGGATTAGACAAGCGGTTGTGGTTAGACCGTTTGATATCAAAAACCTTCGAAGTAGGTCTTAAGAGCTCGAGCCATAAAGTATTTAGGTGGGTACATCACCAAGTTATTGTCGATAGCCTCTTGGCGGGATACTCGTTCCCCTTTCTTAATCAAACGCGGTGCATAGTAGACCATGGCATCTTCCCGGACCGATGTAGATGTGTACATGGACATATCCTTATCGTTTGGTAGGTAAAGCAAGGCGATGTCAATGCGGCTTTCTCGAAGGTCTAGAAGAACCTCTTCCTCCTCCATATCGTAGATGTTGAGGGCAAAAATCTCCACTATCCTCAGAGAAGTAAGATACGTATTGATTGAGTCGAATGTCCCCCATGGACCGTAGAATTCCGATATTAAGAACAGGCCGTTCCAATTTGCTAGCTAAGCGAATGGCATGGACAGACCGTTCGAGCGATTCCATAATCCGTTCTGCTTCAGGAAGGAAGCGTTCTCCTTCCAAGGTCAACGAAGACCCGCGGGTGGATCGGTCGATTAATTTAACACCTACAACCCGTTCCAATTTTTTTCATTTGCGCACTAAAAAGCAGACTGGGTAATATTCAGTTGCTGAGCCGCCAAGGTAAAAGTTTCCAGTTTTATTGTAAACAATAAAAGATTGGAGCTCTTGTATAGTTGGTAACTCTTTCATGCTTACCTCTTATATCCTTAACAAATCAAATAACAGACAAGCAACGCAAGCCTGGAGCCCAGAGACTCATTATGCACTATTATAACTAATGTTATACGTTTAATCTAGGCATCTATAAAAAAATAACTTCTATATTAATTACTGCTAGTATCAATCTCAACTATGTAATAACTATAAAAAGGAATCCTATAGAAGAATGTAACGTTATTAAATAGAATTCTATATATCCCCTAATAGCTATATTATTAACTAATAATTTAAATACAGCCTGTTTTATTTATTTATTAAGTATATTATCTATATATAGGTATGGGGCGCAGGCGTGGAAAGATAAGAATCTGTTGACTTAGCACAAGGGGAGTGCTATCATTAATCAGTACCATTTAATTTGGGGTACAAGTCTATATTAATGTATGAGGTGATAATCACATGGCAACGAGAAGAGACGCTCGATTCAAACTTTGTCGTCGCTTTGGTGTGAACGTTTTTCGGTCACGCAAAAGCCTTGAATCGCGTTAAAAAGGACCAACGTCCTAAGAAAATGTCCGAATACGGCACACAATTGTTGGAAAAACAAAAAGTTAAAGCATACTACAACGTACTTGAACGTCAATTCGTACGTTATTACGATAAAGCTAAAAATGCAAGGCGTTACTGGTGAGAACATGTTGTTCTTGCTCGAAGGTCGTCTTGATAACATGGTATACCGCATTGGCTTCGCTAACTCCATTCGCCAAGCTCGCCAAATGGTAAACCATGGTCACATCTTGGTTAACGGTCGTCGTGTAGACATCCCTTCCTTCAACTGCAAACCAGGTGATGTTATTGAACTTCGTGAAGCTTCCCGCGACAACGAAATGTTCAAAGCTAACTTCAAGAACTCAAATCTTTCGATCTTCCATACATCGAAAAAGACTTGGAAAAACTTCAAAGGCACCTATGTTCGTACACCACAACGTGACGAACTTCCTATCGAAGTAAACGAAACACTCATCGTCGAATTGTACTCCAAGTAGCCGATGCATATATAGAGAATACCGTTCTATTGCGGTATTCTCTATTTTTATCTGCCTTATAGGATAGAACATGTTGTTTTTAATGCCGATGGAAGCAGATAATTTATTTTAGCTTGCGGTAACCGTCCATGCTCTAACTGTTGCTTATACCATGCGTCATTATTCCGTGGAAAGATTCCCCTGTGAGTCGTTGACACCTTTTAGCCTTTCTTGTATAGTAATCGTATATGAGCGGCGGCTACGCTTTTATCACTCTGTGAATGTAGCCCTTGCTCCATTTTTATTTTCAACGATAACACTATACAGATTTAAGCTTGTTGAGTTTATAATAAGCATATAATTGACGTATTTAAGTGCATGAGGTATACATAATGATTCAAGATATTCCTTCCAAGATATCCAAGTGGGTTCTTCCGAGTCTATCACAAAGACCATTACACTAGAGGATGTAAAGAAATTTGCAGAGGTTACCAATGATTTTAACCCTGTCCATGTAGACCCAGAATTCGCAGCTAAGAGTATGTTCAAAAACAAATCGCCCACGGCATGATTTCCGCCGGTCTCATTTCCGCTGTGTTAGGGACCCGTTTGCCTGGTATGAATACCATCTACTTGGGCCAAGAGTTGAGCTTTAAACTGCCGGTCTATTTGGATGACACCATTACGGCTACGGTGGAATGCATTGATAAACACGAACGACGTCATGTGCTAACCTTTAAAACTACTGTAACCAACCAAGATGGCAAGGTAGTTACTGAAGGGACCGCAAAGGTGCTTAAACGCTAAAACAATATAACGATTAGTTACAAAAAAAGGAGACTATTAGCTAGTCTCCTTTTTGGTGTATTATCTTTTTGTATAAAAATGTGAGAAACCTTCCTCTTTCTAGGTATCATTGGGCACACTATAAACTAAATTAGTATTCTCCATCTGCTACATCATAATCAATCGTGCCTAAAACCTTATAGTCTGGATAGCGCTCCTTTACATCATTTTCAATACGTGTCATCAAATCTTTCACCTTAGAGCTAAAGGCAAAAGGTCACATCAAAGAAAAATTTCCTTCTTATCTTCAAAAACACAGATACCATGGAAGCCAACGATTTCATCATAAGCAGCTATATATTTGACCAAGAGATTATGGATTTCTTGGGTTTCTGGAGACTTTTTATTAATGGCATAGAAACCAATGGTCAACAAGGCCGAAAAATCCCTATGGATTTCTCGCTCCATGCGATAGATAGAAGGATACAGGTCATCAAAGGTCTTATCCCCATCCACCTCTATGTGGATAGACCCAACGTAGCGGTTGGGATCATAGTTATTGAAGTTAAATCATGGGCCCTTGGCGGCACCTAATCCTGCTGCTAATACGATAAGTCCTATAATGAGGGCCGTCATATACTCGATTCGACCATATCCATAAGGATGATCCTTGGTTGGTCGCTTGCCAGCCAACTTGGTACCTACGATGGTAATGATCGACGATACCGCATCAGACGGGTTGTTAAAAGCATCCGTTGCCAAGGCGATAGATCCTGCTAGGATGCCCACTAGAGCCTTAACCAACCCCAAAAAGACATTAGTAACAATACCTATAATAGATGTTTTTAAAGATACCTCTCTCCCGATTTTTCTCCCGTGTTTTGTGCCATATTATAAGTTCCCCTTCAAGGTTAGCAAAAGATAGAAAAAGCACCTACCATAGGGTAAGTGCTTTCTTAGTTTAGTGGACGATGACAGGATCGAACTGCCGACATCCTGCTTGTAAGGCAGGCGCTCTCCCAGCTGAGCTAATCGTCCATAATTGGTGACCCGTCCGGGAATCGAACCCGGGATACCGCCGTGAAAGGGCGGTGTCTTAACCGCTTGACCAACGGGCCATGTAATTGGTGGCTCATCCGCGACTCGAACGCGGGACACCCTGATTAAAAGTCAGGTGCTCTACCAACTGAGCTAATGAACCATGTTGGAGACATTCCTTATTTTCAGGGGTTGCCATATGAATAAAATTGGCTCCCCGAGTAGGGACTCGAACCTACGACACCCTGATTAACAGTCAGGTGCTACTACCAACTGAGCTATCGGGGAATGTTAATGGAGCAGGGAAAGCGAGATTCGAACTCGCGACCCCTGCCTTGGCAAGGCAGTGCTCTACCACTGAGCTATTCCCGCATACACAACTGATATATATTCTACATCAGCTATACATTATTGTCAAGCTTTTTAAAGAAATCTATTCCTAAACTCTTCCTGCGCTTGACTGCTTTATTATAATAACAAAAAGCCCCTAGGCGTGTCAACAACCTTTTTATTAAAAGTTTTTGTGAGGGTCTCTCCCTCACCTACTTATGTTGCTCAAAGAGCCAATTGCGAATACCTTGAATCTTGTAGGCCACAGAAGCCGTCGCAAACTTTCCTCCCCCTGCTAATAAGGTGGATTGAATCATCTTGTTTTGAGCCAAGTCTGCTTGTACGAGGCCATCAAACTGATCTTTTGTTGAGCTTGGGTCCCATACCCTAGAGGCGCTCATTAGGGGCCCCCGCTAGACCTGCCTTGCCTCTTTTGCTTGGCTGACTAACAAGACTTAGTCCACTAGTCTCTTGGCTGGCTTCTGGTGTCTGGGAGGTGATCGACCAGACCTTACTAGAGTTACCTAGATTCTCCCTGTGGCCTTGCCCGTCAACCCGGAATTGGGCCGCGAAAAGCTTGGGGTTCTTACCTACCAGGGCCGCTAGGATCTGGTTTCCCTCCCCTTGGGCTACAACATACTATCCTTTTTTATCGACAGGTAAGCCTTGACTGATTTGATTGATAAAGCTTTCCAAGCTAGTTAAAGCAGGATTTGTCTTATCTAAAGTACCCGAAAAGAGCCCCCAAACCGATTAGCCAAATCTTTTTGTATAGTAAGGAGCAATTACAAACGATGGATGCTCAGCCTGCTCTTCTTGGCTTGTCCATATAGTGGCCCCATTACCACTATAAAGAGGTGTCTTTACATCATCACTCATACCCATAGGCCCCAGGAATAGGACTAAAGGATATTTCTTAGCCCGATCCAAGTTAGCAGGACTGAAGATATTATAAGGCAAATCAATAGCTGTTGAAGAATCGCGAAAGACCTCTTGTTTAAAAAGCATCAAGCTCAGGAATAGTCACATCCTTAACTAGGACTCCTGTTGTATTCGGTTCATACGACCCCATCTAATCCCACTACATTGCCTACTTGCTTAATGGTTACAGATAAGTCGGGGACTAGCCCATTCACAACCGCCGTAGCCTGACTAGCACCCTTACCACTTGCGGAATTAACATCCTTATGTTCCAAGAGAAGAACTACATAGGGGCCGTCCCTTCCAATGCGTTCATAGCCTGGACAGCAGAAAAGGTCTTGTCTGGATCCTCTGCCACTTGATCTGTGGACTGGGCCAAATTAGCTAGAAAACTTGCATCAGGCTGGCTATTCATACCCCATACATAGGATACGGTCTTCCCTTCCACCTGAAAGGTATCTGTCGTCAAATCCTTGGCCCGAATAGGTTTTGGGTAGGTTAGAACTAAGACAGAGGGTTGAAGCCCATCCCCATAAACACTAGCTATCTCTGCCCCTTTATAGGTTAAGGGCCCTTCAATAGTCGCTTGGGAATAATCTCGCTCTAGGCTGCCCAAATTCACCAATTGAGAGCCCTCAGGGGATATCATCAGCGCCAACAGTAGCCGCCCAAGTCCCTTGTGAAGACCCTAATAAGGCCACCAGCGTCAGACTTGCAGTCCATCCTTTATAGTTCATCACTCTATCCTTTCTTTATACATCAGGACCATCGGTCCCATCCGACTTACTAAGGGCCTATTCAAAAGACCAGCCGCTAAGTATATAAATAGCAAGATTTGCTTATAAGGATAACAAATTAATATAAACCATCTATAAATTGACTCCAAAGCCAGATAACATCTAGACTTTTAGAGGATGATGAATGATTCTTTTAACCACTTAATTCATCGTATAATCAGCTTTGACATAAACAGGTGTACAATCAGTTTTACCCAACAGATATATGAGGATCTATTACAAAAAGGGGCTGCTAAGCACTCACTTAGCAGCCCTTTTTGTAATAGGAAATATAGGGAATCTAGATTCCCTATTTACTTCTTGATTATCTCTTTTTATTTTTAGGGGTCTTTTTATCTTCTTCTAAGCCCATAATGACAGGCCACTTATCACGGATTTCCTTTGCCTTAGTAAGATACTCTTCTAAGGCTTGATCATCATGGCGTTCAAAGATATCTTTCACTAAAGCCCCACTTGCTTAAAGACCCTCATCCAACCAGAACATAACATTATCTCGGTTGCCCATGAGAATTTCTCGCCACATACCTGGATGTCCACCGGCCACACGGGTAGAATCCCTAAAACCACCAGCAGACATACGCATCCGCTGTTCCCCTTGAGGACCGCTACCAGCTACCGTCGCAATAATAGAGGCCATAGCATGAGGCATATGGGAGACCGCGGCAATACAGTGGTCATGGTCTTTAAGGGGATTCGTTCCACCCGTGAACCCAAGGTCTTACCCATGGCTGCCAACTGATCAGCAACAGCAGGGATCATAAGCCTCTTGCCCTGGATCATCAAGGACAATCCAACCCATCTTTTGGAAGAGATCCTTAGAGGCCACTTCATAGCCCCCTTTTTCGGATCCAGCCATAGGGTGGATAGATACAAAAGCTAACTCCATCCGGAATATGCTCATATACAGCTGCTGCAAACTCATCCTCAGCCGAGGATACATCTGTCACAATTTGTCCTGCTTTGAAAAGATGTGCTTTTTCTTCAAATAGGCGGGCATTTGTTTCCGGCGGTAAAGCAAAGACCACAATATCAGAATGAGTGATTAGCTCATCGACATTAGTCCAAGCCTGACTCACACAGCCATCAGCCAAGGCCTGATCACAAATTTCTTGGCGGCGGGCATAACCCACGCACTCATAATCGGTATAGGCTTTCAAAGCCATAGCCAAGGACCCTCCTAAGAGGCCCAAGCCGATAATTCCTACTGTTTTATTCACACGCAACATCCTTACCTTTTAATGAGCTTCTTATTCTTCCACTTACCCGATTGCCAACGGAAGACAAAGATAATAGCCCTCACAATTTCATCAGCTGCCATGGCTACCCAAATTCCCACTAGGCCCCAACCCAGGTGAATCCCCAAGAGGTAAGACCCTGGTACGGCACAGCACCACATGCCAAAGATGCCTACTAGCATAGGGAGTTTTAATGTCACCAGCAGCTTGCAAGCAACCTACCATGACGATATTAACAGCCCGTCCCACTTCTAAAAAAATTTCTACCAAGAGGACTCCATGGGCTAGATGGATAACCTCGGGGTCCGTCGTCACCAAGGAAATCAACGGTTCAGACACTAGGTAGAAGAAGGTAGCCAGGCTAACATTGATGACCACAGCTAAACCCGTAGACTGCCAAACCCTCTTAGCAACTTGCTCCTGCTCTTGAGCTCCCATGAGGAAGCCCACGATAACCTGGGACGCATTGGAGAGAGCAATGGTATACACATAGCATAACATGGCTATGATATAAACGTACACTTTAGTATTAATAACCGCTAGCCCTAGTAGGTTGACCATCTTCATAATGGTCGTCTGTGAAAGCTGATAGGATAGAGTTTCTCCTCCGGATGGTATAGAAATCCGAAGGAGGCCTTTAAGTGTCTCCCAAGGGAAAGGATGCGGGTATTTCCATCCCACATCTAAATCTAATAACTTTCTAAAGAGCCAGACAATGAGTCCCAAGCCAATGAGCTTGGAAAGCCAAGTAGAAACAGAAACCCCTAGAACGCCTAAACCAGGAATGGGACCCGCCCCAAAGATCAATAGATAATTAGATCCTATGTGTAGGAGGTTCATAACCAAGGCTACATACATGGTAATCCGAGTCAAGGAGTGCCCCTAAAAACCGCCACAAACGTATAATACAGGGCCTGGATCGGTAGACCTGCCCCGACTATAGTCGTATAGAGGACGGTCTCATCCATAGTCTCCGGAGGAACCCCTAACCAGGAAAATATAGTCTTGTTAAACAGAATAAAACCCAAAGCTGCCAAGGAGGAAAAAACAAAGGAAAAGACTAGTGACACCGTACAGGTTTCCCCTAGCTTTAGCTTATTCCTCGCCCCTAGGTACTGGGCAATAAGAATTGTCGTCGCCGTGGACATAACCACGATGAGCATGATAAATACATTGAGGATTTGGTTAGCATTAGCCACGGCCGCAACCGCTTCCTGAGAGTAGTGAGACATCATGATTTGGTCGATGTTCCCTACCAACATTTGTAAAAAGACCTCAATACATATAGGCCATGATAGGGTCCATATATTGAGTGATATAGTTTTTTTCGTGCTTCATAGATCAGCTCCTTAACGTTCTACAGTATATCACGAAGAGGCCACAAAGAGCCCGCTAAAGGAGATAAAGACGTGCATTTTTCCTGCCAAAAGCCATCATAGGCCTATAAGTGCTGATTTGCCCTCTCGTAAGCTCTCACCTACACTGGCCTCAGCGCTAGTATTTACGAGAAAGGCCTTTCTCCTCTAAAAAGGAGAAAACCATGAAAAATATTTTTTTAAACACCTCGATGAAGCTTGCCCATCTCGCTACCAAGACAAATCCGACAAAGACCTCGTCCTCTTAGCTCAAGGCGGCAACAAGGAGGCCATCCTAGAACTCATCAATCGCTATCGCCCCCTAATTATTTCCTATGGTCGCCGCCAACATACCTTGGCCCTAGGTAAAGAAGAGGTCATCCAAGAGCTAATACTCCTCTTTATTCAGGCTATTAAGACCTACCAAATTAAGGGGCCCCGTTCCCTTTGCCGGTTTTGCCCTCTCTACCATTAAATATGGCCATTGGAACCTCTTTCACAAGATTCGTCGTATATGGCAACACGAAATACTTCCCTTTTTTTCCAAGCCGTCGATGGAAGTGAAGCTAAGCTTGGTAAGCAAGCAGATGATAGCCAGTCCACAAACTATTCCCCACCTCTAGTAATTCCTTAAATACTAAGGACCAAGCCACAAGCCTAGACAAGGGAAATATGGGCTTGAGCTATCATACATCTTCCGTAGAAGAGGCGGTTATCCAGACCTTCTGCCAAACGGATATGAACCATCGCTTGATTAAAGCCTTACGAGGCCTCAAAAAAACGAGAAAAAAAGAACTCCTATATGCTATCTACTTCAAAGGCCAATCCCTGGCAGATTATGCCCCGCCAAGAAGGATGTACCTGACAAAACATCAACTACCGCCACCAGAAGATTCTCCGAGATCTAAGGGAGCAAGTAAAGGATTCCGGACAAGCCAAAAATAGCGAGATCAGGTAGTATTTGACCTTTGATGGGGCCGCAAAAAGCGGTGTAGTATGAAAAGCAAGGAATTCGTTTTCCAAAAGCTTTTTCATTTCTCTTTTACAAGGACTATTCGCCAGGCGAATAGCAAGTACATGACAATGACATACAAAGAAGACTCTTTTGATTGCACCCTTTCAATTAGTAGTGGCCCTCTTACCCATCTACACGGACACCTATGCCAACGGAACGGCTATCATTCTTTCCACAGGACAAGTTATCCAAAAGAAGCCAACCCCTTAAGCAAGTCTTAGATGACATGGCCCGCCTCTACGGCAAGACCATCCAGGCCATCCGCCACAGCAGCCCCCAAGGGGAAAACGGGCCACTTCCAGCCCCCTTACCTTGGACCCACTCCATACATTCGTCCCTCTTCACGTGCGCACACCCATCGGTCGAGATGGAGCCTATGGTTTTTAACGCCCATGTCATCCTCCCCCATCAGGTGAAAGCCAGAGCCGACGGCCAGTGTGACATCAACATCCCCAAGGCCGAGACCACTTGCACGATCAATAAAAATATCAACTTCGTCCTTGCCAAGTTAAGTGAAGGAGAACAGCAGCACGCCGCCAAGATGTTTGAACTCTACCGGGCCTTTTCAACACCCCTGTAACCAACGCTTTTATGGGGCTCTGGGTATTAGACCTTTATTTGCACAAAAATAAGAAGAGACGCCAACCTATTGTTGGCTTCTCTTCTTATTTCATCTTAGTTAACACGTAAGCAGCTTATTTGCCCCATACTTCTTCAGCAATTTCTTTGACTAGTGCTAATTTCTTCCATTGCACATCCTCTGTAATCTTGTTGCCAATTTCACAGGAGGCAAAGCCACATTGAGGGCTAAGGCTCAATCGTTCCAAAGGTACGTGCTTGGCCGCATCAGCAATGCGGGCTTTGATGAAGTCCTTATCCTCTAATTCAGGCCGTTTAGTTGTAATGAGACCCAAAAACAATTTCCTTATCTTCTGGCACATTGTCCAAAAACATCGAAGGTGCCGGCTCTTTCATCATCGTATTCCAAGTAGAAGACATTCACCCGTTTATGTTCAAAGAGATAAGGGCCTACAATATCATAAGTACCCGTTGCTGCATAGGTAGAGTTGTAATTGCCGCGACATACATGCATAGCAATGGTCATATCTGCTGGCACCTTTTCCAAGGCCAAGTTATTGAGGCGCAAGTATTTTTTTAGCCTCTGCATCAATACTTATGCCAGGTCCTACCTTAGCTTCCCAATAGTCCTTATCCGCAATCATGCCCCAAGTACAATCATCCAACTGCAAGAAGCGACAGCCTGCATCATAGAGTTCACTAATAACCGTTTGATAAGCCTTAGCAATATCTTGAATCAACTCTTCCATATCAGGGTAGTACTTACGGGTGTTGTCACCGTTCTTACCGCGAAAGAGTTCTGACAACATTTGCGCTGGGCCAGGGATAGTTTGTTTTGCTTTAGCATCACCAGCTAACGAGTTCACATATTTGAAATAATTAACGAATGGATGATTGTGTCCATCAATCTTACCCACCAACTGAATAGAACCCGGTGCCGTTTCCTCTCCATGGAACTGGTACCCGTGTTCTAGCTCAATTTCTTCTACCCCATTGAGGCCCCACATAAAGTCTAAATGCCAGTATGCCCGGCGGTATTCCCCATCGGTCACAAGAGGATAACCCTGCAGCCTTTTTGCTCTTCCACTAATTTTTTTGATACAGGTATCTTCTACCGCATGTAAGTCAGCCTCAGAAATCTGGCCAGCGGAAAACTTAGTCCGCGCCTCCTTAATAGCTTGGGGGCGCAAGAATGACCCTACATAATCATATTTTGCTAATACACCTAATGCCATAATCCTCTCCTCTCTTCTAATAATCTCTTCTTCTATATTCCATTATAGGCAGACTTTATGCATAGGCATATTATAAATTATCAGCATCCCTCCATAGTTTTTTTATCTATATATACTATTTTTCACACGCCCTTATGCTATAAAAACCCCCGATAAACTAATTTACCGAGGGGTTATAGGCCTACTTCTTAAAAGTTTACTTCTAAGAGGATAGGCGTATGATCTTGGCGAGGGCCGGAATCTACCATATCTGAAGCCTTTACAGCCTCTTTTTAAGCGGTCAGAGACTAGGGAAGTAGTCGATTCTCCAGCCAAATTATTAATTTTAGAGGTCTTCACCCGTTGAGCAAACCAGGAATAACGGCCTTCTACCTTGCCATGAATGTGGCGGAAGGTGTCCACAAAGCCCTTGGCTAATAGATTAGTAAAAGCCAGCCCGTTCTTGATCGGTAAAGCCAGCAGACATATGGTTCCCAGCTGGGTTAGCCAAGTCGATTTCCTCATGGGCTACATTAAAGTCACCCGTAGCGATAACGGGCTTTTTCCTTATCCAATTCAGAGAGATAGTTAGCATAGCACATCATCCCACTCTTCCCGTTCAGGCAATCGGGACAAGCCGTCACCAGCATTAGGTGTATACACCGTAGTAAAGAAGAACCCATCAAACTCAAGTGTGGTAATACGGCCTTCGCAATCCATAGTAGAAGGAGCCCCTATAGCTGGGTGGGTCACCACTGGTTGGTAAGTCTTTTTATAGAGGACCATGGTCCCCGCATAGCCTTTTTCGAGCTGGCTCTTGGGAGGAAACCCAGGCATAATCATAGCCCGCAAAATAATGATCCAACGCTTCTTTATGCTTTTTAGAAGGCCCCCTACTGGGAGCTTGGTTTCTTGAACAGCAATAACATCAGCATCCAACTCTTGAATAGTCTTAAGGACGTCACGAGAGAGCTCAGCCCGTGGAGATTCGCCTGTAAGTGCCGCGTTAAGAGAGTCTATATTCCAGGAAATAAATTTCATCATATCACCTATATCATTCTTTTCATTTATCGTCATGCATACCAAACTATGTATGATTAATCATTATAGGTACTATTATATCAAAATAATTCGATTAACCCTAGTCTAAAATACCTATCTCTATCCTTTAAGGACCCGACAAACAAGAATTCGCTCCTAGCATTGGTCTCCTCAAAGAGGTCGAAGCAAGGAATTTCCTCTATCTCTTCCAAGCGTTCATGGTCTTTAAGGAAATCTTCGTAGTCCGGAGAGGGATAGTAGAAGAAAAAGTTTTATATCCCGTGGACTTTTGGTCATAGGATTCCAAAATATGACCAATAACTTGTTCCAGAATAACTTTAGAAAAAGGATTAAAGAAAAAAAGCTCTGTTGGCCTCTACTGGCACCTGAAAGTCTAGTACATTTTGATGGACGAAACGAGTTCGATTAGCCGATAGGGCCCGCTTTTTGATTGCGGAGAGCCCGATCAATTAAACGCTCATCGTATTCGATACCGATGGTTTTACAGCCAGTCTGGTAGGCCAAGAAAAAGGATACTCGTCCCTTGCCACAGCCGTAATCTAAGAGAAGATCGCGCTTTTTATATACCCAGAATTAGCTAGCCGTTCTAACACGCAGTAATCCGTTGGCTCATAGAGAAAGTAAAAGGGCGTCGACCGAGAGTCATCTCGCCCAGTTGTGCGTATACCCAGGGTCTCATCCCAGGTTTTTATCATTATTATTCATGTCTCTTCTTATTGTTCAATAAATCATAGTTGCAATGATTCAAGACGGTCGTTTCTAAATCGCCTAAACTAGCATTCCGTTTGGCAGGCAACATAAAAAAGACACAAATCCTAGGATTTGTGTCTTTTCTATATAGGTCTAAGCCACTACATCAATAGTTTTGCCATCATCCAAGACTTCATGCTTCTTATCTTTCAAAAGAGGAGTCATGGAGTTAAGGCCTACACCTAGGGTATAAAGATTATGGCACCAAGCAGCGCTAGCAGGAGTAATCATACCCAATACGCCGGCACCTACCAAACTACCATTTACAGCAACAATGCCACGATAGTTAGTATTAATCCGTTTCATGAGTTCCATGGAGATTTTTACGCAAATCTACCAAGGCTTGTAAATTATCAGAAGAGATTGTTACATTGGCAATTTTTTTGAGCAATTGGTGCCCCTTCGTTCATGCCAATGCCAACATGGGCTTCGGACAAGGCTGGAGAATCGTTGATACCATCCTACCATCATTACCGTATAGCCTTCTTCTTTGGCTTGTTTTACATAGGCAGCCTTATCTTCTGGTAAAAACGCCTGCATGGAATTCATCAATACCCAATTCTTTAGCAACACGAGCCGCATTACGTTCGCTATCGCCAGTCATCATAACAACTTTTTTTGATGCCCAAATCGTGGAGATCTTGGATAACCCTTTAGCTTCATCACGGACAGGGTCCTTGATGCAGATGACCGCCGCTAGGGTGCCACCAATCGCCATATAGATATGAGAAGAGGTATTTGGTAAGTTGTCGAACTTTTTCTTGTTCCTTAGCTGGAATTTTTGGTCTTTTCATCATCAAAAGATGAAATGAGCAGATCCGATACGGCAACGATAGCGCCCTACCTTAGAGGCAATACCGTGTGCCACAATATATTCTACTTCAGAGTGCATTTCCTTATGTGGTGCATTGTGTTCCTTAGCGGCTCGCACAACAGCCTTAGCCATAGAGTGAGGGAAATGTTCTTCTAGGCAAGCAGCCAAGGTCAACATTTCTTCTGCATCGTGGCCATTGAAAGGAATGATTTCTTCGAATTCTGGTTCTGCCTTGGTCAAGGTGCCAGTCTTATCGAAGACAATCATATCAGCAGCAGCGATTTGTTCCAAGAACTTACCGCCCTTAACAGTAACACCTCGTTTAGATGCTTCACCCATAGCGGACAAAACGGACAATGGGATGGACAACTTTAAAAGCACAAGAGAAGTCAACCATAATGAAGGACAAGGCCTTAGTCACATTACGAGTCAACAAGAAGGTTAGTGCTGCCCCTAAGAAGGAGAATGGAACCAATCGGTCTGCCATGCGGTAAAGCCTTTTTGTTCCATGCCAGATTTCATTTGTTCCGACTCTTCGATAAAGGGAAACGATCTTTTTCATAGCGGGAGTTGTTAGCAGCGCCACGAACAGCCATAATAGCACGGCCATCTTCGACAACGGTACCAGCGTAAACGGAAGAGCCTACATCGCGGCAAACTGCTTCTGCTTCGCCTGTCATGGAAGATTCGTTAACTTGCAAGACCCCTTCGATGATTTCCCCATCCAAAGGGATAACTTCCCTTGGCGAAGGACAACATGAGCCCTTCTTGCACATCTTGTACGGCACGAGATACTTTCGAGACCATCTTCCAAGACCCAAACCTTATCCACATTAAGGGACATAGATTCAGCCAAGTTCAAGACAGACTTACGGTGAGTCCATTCTTCTAGGAGGTCCCCAATACCAAGCAAGTACATAACTGCACCAGCTGTGGAGTAATCCTTTTGCAATAAGGATGCGCCAATAGCGAGCCCATCGAGAACTTCTACAGTGAGTTTACGTTGCCATAAGAGTTTCACCGCTTTTTGCGATGTACTTAGTGGCCCGGAACCAAGACCAAGCCATGGCAATTGGAGCTGGCAATACGATACGCCGACCCAAATAAGCCAAGGTATTCTTGATCATTTGTTCCCGGTAGTAACGACTAACCACCCGTGGGGAATAGTCTGTCAAAGCAGGTGCTTGCGCAAGATCAACTTGACGTAAGGCTTCAACAGCTGTGCGTACAGCATCGATATCCCCATTATGGATAATGGTCACTTCAGCAATTCTCGTGTAGAAGGTAGCTTCTTCAATGGCAGGATCTGCCTTAAGGAGGCTTTCCACATAGGCTGCTTCAGCTTCTGTAAAGCGGTGGCCACTAATTCGTACGCGGAGGCGACGATCTAAGCGACTAACAACAGAGAACTGTAACATAGTGATATCCCTCTCTGATTATTTGTTTTCTTCGAAGATTTCTTTGTCGCGTTTTTTTCGTTAATTTCGTTAGCTTCTGCCAAGATATCAGTGGAGGAAGCTTGTACTTTATCAGCTGTTGCCAATACAGAATCTTTAGCGCGAAGGCCAGCAGCTACGATGTTAGCATATACTTTTTTTAGCATCACTGCTTGTCAAAAATTTTTCAAGCCCAAGGTGCCCAAAGCCAAGCCAGCAGCGAACAAGTTAGCGTTTTTAAAGATTTTTTTGATTGAAGTTGAACATAGTATGTACTTCCTTTCTTTTAATACAACTACTAATGATTATAATTTAAATTTTTATACTACAAGGCTCAGGAACTCAACTGATAATTAGTTATAGAACCCATGCCTAAAAGTAATACTAATAAAGTTTTCACAATAATTTATATATCTCTACAAAGATATATATTATTTTTATTTTTTTGTCTAAAAACAATATCACAAGTCAGTAAAAACAAAGAAAAAGCCCTAATCTCAATTAGGGCTTTTTCAAATGATAATGCCTTATTGAAGAGAGATGCATTGATATCATTCTCAATTATTTTTATTATTTGAGAACAATATGTTAACAACCCTCTACTTAGAGGTCTTAGTATTTAGTAGTTTTTCACCTTAGAGCTCAACACTTGACCAGTCATTGCATCGACTTTAACGGTGGCTTTCTTATCGCCGCCATTAGTCATATCGAATTCATAGACAACTTTAGATCCTTGTTTTTCTAATTCCCATTCCATAGTTTGGAAATCGCCGCCTACTTTTTCAAGAGCTTTTAGTTTCTGCCGTTTCAGGGATAATAGTTTGTTTCAAATTAATCCCTTTTTTTGTTTGCATTCTTAGCAGGTTTAACCTTTTGAGATACGATTTGGCCGGTCGCTTCATCCACCTTTAATTCAAGAGAGTGAGTTTTGGTAAAGCCTTCTACTTCGTAGGTTGGATGATGTTTTGCATCATAGGAGAGAGAGCTTACCATAGCTCCAGGAATTGACGTTGGAAGGTTGTCAATGCACCAACATAATCAATTTCTGTGGATTTTTGGCCTGGTTGAACTGCGCCCATACCATTCCAAGTGGATTGCATAGCTGGTTTATTAGCTGCTTGCATTGCTGCACCATTAGTTGTGGATGCGGCTCCTACGACACCGGCTGCCAATAAGGTAGACATACCCAATGCACACAATACTTTTTTTCATAGATTTGCTGTTTTTTTCATAGAAATCACCTTTACAATTCGTGTTAACAATAAGAAAAAAACAATAAAAAAACTAAAAACAAAAAAATAAGTCAGTCCCCCTCACGCAAAAATTCTCAGGAATCTACATAAGGATTCTAGGTCTTTTGACTTATATTATTTGTTTCGACAATCATAGCAGAAAATCCTGCACAAATCACCATATTTTTTTCTACTTTTTATAGGAAAAAAATTATAAAGCATTTATAGATCATTTATCCTTTATTAATAATCTTAAATTTTTTTCCTACTTATTTCTATAATATATAATCAAAATTACTATTAATTGCCTCCTAATATGGCAATAAATAAGCCCCCTTTCACATATGAGAGGGGCTTATTATATACGGCTTTTGTCCTTATCACAAAAAGTGAAAGTGACTTACCTTACGCCTTAGCTGCCAACAACTGATGTACAGCTTCTTTCAAAGCATCAATTTCAGATTGTTGTTCTTCCAACTTAGTCTTGTAAGCTGTATTTTCAGACCGCAACTGAGTCATTTCATCTTGCATTACATAAATAGAACTAATTGGACCAGCCTTATAGCGATCAGGAATATTCTTTCGTTCTGCAGAGGTGCCAAATTTATGGGTTACACCAGCATTGACCATATTGTGGTTGTTGCCAATAGATACGCCCACATTGAACATAGTATTTTCATTAGTGTAATGAGCAAGGCCCAAAGCCGCTGCTGTTTCACCACGATAATTACCTATGCCAGCCATGATTTGAGTTGGCTCCAAAGGATCGTATTGGATTGGTTTCAAGGCAGCCATAGCTGCTGCTTGAGCGCCAACCCGTTGCGTTTCAGAAGCTACCTTATCAATCGCTTGGCTAATATTAGCATTAGACTGCCTTAATTGAGCCACATTAACAGCATCTGTATCATCTGTACCAGGCGCTATACCCTTAAGCTGATTATTCCCATTATTAAGACCATCCTGGTAAGGGATACAGGACCTGCATTAGGATTAGTAGGGTTAGCGGCACCAGGGGTGATAGTCATGCCATTACCATTGGTAACCGTTGTATTCCCATCTCCATCCTTAAATGTAGCAGACTTCATATCCTTCAATTCAGGATTTAGGGCATAGGAGATTGTTTTGCCAGATTGGCTAACTACCACATTATTACCCGCATTGAAAGCTAAGGTTTCATTCGTCTTGATTGTTTCAGGATTAGCAGATGGGGTAGCATTTACGCCCGTACCTTCAGTACCAACTTTAGCAATCCAACCAGAATCAGCTACCGCCTTCTTAACTTGATCTTCTGTGGCAGCCCGACCAGAGGTAATGTTATTTGGATCCCAATCCTTGTTAGTCAAACCAGTAACTACACCATCTTTGCCGTTAACTGCCACTGGATTTGTACCACCCGTTGTCAGGATGCCATCTTTACCATCAATACCGACAGAACCGATAGTTGCCTTGCCATCTTTACCATTGAGGGTAACTTTGTCACCAGCTTTGACAGTACCATTGGTTCCGTCAATTGCAACAGCATCCGTACCAGAACCAGCTATTACCTTACCAGCCTTGCCATCTAGGGGTGACAGACTTAGTCGGATCAGATGCACCTAAGGTTATTGTATCGTTCAAAGCATTGTCATATACAGTATGACCATCAGCTGCAAGGGTTTTTCTTCAATATGATATTCCCATTTGTGCCGTTCGCCGCTTGACCACCATTGGCAGTCAATTCAGTAGTAGCTGCCTTGGTCTTAGCATTCAACTGGCTCACATTGACTGCGTCATGATCAGCTACCCCATCAGCAATGTTACTGATTTTTATTGCCACCATTATTAAGGCCATCGCTGGTCAAGGACACCGGTGCCTTACCTACCTTAGTAATAGTAAGACCATCCTTGGTAAGAGTCGTATTATTACCCGCTGCATCCTTTACGGTTACACCTTGTGCTTCCGTTTGTGTTTGGTCGCCGGCAGCATTTTTCAAGGTATTGCTAGTAGCATTGGATACATTGGAATTGCCTGCATTATCAGCTAAGCTGTTGCTTGTAGCCGTCGCTGTATTTGTATTAACGCCATCGGTGATAGCATTACCATCTGCTGTTATTTTATTAGACTTATTCCCATCAGCCAGTGTATTTTCACTAGCTGTAGAGGTATGAGTCTTACCATTGTCAGATTGAGTAATAGAATCCCCCTTGATAACGCTTGTCTTACCACCTGCTGCTTCAAAACTTGCAGAGGTCATATTAACAAGGTCCTTATTCAAAGAGTAGGTAAACTTGCGATTATCTTGATCAATAGTGAGATTATCGCCAGCTACCAATTGAACAGTTTGATCTTTACCTACTACTGCATCAGTCTTGGTACCCGTTTGCTTACCACTTGTGCCCACCTTGTCTGCGGTAATCTTCCATGTTTGATTAGCTGCGGCATCAGCAACAGCTTTCAATTGGTCTTCCGTTGCAGCTCGGCCAGATACAGGCGTACCGTTCCAAGTTTTATTGGAAAGTCCAGTGATAGTATTATCGTCACCATTAACAGTTACATCACCCATCTTAGCCTTCTTACCTGTAATAGTCCCATTCGTACCATCTAAGGCAATCGCATTAGTACCAGTACCGATAGTCACTGCATCATTGAGTGCTACATCGTAAATGGTATGACCATCAGCTCCTGTAGTGGATGTAAGTTTTACACTACCACTAGTTCCATTAGCAGATTCACCACCATTAGCTGTGATAACAGTAGTAGAAGCTTTCTTAGCCGCATTAATAGCATCCGCCACGTTTTTAGCCGTCGCTACCCCATCAGTGGTTGGGCCTGTTACAGTACCATCTGTCCCAGCTGTAATAGATGCGGTATTCACATCGTATTTGACGACACCATTATCATCAACAGAAGCAGTCGTCATGGTACCATTAGTGAAGTCTAACCCATCAGCCAAGGACACTTGTTTGCTTGTACCATTGGCTTTGTAGGTTAAGTTAGTCTTAGCCGCTAACTTGCTACCATCGATGCTAACCTTATACTCCTTACTTGTACCATCAGGGCTAGTAGTACCAGTTACGGTCAACGGATTATCTGCTGCCGCATCAGTGCTAACAGTTACAGCGCTAACAGCGGATTTTTAACAGCTTCTTCAGAAACTTTAACCGTTACATTTTCACCGCTCGCATCTGTAGTAACATACTTGCCATCCCCTTAATTTTGAAGGATACGTTACCGTCTTTTTAGGGATTTAGCAGTCGTAGAACCAGATTCACCTATCCAAAGAAATGGTATTGGCAATATGCCTTGCATTAGTAGCGATATCAGTCTTGTTTTTGATTGATTTTATCGCCTAGTACTGTGTTCACCTTATTAATAGCCGCTGCTACCTCTGGTGCCTTAGCTACGCCAGTCGTACCTGTCACCACCCCATTAGTATCTGATGTCAAGGCGCCTTCAGCTACGTCAACGGTGAAAGTTTGTCCGTTCACAGTGGTCTTAGCAGCACCTGTACCTGTTACCGTGAGGGTTTGGGTCTTGAGATTGACTGTACCATTATTAGAGCCATCAGTAATATTGAGGTTTTTGAGACAAATTAGCTACTGCATTTTTGTACATCCCCAATAGTCGCTGCATTAGATGCGACTGCACCTCCAGAAGCAAGGTTAGTAATTTGTTTGTTACCTGCGTTAATGCCATCATTTTTTTGTCAATGGATACAGGACCTACCACAACCTTATCGGTCGTTACATTACCAGCTGTGACCTTATTAGTGGTGATGCCTGCTGTGCCAATGGTCGTATTACCACCGATTGTAGCAGAGTCAAAGCTTACATTCTTCTTAGTGGCAACGGTAAAGGTCTTACCATTTTGGGTTATTTCAATATTATCCCCATCTTTGAAGGTGATTGTGTCGCCGCCCTTAACGTCTTCCGCAGCCGTGTTATTGGCTTTAACCTTGAAAGTTGCCGCTTCCTTCGCGGTATCCTTAAGAGCTTGTTCATCTACAGAAAGAGTTACATCATTACCTGCTGCAGCTGTTGTAAGGTACTTGCCATCCCCTTTATTTTTGAAGGATACGTTACCGTCTTTTTAGGGATTTAGCAGTCGTAGAACCAGATTCACCATCCAAAAGAAATGGTATTGGCAATATGCCTTGCATTAGTAGCGATATCAGTCTTGTTTTGATTGATTTTTATCGCCTAGTACTGTGTTTACCTTATTAATAGCCGCTGCTACCTCTGATGCCTTAGCTACGCCAGTCGTACCTGTCACCACCCCATTAGTATCTGATGTCAAGGCGCCTTCAGCTACGTCAACAGTGATAGTTTTGTCCGTTCACAGTGGCCTTAGCAGCACCTGTACCTGTTACCGTGAGGGTTTGGGTCTTGAGATTGACTGTACCATTATTAGAGCCATCAGTAATATTGAGGTTTTGAGATAAATTAGCTACTGCATTTTTGTACATCCCCAATAGTCGCTGCATTAGATGCGACTGCACCTCCAAGCAAGGTTAGTAATTTGTTTGTTACCTGCGTTAATGCCATCATTTTTTTGTCAATGGATACAGGACCTACCACAACCTTATCGGTCGTTACATTACCAGCAGTGACCTTATTAGTGGTGATGCCTGCTGTACCAATAGTCGTATTACCACCAATAGTAGCAGTGTCAAAACTTACATTCTTCTTAGTAGCAACAGTGATTTTCTTCTTATTACTCGAATCTTGCTTAATTTCGATGTTATCACCATCTACAAAGTCCACTGTATCACCACTAGACACTGCAGTGGTATCCGCTGCAGAAGAGTTAGTCGTTACATTCCAAGTAGCCCCTGCAGCGGCTCGGTTGGCAGCCGCATTAGTAGCATCTGCTACATTCTTAGCGGTAGCTAATCCATCAGCACCTGTTACAGAAGCCTGGCCAGTTGTAGGGATTACTAGTAATGGTAGCCCGTTTAGTAGCAATCTCAACAGCAGATCCATTCATCTTAGTGGAAATATAATCATTGGCAGCCCCAGTAACAGCAAAAGATACATTGCCATTTGTCAACGATTGAGAGGACGGTGTTCCCGCTTCGGCAGCCAATGTTATGTTACGCCCTACAGCAGTGGCTGTAGTATCAATCTTCGTCTTCGTTGCACTATTAAGATCAAAGGAAACTTTACCATCCGTATTAATGGATGCGCTTGTGGAAGTACCATCAACAAAATCTAAACCCTTAGCCAAAGAGATTTTCTTAGCATTAGCATCGGCTGCGCTATTAGCCCGGTAAGTAAGATCTGTAATTTTAGCCAACTTATCCCGATCAATACTGATAGCATAATCCATGGAATGGGTGCCTGCAATTGGAGAAACCTTAATTGGGTTATTCTGTTGGCGCACGTCAGAGCTTGCTGTGACAGCCGTTAGGGCAATATCTTTTACCTTGTCTCCATTAACAGCAATAGACACACCACCAGCTGGAGATGCGCTTGTAGTCACCAAGGATCCATCACCCTTGATATCAAAGGCTACATTGCCATCTTTCAAATATTTATATCCTGTGGCACCGGAATTGCCACGTAGACCAATACCACTAGTAAGAGCCGTTTGCCCATCTTTATTTAAGGCTACACTAATGCTCTTACCATTTACACTAGCATTGATGCCTGTACCGGAAGCAATTCTCAAGGTGTCTTGATCAAGGTTAACGGTCCCATTGTGGGGAACCATCAGTAAGCTTAAGGTTTACGCCAGCTACAGCGTTCTTTACATCCGTAATATTAGCCGCATTGGTGCCAATATTACCACCGGAGAGACATTTTTAATTTGCTTCCCACCAGCATTGATTTCATCGGTTCCAAATTTAACCGTAGTCGTCCCTGCAGTTGCAGATAAACCATTAGCAGTCAGCGAAGCCCGACTGCCTGGAGCTATCCCCACATTTACTGCGTCTAGATTGATAGTTTTATTAAGCTTGGTCGTAATCTTCTTGCCTGTACGATCAATAGTAATGTTATTATCACCACTAAAATCTACAGTTTCACCCTTATTAATGGTTTCCGTTGTGGCATCACCATTAGCAGATAGTTTCCATGTATTCGTAAACGCCGTATTGGCTACGGAGAATAATTGAGATCCATTAACTGCATCAGTACTCGTAGTAGAGACTTCACCAGGTGCTACATTCTTAAGTTGCCGTTCATAACCGTCGCCACCAAAGGATACTACATCACCAGGTTTGATATTGGCCCCACCTTGCCAGTGAACAGCAATACCGTTAACAATAGCATGGGTTTGACTAGTCGCACTATGATTTGTATTAGAGCCACCACCAATAGCAACGGAATTATCTAGGGTTGCTCGTGCCCCCATGCCAAGGGGCTACAGCATTAGTCAAGGGCTGCTCAGTAGAACCAGCACGGGTATGGGAGTCTGCTCCCATGCCGACAGCAACACCACCATTACCTGCTTTTAGCACTCACGCCATAAGCGACACCACCATGACTGGCGGTCGTTGGAATATAACCAGTCATAGTGCCTCCTGTTAAGACGCTATAAGCCGTTCTCAAGTTCTGATTAGAAATGGTATTCCCATTCTTATCAGTATAGGTAACTGTGCTAAGCATTGCTTTTATTTACATCATCACCACCAATAGCAACGGCACTATGACCTGGGACGACTACATTACCACCAATTGCAATAGACTGGTCACCAGTGACTGTAGCCCCCTCTCCGGCTATATTACCAGAACCAATAGCAATACTTTGTTGGGTGTTTGCCCCTACAGATGCATTAGAGCCAATAACAATCGCTTGTCGAGTGCTAGCATTCGCGGTTTGTGCAGACCGTCCTATCGCAAGGGCATCAGCGCCATTCGCTACTGCACCATTCCCCATAGCGATAGCATTACTGGTAGCCGCTACAGAACTAGTCCCCAGAGCGATGGCATTAGCTCCAAGTGCTGTTGTCGCATTACCCGTACCAGAACCAATAGCAAGAGAACCTGGCCCAGACGATGTAGCATTGCTCCCCATAGCTGTACTATTACCACCACTAGCAGTGACATCCGTACCGAGAGCGACACTAGTAGCGCCTGTAGCATTCGCCTTGCGGCCTACAGCAACACCCCAAGCGCCTGTAGCCTGTGATTCACGCCCTACTGTAACCGCATCCATACCAGTGGTCTTAACCTTCATGCCTACTGCCATGGCCCCACCAGCACCACTAGCTTCGGAGTCAATGCCCACAACCATATTCTCATAGGGTTGAAGCCTTAGCCTTTACATTTTTACCAATAGCCACCCCTTTTTCAGCCACTGTATTATTGGTACCTACAGCTATGGAATCATCTGCTATAGCTTTAGCACTAGGGCCAATGGCTACCGTATTATTTCCACTTGCAGTGGCTTGCATGCCGAGGGCTGTAGAAGATGTTCCAGTTGCATTAGCAAGAATACCCATAGCAATAGCAGATGCGCCAGAAGCCGTATTATTACGACCTACCGCAACAGAGCCTTCGCCCGTTGCTGCAGCATTAGATCCTACTGCCAAGGAGTTTCCTGCTTTTGCATTGGAATGATAGCCAATACTAATTGCATTTGACTCTTCAGCCTTCGCGCCAGTCCCAATTGCCACAGCATCAGAGGCCGTAGCTGCTGCATTATCATTGTAGACATAACCGGTTATGTTATTATAAGTCGCCGTGGAACCACCGCCGATAGCAACAGCGCCACGCCCTTGTGCTTGCGCTCCAACGCCACCGGCGAAGGATCCAAAAGCCATCAGCTTTCGAAGAAGAGCCGACAGCTGTGCCTCGTTCAGTAGCACTTGACGCCAAGCCTAAAGCCAAGGCAGCCTTCCCATCAGCATTAGCACCGGCCCCTACTGCGGTGGCCGGCAGGTCTGCCTGTCCTGCATTAGGATTGGCTGCGGAAGCAGAACTCCTATAGCCAATAGCAACAGACTGATTACTCTTTGCCTGCGCCTCATTTCCAGCAGCAAAAACCATTTGTCTTACCTGTCGTAGGAATAGCATTAGCAATAGCTGTCGATGGTACATCCGCTGCGGCTACGTCCATCATACCTACAGACTGCGCAGCCAAAGCTGCCAAGATGCTAGCAACGACGATTTTTCTTCTTGCCAGATTTATTATTAGCTACTTCTGATACAACAACATAGCATTGTTTAGATGTAGACCAAATAACCTTAAAAAAATTTTTATTCATTCTAACTCCTCTGCTTAGTAAAATTCAGAACAAATGCATCTTTTTATAGACTTAAATATCTATACTTCTAAATTTATCAATATACTGGTTATTATATAGGAATCAAACTTAAAATGCAATCATTTTGTCATATCTATTTCATTTATTTTAAGTTTATTTAGATATGCAAATTAGACTTAAAAAAACCTAGTAATGTTATGGATTTTATTATGTAATCAATCAAGTTGATAGGCCTAGGAACAAGTAGGAAACAGATTGTAAGATTTCCTAGTTATTTAATATCGGATTCACCATTATCTTTTTCAGTCGTATTTTATCTCCTCTCACAAACTTACTCACAATGTATCCCTCTTTTATACCAAAAAAACTCCACCCTAATACTCGTACAGGGTGGAGTCTACTATCACTCGTTTCGTCTCAGATTGAACACATACCTACTCTGATCTCGCGCTATTTGCAAGCGCTCTTCCCAATCAGATAAATACGTTTTGTACCGAGTTTGGGCTTCTTCAATGGATAGAATTTCAAAGCGAAGAGTCTCGCCCACAGAAACCTGGCTTAACCGAGGCAAGTCAGGAGTGATGACAGTTCCTATTTTCGTATAGCCTCCTGTCGTCTGCCTATCAGCCATAAGAATAATAGGTTGTCCATCTTTAGGCACCTGAACAGAACCAAACACAGTTCCATCTGAGATAATGTCCGCTTCTCCAACATGTTCAATAGTTGGCCCGTCTAAGCGAAAGCCCATGCGGTCACAGCGGTCTGTCAGTTTATAAGCACCTCTTACAAATGTTTCAAGGCCAGTTTCTGTAAAACACCTTGCTTGGCTTCCTAAAACAATCCCGAAAAGGTCCTTCAATTCTTGGCTACCAGGAGCAGAGAGCTCGGCATTTCTCAGCCTATGACTACGATAATCAAAAGAGCACCAAGAGATAGAATCTCTCTCGAATTCTTTGAGCTCCACATGATCTCCCTGGCGGAGGGCCCTACCATGGTAGCCACCTATACAAGCCTTTAGTGTAGGTGGCTACGGATCCATTCACAGCAGGTACATCGATGCCTCCTGCAAAAGAAATATACATGCGCATTCCCTCGGATGCCAATGAACCCGATATAAGGTCCCCATCATGACAAAGAAAAGGTATGTACATAGGTACTGAAATCCCATTGATTCTAGGATTCATATTGGCCCCTGTAAAAGCCACTATTGTAGCCCTCTCAAGGTCAGGCTTGGTGGCAGAAGCGTGCATTCCAAGGCGCCTAGTTTTTTTCTTTATTTCCTACCAAGGCTTGGCCTAGGGAGATAACTTTCCCTGTCCATAGGCCCTGCTACTGGCATACCATATTGTTGAAACCCCTTACGCCCCTCATCTTGCACAGTCGTCAAAAAGACCCGGACTATCCACCACAAAGCTAGCCTTTGGCAAACCGTCTATGCTTAACCACGAAGATCACCTACCTTCATAGTCCGACGAATAGGTTCATACTTAGATCCCAATCCCTTGATATATAAAAACTCATCTTCATCAATAGGAACATAACGAACATAATTCCCTGCCTTACAAAGGCAACCCTGACTGCGTTTACTATCATACAGACTAAGAGGGGTTCGACCTATGATCTGCCAGCCTCCTGGCGAATCCGAAGGGTATGTTCCGGTTTGTTGCCCTGCAATCCCCACAGACCCCGCTGGAATGCATGTGCGCGGACAGGCCAACCTAGGGTGTCGCCAAGCGTGGATCCATACCTCCTAAATAGGCAAAGCCCGGTATAAATCCAAGCATGTAAACCAAATAATCCCGTCCACTATGAAGATCTATGACCTCTTCTAAAGTTAATCCAGCATGGGATGCCACGAAGTCTATATCCGGTCCATAAACACCACCATAGACAGTCGGTATGTCAATGCAAGTAATTAATTCATCAGCCCCCAGACTAGGGGTTTCTGTAAGTAAAGGGTTAATGAGCTCAACCATATCTCCATAAGAATAATGAGGCTGCATCATAGTAAAGAAGGAGGGAACAATAGGTAGGGACGACTTCTTCAACACCTGGCAAAGCGCTATCCTCAATGGCCCCTACCAAATGCCTAATTCGCCTATTAACAGAAGGATCTATAACTGACTCAAATTCAATTGAAAAGAGCCTTGTCACCAGCTGGGAAGATTGTAGGTTTCATCGAGTACTCCTATACATATTACGAATCTAGGCTTATGTTGCTATTTTATACTTTCGGGTATGAATTTCTTATTAACCCTAATAATTTACTCATCCCTTGTAAGGAGGTAATCCCCATATAAGCAGTAACAAGAACCACAATCCAACCTGCCCAATAGAGCAGACGATTATGCTTATAAGTTCCTACAATCTCCTTCTTATGGGTCGCCACCAACATAACAGCCAGGGTAATTGGTAGGATTAGCCCATTGAGGGAGCCCGCTACAATGAGAAGAGCCGCTGGTTTTCCTAATCCAATAAGGATACAAGTGGAGATGAAAATAAAGGCCATAATAGTCAATTTTTTTCATACTTCTCAACCACCTTAAAGAGGGTTTTTTTAAAAAACGATACAGATGTATAGGCTGCCCCCACTACAGAGGTCAATGCAGCACAGAAGAATACAAGGCCAAAGATAAGATGTCCCACTTGACCAGCTCCCAATAGAAAGGCCGACCCAGCTGGGTTTTTAGCATCTAAAGTAAATCCCATAGATACAACGCCCAAAAACGGCTAAAAAGAGGAGAATCCGCACCAGAGCATCTACAGATAAGCCCATAAAGGCAGCACGGCGAACGTCCTTCAAATGCTCTATACCAGTTACACCAGCATCAATCAAACGATGTCCACCAGAGAAAGTAATATAACCGCCAACGGTTCCTCCAATGAGAGTAACCGTTGCTAACCAAGGAATTTGATCTGGCATGAGCACGTGACTCACCGCTTCTCCTACAGGAGGATTTGTCACTAAGCTACATAAGCAATGAGGACCAGCATAACCACACCCAAAAAGTTTGGCCGTTGTATCCAAGACGCCCCCATTTTTTTAAAAGGCAAATAGCAGGATTCCTATGATGCCACTGATAGCTGCCCCCATTGTTGTATCAATACCAAAAATAATATTCAGTCCCATAGCGGCACCACCAATATTCCCTATATTAAAAGCTAGTCCGCCAAGGGGCGATAAGGAAGGCTACCCCATAGCCCAAACCAGGCAAGACCTGGTTAGCAATATCTTGCCCCCGTTTCTTAGTAACAGCGATAATTGTCCATACATTAAGTTGGGCTACTATGGAGAAAATCAAGGAAACGATAATAGCAAAGGCAAAGTCAGCCTTAAGTTGGCCGGTAAAAGCCGCCGTTTGTAGCATAAATCCGGGACCAATGGACGAGGTGGCCATCAAAAAGCGGCCCCTAATAAAAACTGATAAAGATGCTTTTATTATTTATAATAGGTTTCATAAGACTTTCTCCAATCTATAAAACAGTCTATCGACCTAGCCGATAGGTTAACTTTGTATCATTGGCTTTGAAAAATTTAAGACTTGAATCCCTTCATCCTCTAAGCCCTCTCGAATAGTTTGTGCGAAGACTAGGGCCTCTGGATTATCACCATGTAAGCAGATAGAGTCTGCTTGAATAGGGATACTATGGCCTGTGTTGCTAATAACACGTCCTTCTGTAATCATACGAAGCACTCGCTCTAAGGCTTCTTTTGGTTCTTTAATAAAAAGCACCCTTCTCATTCCGCGGCACTAAGGTCCCTTGATCAGTATAGCCTCGATCAGCAAAGACCTCTTGGATAAGAGGTATCCCACGTCTTTGTGCTTCTTGTGCTATATAAGATCCAGATAAAACCATAGCTCTGATGCCTTCTCCAAAGGCCTCTAAACCATCGAGGACTGCACTCGCTAATTCAGGATCGACAGAGGCCATGTTATAGAAAGCTCCATGTAGTTTCACATGTTGTAACTTCATACCGTGAAGCTTCGCAAAGGCATCGAGGGCCCTACCTGGTACAGCATATAAAGCTTTGGCCTCAGCAGGACTAATCTTCATCGCCCGACGGCCAAAAGCCCATGAGGTCCGGATAACCAGGATGAGCCCCTCAGAGCCACTCCCTTATCCTTACAGAGGGCTGCAGTTTCATCCATGATGAGAGGATCCCCAGCATGCCAGCCACAGGCTACATTCGCAGAAGTCACATAGCTCAATACCTCTCGGTCTAAACCTAGGTGATAATTCCCAAAAACTTTCCCCCAAATCACAATTTAAATCTACTGTGTACGCCATCGTTCTTCCCCCATACTATATAAAAAAGAAGGACTGACAAGATACTCGTCCGTCTCCTCTTTCATTATCGCTTAATATTCTATAGAATTTTCCCTTAACTCATTATAACTCTATAGAATTTTTTTACACAAGAAATGAAGTTATGTATACAAGATTCATTAAAATCGTAATTCCTATGCACAAACCTTACTTCAACCGATAAGTTATAATATAGATTATAAAAACAAAAAGGACCTCCCCTAGTATAACTAGGGGAGGTCTCTCTATTAACAATCTAATTATATAAGCCCGCCCGTATGGATTTAGCTTTATTTTACCACTCGCAGACTAGAGATTAAGTCTTACTTTTGCTCCTTTTTCTCTGCTTCATCAGATACTTTGGTTTCCTTTGTAGGAGTTCCTTCTTCTCTGTCTTCGGAAATCACAATGTGACCATCTTTGACATCTGCTAAGAGATGTTTAGCATCGATGTGGTCTAAATAGAAATCGGTTACATTATCGCGGATTTCAGTTTCAATAACCCAGCGCAATGGACGAGCACCCATCGCTTTATCATAGCCTTGTTCCATCAAGATTTCCTTAGCTGCATCGGTCACTTTCAAGGTGATGTTCTTTCTAGCTAACGTCTTATTCACTTGGTCTAACATGAGGTCTACAATCTTCTTCAAGTCATCCTTAGTCAAGTGGTTGAATTCAATAACCCCATTAAAGCGGTTGAGGAATTCAGGACGGAAGTATGGAGCAATCCGATCCATGATTTCAGCTTGATTTTCATCATCGGTGTTATCCCCATAGCCAAAGCCAGCATTGGAGGTAGCAATGATAACGGTATTCTTAAAGTTTACTGTGTTGCCTTGACCATCTGTCAAATGACCATCATCCAATACTTGTAAGAGGAGAGTGATAACTTGAGGGTCTGCTTTTTCAATTTCATCAAAGAGAACGATGGAATAAGGATTACGGCGAACCCGTTCAGTCAAGGTATTAGAGTTGTCTTCATAGCCTACATAACCTGCGGTTGCACCAATCAATTTAGAAACCGCGGTGCGATCGCTGTATTCGGACATATCTAGGGCGGATAATAGCATCCTTATTGCCGAACATATCAAGGGCCAATTGTTTAGCCAATTCGGTTTTACCAACACCAGTAGGGACCTACGAAGAGGAAGCTACCGATTGGCCGGTTACCTTCATCGAAACCAGCACGGTTACGGCGAATAGCACGGGATACAGCTTCTACGGCCTTATCTTGACCGATTACATGAGCTTCCAAACGGGATTTCATATCTTTCAAGCGTTCGATATCAGATGCGCCCATCTGGGAAACAGGAATACCGGTCATCCGTTCTACCGCTTCTGCTACGTCGTTGACAGTAGCCACAACCTTTTGGTTGTCAGTATGCTTATCAATTTCTTCTTGCAGTTTTTGAATGCGCATCTTTTTCGTTGATAGCGGATTCGTAATCTTCTTTTGGGCATATTCTTCTTGTTTATCCTTGGCTTCCTTGATTTCTGCTTCTAAAGTCTTAATGTCGGTTACAGGATGTTGAGATGCCAAGTGAGCAGCAGTTACATCGATAAGGTCGATGGCTTTATCAGGCAAGGACCGTTGAGGGATGTATTGCACGGAGTAATCTACGGCTGCTTTCAGAACAGCATCAGGCAATTCGATGTTGTGGTGAGCTTCGTAGAGTGGGCGAATCCCCATGAGAATTTTGAAAGTATCTTCTGCAGATGGGGCATTAACCTTAACTTCGTTAAAACGGCGAGCCAAAGCTGCGTTTTTCATGATAGTATTCCGATATTCATCTTGGGTCGTAGCACCGATAACGGTCAATTCGCCACGAGACAAAGCTGGTTTCAAAAATATCAGCCAAGCCCTTAGACCCTTGTCCATCACCTGTGGAACCAGCCCCCAAGATTTGGTGAATTTCATCGAAGAAGAGGATGATGTTACCAGCCGCTTTAACTTCCTTGATGAGGTTTTGGATATTTTTCTTCGAAGGACCCACGGTATTGAGTGCCCGCTTCCAAACCAGAAATATCAATGGAGATAATTTCTTTATTCTTAATAGCTGCTGGTACATCACCATTAACGATAGCTTGTGCTAAACCTTCTACAACAGCGGTTTTACCAACACCCTGCATCCCCTACGAGGACTGGGTTGTTCTTGGTCCGACGGGCCAAGATTTCAGCAGTTTCTTGAATTTCTTTATTACGGCCAATAACAGGATCCAATTTACCTTGACGAGCTTGGTCAGTTAAGTTTGTACCCAAACGAGCTAAGATACCATCTTTTTCATCTTCCCAGCTTGAGCAGCGTGTGCCGCTTGGATTTCTTCGTTGGTTGGCAAATGACCTGTTTGACGGTAGTAAGCGAATTCTTCAGGAGTTACTTCGCGACCATTGATTTGGTAACGACGGTTTTCTGTGGAGAAACCGCCCATGTTACCCATTAATTGATCGAATAAGTCGTGCATGCTGTTGAAATCGTTGCCAAAGTTGTTAAAGTTGTTGTTCATATATATTACCTCGCTTTATAGCCACTAGGGTCAACTTATTTATTAAACCTTTTGACTTTTTATTTGTATTTTTATTTAGGATCTTTCTTCCTATGCCATTATAATAGCCCCTTAGATTAAAAAAGTCAATAGGTCAAACAAAAATATTTTTTTGACTTTTTTTGACCTTTTTATTTTTCTTGAGTACTAAAAATCTAACAAAAGCAAGTATCTACTTATTATTTTTCCACTTTCCTGCATAAGAAAACCTGCCTCCCCAAGTTAACCAAGGAGGCAGGTTAATTATTTTCTAACTTAGTTTCCTCTAAAAAAATGCAAGCACAAGCACTAGATAGTCTAGAAATTATGGCGGAATCCTGCATCGACACGCCACTTATTATCTATAGTAGCACCAAAGTTCTTAGTTAGAGTCCCATAGAAGTATGTATTAGGAGAATAATTCCAAGTTCCCCCTACTTCTGCATCTAGCCAGGTATCCTTAAGATCCAGCTCGGTATTCACGGTTGGATTTCCTAGAGCAGAATAGGAGGCTTTTCAATTTGCCGGAAAATTCATGAGCCAAGGCAAGTTTAGCAAAAGAAATTAGACTTATTGGTTTCCTTACCGACACCAATACCCAACCGACCAACTGCAGAGTTAAGAGCATCTGCTTTTACATGCATACTGCCACCGCTAGCTACAGCTGCATTATAGGAGACTATTCAAACGGCCTGGAACCAATTCAAGGCCGTTTGAATGGCGTCTCCTGGCTGCGGCCAGCAGCAGCAGTGGCTCTTCCTGTGCTGAATGTCTGCGGATGACTCGATGAGCCAGTGTCGACGAAAACCAGCAAATCTATTTCTTCTTCAAGCTGCGGCAACATGTTCCGGCAGAAAACGCTCTATTCTGCTCTGAAATGTATCGGCTGAATCTGGGGCTACAACTGGAGGAACGGGTATTATGGGACTTTCATATAGATGTGAAATTGTCGATGCAGGATCTGTGCTGTTTACGTACAGAGGAGCTGGATTGAAGAGCCTCATGGTTAACGGGGGAAGACAGGCACTGTGCGGGAAAATGAGTGTCGAATGAATGCTGGCACAGATGGTTACAGTACTCAGGAAAAAGGGTCGAGAATCGAAAATTTTCGTTGACAATGGGCACAGTCTGGGGCTGGTAATGACAGGAGAAGATCTAAATAAACAGATAAAGGTCAGGTGAAATGGTTGGGCCTGAGTGACTGAGGTGTGTGAGACGGCAACTGGCTGGCAACGTTTCGGCGGCGTGCGCGACTTATTCGTCGGTGTGGGCGTGAACTCGGGCAAATGGTTATCGGTCGACCGCGGCTGCTCCTGAAAGAGTGCGGGTCGTTGCCAACGCCAGGCAGGCGTCGGCGGCTGCACTGCTCCGCTGAGATGCTGGCACAGGCAACGACAGCTCGTCGGGCTGAAATTGGATGACCGTCGGCGTAATGAGGAATTCGAAGCTAATCGCGGCCCGTCGAACTGGTAACCGTCGTGAGGTGTCAAACCGCCGATATGAAAGGTTTGGCACGACTGGTTAATGATGCCGGCGGCTGGTGTCTTCAGGCGGGCATCAGGCCTCGTCAGTTAAAGCGGCTGTGACATCGTCATGGGGGTCACCGGTCGGGGCTGATTCCGGGTGATGGACAATCCTGAGGGTGGCTGATGTTCGGGGAACCGGCGATGCGTGGCGGTCGGCCGTTGTCGACCAGCACGACCAGACAATCGTGAGCTGCGGCGGCTCGCCGGTTGGGATGTGTCTTTCAAGGAATGCTCGTGAGTTCGCCCGGCTGCAGCGGGTGCCGCGATGCTGTTTCAGCAGCCGTGGTTACTCGGGCCACAGCCTCCAGGTCGCCTGATAAAGCCGTCGGGCCTGGGCTCGGCTGCTCGCGGCATCTCAGCGACGTGCGCACAAACGAAATCGAAACAGGATAAACAGAGGCTAATAACGAGATTACTGATCCGCTATCCGAAAAGATGCGATGGCTGAATTGATATTTGTTAACCAAAGGACGCGGCTACTGTCGGCGACGACGGGCTGAATTGACCAGCGGTCTTTCCCAGATAGACACCC
>BNJV01002503.1_pt1 | contig 75780 bp, 130 predicted proteins | sample 8540591 | NCBI WGS metagenome assembly BNJV01 (sample SAMD00202457, study PRJDB9452) | human saliva metagenome | host: Homo sapiens | reverse complement strand
TCAGTTACGGTTGCTCAACTCGCGCTAAGAAAATATCTCGAGCAAGCCGGAGCACTCCTACCAGCATGGCTCACTCACGATTGGTGCTGGCACGCTTTAGCGCCCATCGTGCGCACTTTCGTCTCCCAATTGCGGCTGGCGCGAGCAAGATGCACCACAATACGTTCCTCCTGTTTAACATCGTCGGCGGTGGCACCATGGGCCGCCACCTTCACCTATCTTGGCCACTTTGCAGGCGCGAAACTCACTCGCCAGCTGTCAATATTGAGGTCGCCGCAATTATTATCATCCTTATTTCCGTTGCAACGATGGTCATCCACAGCTCAAACAAAATCAACCGCGATAAGCTTCAAGTACCACCTCTGTCCTACTCAGCACGGGCAAGCGAACAAAGAAAATAACCTCGCAGCGTATATTGTAAAAGAGACAGCGCATGAACAGCTGACTCTTTGTTTTGTCTTTGTTCGACTATCCGGAGATTTTTGCCCCATACCTCTTATCTAGCAGCTGGCGGTGTCGTCGCTCATACATCTGACGAATCTGCTTTTCATACTCTTCAAATGGTGGCAGACCCATCGCCGCAGTATCGGCTCATCACGCTCGCCCAGCATCTTGGACTGGATAGAGACGAAGGCTCAGATTCCCGCCCCTGGAACCGCGGAGCCGGTTAAGAGCCCGTGGCCGACCGCGTAGCAAACACACCCGGAACCTCGGAGGAAGGCCACATCGCGCAGCGCGACCTCAAGCCAACGTGGCGCTGCCTTCATCAGCTCAAGGCAGTGCTCCAGCGAGTCGATATCTCGGCGAACGCTGCAAACAGCAACCATGCTGCAGCCGAGGCCCTCTTTGCCCACCATACGTATTGTTGGCCAACCGATCGCCGCCACAATCGTACGCAAAAATTCAGTCGAGTCAGCATCGAGCGATGCATCCCACGCGCACCATCGGCTGGGTACCGCTGGCGCATCGCTGATCGCGCCAGTCTAAGCGTGAGGATAGCGAGCGATATGATGACCTATCAGGCTGTGGCTGTTTTGATTTCTGCATGTTGAATATTAGCCCAAGAGCGGGCCGCAAATACTTTCCTGTAAACGACGCTGGCGTTATGCGCGGACTTCCTCGTAGGTGTACCACCACTGACGATGACGGTGCTGCTGCTGCTCCGCCTTCGGGGCCCATGCGTCGATGATATGGTCGGCGCATTTGATAACCCTGGCAGATTATGCTCAATGATAACCATATCATTGCCGCCCGCTACGAGACGTTGGAGAATCTCGCCGAGTAGCTTCTTGACATCAGCGGTGTGCAGGCCGGTAGTTGGTCTCGTCGAGAATATAGGAGCGGTCTAAGCAGTCGTGCGCCGGCTTCAGGCCCAGTAGCAAAAGCCATGACGCTGCGCCTCGCCACCGCCAAAGGTCGTGGCAGGCTGGCCGAGCTTAATATAGCCAAGGCCCACTTCGCTGATCGTCGTCAACTCTGCGAGCGATCGCAGGAATGTGCCAGCGTGAAGAACCGCACAGGCTTGCTCCACCGTCATATCCAGGACATCGCTAATCAGTCTTACCTTTGTAGGTGATCTCAAGCGGCCTGAACAGATTATAGCGCGCCGCGGCATGACATTCGGGGGCATTGGACGCAGACATCGGGTAAGAAGTGCATCTCGATCTCCACGACGCCATCGCCCTGGCAGTGCTCGCAGCGCCCGCCTTTTAACATTAAAGCTAAAGCGCCCTGGCTTGTAGCCGCGGATATTTGCTCGGTGCGCCCGCAAAAGCTCGCGAATCTGTAAAAGACACCCTTGCATAGTAGCAGTGCTGAGCGCGGGTGCGGCCAATTGCCGACTGGTCGATGACACCGCTTTACCTGAGCTGCTCGACCCCTCGATCGCATCGTGCGTGCCTGGCACTGATTGGGCGCGGTGCGCGGGCAGCGAGCTCGCCGGCAAGCATCGCTATTGACAAGCTGCCGACTCAAGTTGCCACACTTTCACTCCCTCGTCACCAGCGTGAGGACGCGCCAAGGCGGGATGGCGACGTCGATATTCTTGGCGATTATTCTCGCGTGCGCGGATTGTCAGCGCACGGGTCTCGGCTCAATCGGGCGGCGCCAGCCTGGCACCGGATCTCAGAGCCAGACAGATACCGACCAGTGATGCTCTGCGGCATGTGTGCTACCTCTTCGCTGGCGTGCCATGCCACGATCTCCCTGCCGCACGCCAGCACCTGGCCCAACATCCACCAGATAGTCAGCCGCCGCTATCGTATCTCGTCGTGCTCTACCACAAGCACGGTATTACCTCTAGGTCGCGTAGATTCTTGAGCGTCTGCTGAATGAGACGATCGCCATCGCGCTGATGCAGCCAATCGATGGCTCATCCAGCACATACAACACCCCTGCAGGCCACGCGATCTGCGCGTCGCGAGGCGAATACGCTGCGCCTCCACCACCAGAGCGTGTTGGCCGCCCGCGCTCGAGTGTGTAAAGGAGCCTGACATTGTCTCATAAAGCCTCAGCCGTGCGCATACAATTTCTTTTCGACAGCCAAGCTTAATCGATGTGCCGCTGCTGTTCTGCACTAAACTCCAGCTGGCCTATCATATCCAGCGCATTGGCGACGTCCAGATTGCAAATATCCATAATGGAGAGGCCATTGACCGTCACTGCCAGCACCACTGGTTTGAGCCAGCACCCTTGCAGTGCCGTGCACTTGCGCTCCCGCATGAAGCGCTCGATATCTTTGGCATAAACTCGACTATCGGTCTCGCGATGACGACGCTCGAGATTAGATGACTCTTCGTAGTCGAGTCGTAATAGCGATTACCACCGAGATTACTGCAGTATTTTTAGCTTGCCTGTGCCATACAGCACCTTCTGCACAGCATCACCACCCCAGCCCGACGGCAGCCAAAGCCGTGCTCAGCCACCGCGGCGAGACGCTCATATACCACGCTCGGCATAGCGATTAAAGGCGGATCGCCCTCGGCAATCGTCAGATTGGTAAGGCATGAGCCCGGGTCAACCTCCAGGCGTGTGCCAAGGCTGCAGTAACCGGGCACGCCCCTGTGGTGCGTTGAAACTAAAGAGCCGCGGCTCGCTCGGGGATGTCCTCACCCGGGCTGATCCATACAGGCATAACGCTGGCTATACTGCCAGATCTCGCCACTGTGGCATCCAGCACCTGCACCACGCCACTGGCGAGCTCCAGCGCTTGCTCAACCGACTGCGAGATGCGACTCACCATCGTTGGTGCCATGCACGACACGATCGACCACCAGCTCAATATCATGCTTATAGCTCTTCTGCAACCCGGGAATTCATCAAGCGCATACACCACACCATCTACCTGAGCCCGCGCAGCCACTGGCATGCGTACTGTTCGGGATGTGGGCAAACTCCCTTTCTTTTGGTTCACAATCGGTGCCAGCAGCATGAGCTTGCTCCCCAGGAAATTTCATAATTTCGTCGATACATAGACTGAGCTGTTCGGCGTTGGACAGGCTTGCCACAGCGCGCGCCATCGGGCATAAGAGCTGGCAATGCGGCAACCCTACTCGGCAAAGAGCAGACGCAAATAATCGTAGATCTCCGTCACTGTAGCGACAGTGGAGCGCGGGTTGCGACCTCGTCGACTTTGGTCGATGCTGATACTGGGGCTCAGGCCATCGATGGAGTCAACGTCGGGCTTATCCATAATGCCAGGAACTGCCGAGCATAGCTGCTCAAGCTCTCCACATAGCGGCGCTGCCCCTCAGCGTAGATCGTGTCAAAGACGAGGCTCGATTTACCATCACCACTCAGGCCCGTCACCACCACAAACCGATCACGTGGAATGGTCACGCTGACATCTTTGAGGTTATTCTGGCGCGCCCCAGCAATCCGTATCTGCTCCGACATATCGTCTTATTATAGCATGTATACTGGTGAGATACTAGATTTGTGCAAGAGGCCAACTGAGCCTCCCCGCATCTTTTAGGGTGCTACACTCGTGATGTAAGCCGCTCCTTCTTTGGTTGGCTTGCTGCAACATAGGAGACGAGGCCACACCAATACAATGGCATAATACTATAGATAATCCATGCCTCAGATGCTTTTTACCAAAGAGCTGCAGCGCAAGGGCCGACTCCGAGGCAGCAAGTATTGTCCCATTACAACTGCTCACGCTCCACCGTAGCCGGTAGTCTGTCGAGCCGCTGCCGCCCCACTCGTCATCAGCACCATAAGTACAGCAGCATACACTTTATTGCTCCAGCAAGGAGCGGGCTTCCTACACGCGGCAACACGTTGTGCAGTGTCGAATATACCATTATTGCACTAGCCGCATGAAAGTGGCTAGCAGCACTAACCAATTTATGCGCCTGGCAGCTCCCTTCGCAAGGGCAAAGATAAGACGCCACAAATTTATAACACAGAGCACCAGATACGCCAGCAAAGACCCCCAGCCCAACAATGAGATGCGAGAGGGCAAGAACGCCACCAGCGAGTCGGCCACAGCAAACAGCACAAGCGCTACGAGAAGAAGCCACGTCGTTGGCTGCCGCCGATCGCTATAGCGCCAAACTGCAAGAAAAATCATCATCGTTGTGAGTGGGCTCATTGCTTTTTGCACCCACCACCACTGGTCTGTTGGGGCAAACTGCAGCAGCTGCCATACCACCGCACAGAGAAACGCTGGCACAGAGAACTTTCAAGAGTTTCGTTAGTTTCATTATTAGATTCATAGAAAATATAGTAGCCCATTCTATAGACAAATTGCAAGACAATCAATATATTATCTATAGCCAGATGCTTCTCACTCAAATTTACCGAGCGAAATACCGGGCAATAGCCTCTTCCGCCTCCGCCCAGGTGCGGCACTCAATAGCGCGCGGATCGTCAATCGTAGCGCCTGGATGCCATGACCGTTCGCCAAACAAAATCGTCAAGCCAAGCGGTGCATCATCCCCCTCAAGGCCACGCTCGAGGTGATGCGGCGAGTCACCAATCGCAATCTTCATATTGTACTGCCGGTATATCTCTGTCTTGGAGTCGGTCATTATCTTGATGCCATCCTTAGTTTCGACTGGTCGCCGCGTCAAAATAACCTGCTCAAAGACACCAGGCAAGTATTTCTCGATACTCTGCTTCGTCATGTCTGCTAGGCCGTAGTGCCGGGCCGAGACTGCATAGAGTCGATACTTGGCCGCCAGTCTTCGTAATGCCCCTCGATCGTCTCTGTCTGGCACTTGCATCTCCTCAAACCAATCAGGCTTCGCCATGCCTGATGTCGTCCCCAGCTGCAATCCATTAAATCGCTCTTGCACTTCTTCCTTGTGGTACGTCCCAGGTCGATTGTGGCATATTGGGCTGAAAGTTGGTAATGTATGCCTATTATATGCTGCCACTAGCCCTTCAGCACAAGGAAAGACAACATCATCAAGGTCGACGGCAATAGCAGGTTTGTCATTTTGTTCGTTCCATATTACCCTCCGTTGTTACTGATTTATTGTCATTGCTTACCACTCAAAGCTCATACCTCTGTTATTTTATCCAACAGACGAAGCTGAGGTACGAGCAAAATTATCGCGCCACTGCGTGTCTCTCAATCAGTACAGGCTACAGCAGCTCTGGCCGCTCCTGCTGCACATAGTGCCGCAATGAGCTGATATAGTGCACGGCCGCCGCAAAGGGATAGTCGGTTTGCGGCGTAATGGGCTGCTGCATAAGCTCATCTGGCGTGAGCCATTGGTAGCTACTGTGCTCCCAGCTGAGGGTAATTTCTGGCGCATCACCATCAACGAGTGCCGCATAGCACATATAGCTCAGCCGCTGGCCATCGGGGTGTGGCAGTACGTGCTCGAAGGCCACACTCAACTGGCTCGGCGCAGCCAAAGGCCGGTCTCTTCTTCTATTTCCCGCCGGGCTGCTTCAAGCGGTGTCTCACCAGGCTCAACGATCCCACCAGGTAGGTCGGCACCGTGCGGAAAGAGCGGATGCGTACTACTGCGCTCAAGGACGAGAATTTTGCCAGTCGCATCAACAATCAGTGCTTTGGCTAAGAAATAGGGTTGGTTGTTTTCCGGTTGGATTGCCCGAGTAAAATATATGTTTGCCATGACGTCTATTATACACAAAAGAATGGAGACTGATTGCTGCTATATCCTTTTGATCTCACTCAGAAGGGTGAGCTGCTGCAACTATCAATGTCTTATATTACTCTTATGGGTAGACGCTCTTGACGCTAAGAAAGCAGTGCTAAGCAAATCAAGCACACCTATCAAAACTCTGTCAATTAGCACTCTTGCACTGAGAGTGCTAATTTGCTACTATACCAATAGGCCACGCGGCTGATACCCAGCGCGATCGGCCACCCGTTTTTGGTAACTCACCGGGCGTTCTGTTGCCCGCACTATATAACTACAAGGAGGATATATGCCACCAAACATGAATCAACAAAGTAACCAAAAGCCTCTCGAGCAGTTTGACACCGACCTCACCGCTCTGGCGCGTGAGGGTAAGCTCGACCCAGTGATTGGCCGGGACGAAGAAATTCGCCGCACCATGCAGATCTTGAGCAGGCGTACCAAGAATAACCCGGTGCTGATCGGCGAGCCGGGCGTTGGTAAAACCGCCATCGTCGAGGCCCTGGCGCAGCGCATCATCAGCGGGCAACGTACCGGCGTCGCTGCAGGATAAGCGGCTGATTAGCTGGAGATTTCGAGCTTGCTGGCCCGGCGCCAGCTTCCGCGGCCAGTTTGAAGAGCGCCTCAAAGGTGTGTTAAAAGAGGTAGAGGAAGCCGCGGGCGAGATCATCCTCTTCGTTGATGAAATCCACACCATGGTCGGCGCTGGCAAAGGCGAAGGCAGTATGGACGCCGGCAATATGCTCAAACCTGCCCTGGCCCGCGGCAAGCTCCATATGATTGGTGCCACCACGCTGGCTGAGTACCGCCAATCATGTCGAGAAGGACGCGGCGCTGGAACGGCGCTTTCAGCCAGTTTACGTCTGGCGAGCCGAGTTTTGATGACACCATCGCTATCTTGCGTGGCCCTCGTGAAAAGTACGAAGTCCACCACGGTGTCAAGATTGCCGATGATGCGATTGTGGCAGCAGCGCGGCTGTCTCACCCGCTACTTGCCTGACCGCTTTTTGCCCGATAAGGCGGTTGATCTCCTGGATGAAGCCACCAGCGCTCTGAAGATGCAGCTTGAGAGTGTGCCAATTAGCCTCGATCGGCTCAATAACCGCCGCTTGCAGCTGGAGATTGAAGAGGCCGCGCTCAAAAAGACTAAAATCCGACCACGCGAAAGCCCGCAAAGCGGAAATTAAGCAGCAGATCGCTGACCTCCGAGCTCAGGCCAAGGCGATTGACAGCAAATGGCAGCACGAAAAAGGATATCCTCCAGACTGTTAATACCGCTGCCGAAAAAAATGGACAGTCTGCGCTCGCAACTAGAAATCGCTGAACGCGATGCCGACTTGGCCACCGCTAGCCGCATCAAATACGGCGATATGCCAGAGCTGGAGAAAAAGCTCGCAGCGCTCGTGAGAACCAGCCGCCATCCCACCAGCCGACCGCTTACTGCGCGAAGAAGTCACGCCTGATGACATCGCTAGTGTGGTGGCGCGCTGGACGGCATTCCGGTGGAGCGACCGATGGAGACGAATCGAGTGATTAACCAAGCTTGAAGACTCAATCGGCCGCCAAGTCATCGGCCAAGACCGCGCCGTGGCCGCTGTGGCGAGCGCTATTCGCCGTTCACGCGCTGGGCTCAGTGATACCAACCGGCCAATCGGCTCCTTCCTTTCCTCGGCCCCACTGGAGTTGGTAAAACAGAGTAGCCCGCAGCCTGTGCCGCGAATTATTCGACGACGAGCACGCCATGATCTCGCATCGATATGAGCGAATACATGGAGCGCCACGCCGTCGCCCGGCTGATTGGCTCGCCACCAGGCTACGTTGGTTACGACCAAGGCGGCCAACTGACCGAAGCGGTGCGCCGTCGCCCCTACAGCGTGGTGCTGTTTGACGAAATCGAGAAGGCCCACCCGACGTCTTTAACGTGCTCTACAGGTACTCGACGACGGCCGCCTGACTGATGGCCAAGGCCGGACAATCGACTTTAGTAACACCATTATCATCATGACAAGCAACGTTGGCTCGCAGATGATTATGGACTTTACTGGCGATGACCTATCTGTGCTGGACAATAAAATGCTTTGAGGTGCTGCGCCAGCATTTCCGCCCAGAATTCCTCAACCGCATTGATGACATCGTGATCTTCGACCGTATTCACGAGCAGGCCATGCGGGCCATCGTTGACGTGCAGCTGGAGCGCGTTGCCCGCCAGGTCAAAAAGACAGCCGCGATCATCACGCTCCAGTTTGATGATAGTATCCGCGACATGCTGGCCCGCGATGGCTACGACCTGAGCTTTGCGCCCGGCCGCTCAAGCGCTTGAGTGCAAAAAGCGTATTCTTGATCCCCGCTGGCGCTGGAGCTTATCGATGGGCGTATTCGCGAAGGTATGACGGTGGTAGCGAGGGCAGCTGACGGGCGAGTCACCTTTAGCCCGCAGGCGTCCTCATAGCTTTACTCCCCAAAGATGCTATACTAGCATGATAACCATTAATGAAGGAGACAATCAACTATGACTATACCTCGTATGGCTTATCATCGGTGGTCTTGCCGGCTGGCTGGCATCCAAGGTGGTAAATAAAGGCGCAGACTCAGGCGCACTGACCAACATTATTGTTGGTATCATCGGTGCAATGCTGGGTGGCTGGCTTGTCAGCCTGATGGGTGGCGATGCCAATGTGCTGACTGGCTTTAACTTCGCCAGCCTGCTGACCGCCTTCTTTGGCGCAGTTGTTGCTGGTTGATCCTCAAGCTTTATCAAAAATAAGCTCAGGCCAAGTCACCTTCACGCAAAAACACCCCAGGGATGGCTGGGGTGTTTATTTATCACCATCACTCGCTAAGTCCTCGCACACTCAACATTCAGGATTTTGCCCACGCCGCCAGTGCGTCTTCGGTAGGTTCGCTAACATCTCGCGCTCTCGCAATTGAGCGTCTTAAAATTTATCGTTAGTTATATAACGCTTCGTCTGTTCAAACCACAAAGTTGCCCACGAATTTTCACGACCTCCTCCTACTATTTTTGCTCAGGGATGACAAGGGTAAGTATGTACAGCATAGTGACTTCTCGGCGTCAGAAATAAAAACTGGTTATAAATAACCAGCGCTTATTACTCTACTCGAATGAAATGGTAGAGAACTCAATGGAAAGAAAAAGAGATTCTGCATACTGGGCTTTTTCTACTCACCCACTGGCATCACTGCCTCAAGCCACAGCTGCAGCTCCTGCATAATAAATCCATTTGCTGTGCCTGTTCTAGCCAGGGCGCTGCAACGACGCCATAAAGCTCGGCAGCTGGGCCTGCAGGTGAGTACCCGCCACTGCCCCACTGGGCTTGCTCATCATCACTGAGGTTCCGCGAAAAAGCTACGCGCTTTGTAGTGAGTAGCAGCTCAGGCAGGCGCTCATCACGAAAGGCCGGGTGGAAGTCTGCCAGTGCCTTGGCATCGGCACTGTGCACTGCAGCAATGTGCGTCTTGTCTGCGTCCGAGACGAAGCTGTCGTAGAGCTGCTCTTCGGGGTCGGTTGATTTTTGTACTCACGCTCGTAGAGTGTGCGGAGCTTCTCAGCAAAGTCGGGATGGTGAAGAAGGATATCGCGGTGGCGCGCCACAGTAGCCGCCTCTCGAGATGGATCTTACTCCAGCCATCGCCCTGCTCTAGCACACCAAGTGGTGCAAACGGCTGGGCAACGATTGTATTGCAATGGTTTGACAGGTAGCGCCAAAGCCATCGGCTTGGCGCTCTTCCCAGGTAGCAAAGATTTTCGGCAAGTTCCTGCTGGCTTAGGTCTCACAAACGGCGTTGGGTCGTAGCGCAGGTCATAGACCAGGACATTGCTATTGGGTGCTGGCGCTAGCGGAAAAGCGACGGTCGTCTTGGCATGCTGTTTGTCGTGGCGGCCACCGGTATAGACGAAGGCTGCTTGGTCTCGAGATTGATGAGCCGCCGCAACGCCCCTCTTGTCGCGCATGCAGTAAGGAGGTAGTCAAAAGCTGAGGCTGAGCGCGCTTCACCAGCTTCGTTACTCTATCAGAGCTGCCACATCAGCGAAGCATCATGGCGCATTGTCGTGTGCAATGCCGTTAGCTTTAGTAATGAGCTCCAGGCGGTTGGTAGGCTGGCCATTTGCATCCATCGCCACTCAATGCCATCTGGCCGCAGCGCCCGCGTCAGCCGCACCACATCGAGCATATCCCAGCGGCTCCGCTCATCCTTCCAGCTCCACTCGTATGGGTCATAAAAGTTCCGCCACAGCAGATGGCGGATACAAACCTCATCGTCAAAGCGCACATTGTTGAACCCCACAGCGATCGTCCCTGGCGTGAAGATCTCCTCGCTCACCATCCGCGCAGACTCTGCCTCGCTATAGCCCTCTTCTAGCGTCTTCTGCGGCGTGATGCCAGTCACCATCAGGCATCAGGGCTTGGCAGGGTGTCGTCATTGAGAGTGATGAGGAAGTTATACGGCTCGCCAATCGGCTGCAAATCCATATCCGTCCGTTGCCCGGCAAACTGCATGATCCGATCCGTCTGTGCCCGGAAAGCCACTTCGTCTCAAGGTCGTAGAAAAAGAACGTTTGTGCTACAGGTATAGTATAGCAAATTATAAATATGATGACTTACTCGCCCGTTAGAATTTGGTTCATTATATTAAATACCATAAAACGCATTATTTACGCTGTATGTCTGTGTATAATACATATATTAGTAATTAACAACTATCCAAGGTCTGTTATCGTGCAGGAAAATGCAGATTTAATTAAAGAATTCAAAAACTACAAAACCTAAACAAGGAGCTTATTCAAGAAATTAAGCAATTTCTGATCCCTTGGTAGACACACTCCAGATGTTGATATGTGCATGGAAGGCAATCTACGCCTTGCAAGACGAGCAAAAGCAAGACATTTTACATGTTGGAATCGATTTAAATGGCAGCGAGCACACCCACGAATGCTTTCAAGGAATGGAAGACATAAGTAGAGAGTACGAAGAATATTGCACACGAGAAAGCAAAGCGTGGAAATATCCAGACAGCAAACATATCGAGATATAGATTGTCATTTATTTTATAAGCGTGAAGAAATTGAAGGAAGTATTCGAAGCAGTTTAGATACACTTGCAGAACTTCGTTATATCGCGCAAGAATACAGACGTCGCTATGGAGAGCATGAATACTCTCAGCGATCGTTCCTTTAAATGGATAACTTTCATTCTTGGTGCAGTATCTGGCTGGGTTGTTAGCGCAGTAGCAACAGCAGTCAACCATATAATAAGGCAACCGTAGGGCTCTTATTGCTCCACCAGCGGGAAACGGCTGGCTATCGCCAATCTGCACGATGCTGTCTCCTCCGCTCCTCGACGGATAAGCTCCGTGCGTGACACCGAGGCGCTTCATGATATCACGCAGGCGATTAACCGCCTCAAACTGGGCGAAGTTCGTGCGGCGAGCAAATTTCTCGAGCTTTTTGGCCAGACACAGCAAAGACCCGCGGCATCTCGGCATCCTCTCGTGGGTTAGTGAGGCCGCTCTCTACTGCCACCTCGACGCATTGCTGCGCCGGCAAGCCCTGCAGTTGCTGCACCGCCCAGGCATCGGCCTTAGCTGGCTACCGAGCGTAATGGTTGCAAGCCCTCGCCGTCAGCAAAATCGTCGTCCTCTTCAGCTGCTGCTTCAGCCGCCCGTGCCGCTACTACTATTTGGCGCAGAGCTCTCAGCACATCGACCACGCCTTGATGAGCTACTGAAGAGATCGCAAAAATTGGCGTCGCTTCGTCAACCACCCGGCGTAAGCTATCTATCTGCATCTGGATAATATCGTCATCGAGCCCATCACACTTCGTTAGCACGACGACCTCTGGCCGCTGAGCGAGCTCTGTGCTGCATTGCTGCAGCTCATGACGAATCGCTTGGCAGCGCTCGGCTACATCATTGCTATACACATCAACAAGATGGAGAAGCACAGCCGTCCGCTCGACGTTGCCGCAAGAAGGCATCGCCTAGACCCTTACCTTCGCTCGCTCCCTCAATCAGGCCAGGAATGTCGGCGATCAAGATCGAACCATCATCATATCGGCCACACCAAGGTTAGGGTGTGAGTGTCGCAAATCTGTAGTTCGCAATCTCCGGGCGAGCATTACTCACGACGCTCAGGAAGGTTGATTTACCAGCACTAGGAAAAACCCACCAAGCCAACATCAGCCAATAACTTCAGTTCCAGTTCCGCCTCAAAGCTCTCCCCTGCCTCGCCCAGCTCGGCCATGCGCGGCGTTTGGCGCACACTAGATTTAAAATGCGCATTGCCAAAGCCACCATCGCCACCCTTGGCAATGACAGCCTCTTGCCCTGCCTCGGCGAGGTCGGCAATTACCACATCACCCTCGCTTCACCAGTGTCCCAATCTGGCACTTTGACAGCCAGTGGCTTGCCAGACCGGCTGCCATCTTCTTCTTACCACCAGCCACGCCGGGCTCTGCTTTGAGCTCTGGTTTGTAGCGCGAAACTTGAGCAAGGTATTGAGCTGCTCCGTTGCGACAAAACAACATCGCCACCACGGCCTCCATCACCGCCATCAGGCCCACCTTTATCCACATATGTTTCGTGCCGAAAGCTCACCGCGCCATCGCCACCACGGCCTGCTACTACTATTACCTTTGCTGCATCTACAAACATATACTATTAAGTATACCAAAAACACCTCTGCAGCAACAGAGGTGTTTGATAGGCTTATTATGTGACACTAGTAGATATACTGGTAGCGACCACCAACTGCTTCGTTCCATGGGATGTTGCCGAAGCCAACGCGGTTGAACCCACCACCCCAGCGGAAGCCGTTCATCTCGCTAATGGTGACCGAAACACCAGGGTTAACACTCTCGACGATGGCAACGTGGCCATACCCACCGCCATTCTGCATCACCGCACCAACGGCTGGCGTTGTGCCAACACCGTAGCCAGATGCACGGGCGAAGCTAGCCCAGGTAGCAGCATTGCCCCACTGACGGCCAATCGGTCGGCCAAGCTCAAGGCGACGCTCGTAGGCATAGAAGGTACAGTTGCCCCAGGCATAGCCACCACCGTCGCCACCACCTGTCCAGGCATGAGCTGTACCAGCAGCACCGCCGTAGGCACCAGTGCCGTAGTAGTATTTGTGCCAGTTGCACTGGCGGCGCGAGCAGCAGCACCAGAGCGTGACGCAACGTAGCCCGGCTGCTCCTCTGTTGGCAGGGGAGCCATCAGGGGATGATGAGCTGCGAACCCTTAGCTGGGGTAGAGGTCAACTCAAGGTCGTTGTAGAGAGTCAGCTGATTCTTATCTGCTTTGTATTTAGCAGCGATACTGTCTCAGCGTATCACCGTCTTTGATGGTATAGAGAATACCGTTGACTGGCAAGATAGTTAGCTCTTTGCCTGGCTCAGTGCATCACTGGTAAGTTTGTTAACCCACTTGATGGTCTGCTGCTGCTAATCTTGAACTTATCGGCAAGGCTTTGGCACGCTATCGCCAGCAACTGTGGTGTATTTCTTTGATGGTACGGTTGTCGGCTGTTGGCTGGACAATCTGCGGCTTGTTGATCGTCGTGGCACTTGTTTGGGTAAACGAGTTCTCTGCCGCAATCGACTGCGAGAGGTTGGCGACGTTGTTGGTGACAGGGAGGTTTGTGCTCTCAGCAATTGATGTAGCAACATTGGTTGCAACGAGCTGATCCACCCCATCTGCCGATGGCGTTGCTGCTGTCTGGCGTGTTGCACTCAACGGGCGCGGCGCTGGCTAGAGCGGTGTTTTCGCCAAAATTGGCTGGTAGCTCGCGGCAACGAGCGAAAGAATCAGGACAAAAACCCCGACATAGGCCGATGTCCGTACCGGCGATAATGACTTATACAGTGGTCGCGGACGCCGACTCCGCACGGTAATAGGCGAAAGTTCGAGTTGTGAAGCCTGCTCGGCTGCTTGTTGTTGACGAATGATCGTTCTCCTGCGCATCTATTGCTAGGGCGCTACTACCTCACTCTGTCTTTCTTCTCTTATACAAGAGAACGGAGCACACATGTCGACCGATTTTATTAATAGTAAAAAGTTGATTTCGGTGCTCGTACGACATTTAAAGGCAGGCCATTGGTAGAGTAATTTCCTCTCTTGCATTCCCAGTATCCTCACTCCCCGACTGGCTACAATCCATTCTACTACGCGGTTGTAGTTTAGTCAATGGCTTACCACAGTGGTGGGAGATGATATTTTGTGAAAATTGCAACAGTTTTGGCCTAACAATAGCATATGAGAGTATTTTGTTTGCATATCTATGCCAGAGCACGAAACTTATCCTCAATAGCGCTTCCCATTTAGCGGCCATTGGTCGTCCACTACACTGCTTTAGGCAACTCAAACCGATTGTTATAACATATTCTTGCTATAATACAACATGATTACCTACGAGATAGCCCATTCTTACCCTCCTACATGAAGAAGAATGCATACAAGAACAGCCTAAGCTTTATAGCTCAGAGCACAGCTTTTTACAGTGCTGCTTTGATGTTGGCCTGGTGCTCGGCATCAGTATTGGCGAAGTAGACATTGCCATCATCACCAGCGAGAAAGAACTCATAGCTACCAGGTGCTGGGTCGGCCACTGCTTTGAGTGCGCCAAGGCCAGGCGTGGCAATTGGCCCAGGTGGCAAGCCTGGCTTGATGCGGGTATTGTACGGCGAATCGAGATTAACGTTAGGCTGACACCTGCGATATCCGCCCCATAGATGAAGGTCACATCCGAGCCCAGCACCTTTGATTCTCGCGCAACCGCTTGTAGAAAAAGACCTGGGCAATCTGCCGCTGGATCTGGTAGCAATCTTGGCTCGCGCCGCCACAACCCATCTCACGCTGAATGATGGAGGCGAGGGTGATAGCTTGGTAAAGGTTGAGCTTTTGAGCTGCGAATTTGTCAATCAAACCATTGTTCTGAATCTGCTCATACATATGCGCGAAGGCTGCCTTGAGCGCCGCCTCTGGCCCTTGATTGGCCGGCACTGAGTATGTATCACCAAAGATATACCCCTCGAGTGAGGTACCAGCTGGCTTGTTGGCAAAGAGTGGACTGTCGTATGTCTTGGCGAGTGCAGCTTTGATCGACTCCTCGCTGTAGCCAGCCCGCTTGAGCGCCGTGGTGGCATCTTGGCCTTGTGGCTTGTAGCGCGAATCCACCACAGTACCGCCCGGCAAGAATGTGACAACGCGATTATCATGACACCTCTGCGAAAGCTTGGTTGCAACCGGAGCGACTGCGAAGGGCTAAACTGACACACACCAGTGTGCAATTGGTTGCGCGAACCGGACAGGCGGGTGTAGATATCAAAGGCCCGAACGTCACGAGATCAATCCCTGCTCTTTATAGTGTAGCGGCAACAATCTTAAGCGTGTCGCCCTCACCGATTGTTATCGCCTTGGTGGTGGTGTCGGTCCGATCGACCGGCTGTGATTTTGATGATACCACCAATATGCCACTGCAAGGATGAGCAAGATAAACAACCCAATGCCGCCCAGCCACCATAGCCAGCGGCGGCGACCGCGCTGTGGCCGCTCAGTGTTGTAGCGTGGAGATTTTTTCTGAGAGCCAATCGTCCGACCTTTTGGTGCATCATCTGCAAAAAGTGGCGAAACACTATCATTACCAAGCAAACTTCCCTGCTGCGGCTCCGGCGTGACGCTGCCGCGGCTGGTCATCATCAAAGCCGTAGAAGCTATCGTCATCAGCCCAGACGGCAGCGCATCATCTGCAAAATCATCAACCGGAATGGTGGCTGGTTGAGGCTGAGCTTGTGGCTGCGGTGTGGGTTGCTGAACCGGTACCGTATAGGTGTCACGAGATGGAGCGCGGTGAGGTTGCGGCTGAGATACTGGTTGGGACTGAGGCCTACTTACCCGCATGTAGGCGTCATATGCCTGCTGTGGCGCAGGCGATGGTGCTGGCGTTTGAGGCTGGATAGGTTGGATAGGCTGTGGTTGCTGCCCCACTCCTGGGCGATGTGGCCCGAGCGGTGCATATGCGGTGACGTAGCTCGCCCCGAAGCCCTCACTGCACTGGAGCGCCCCTGACCGCGGCGTGATGCGTTCTCACTGGTGGTGGCGACAGTGGTGGTTTGAGCTCCCCACCTGAAGCCCTCTGGCCTGGCTGGCGGCGAAAATCAGTCACAGTGCGTCTCCAAACAGTCTTGCAAAATAATACTGGCAGCGACAGCATCGATAGCACCTTTGCTATACGGCTTGCCTTTGAGCACGAAGATACTCCCTCAGCCTGCACACTGGTGAGCGACTCATCTGAAATGCTAAGCGCGGTGCGATATCTGTCAATTGGCTGCAAACCGCTCCACATAGAGCAGTCTCGAGCCGTTGGCTCGCCCGATTGATTGCGCGGGTAGCCGACGACGACCACCCCAACACGCTCACTCGTAATCAGCTGAGTGATCTGCTCAAGTTCACTACCATCCACTTCAATCGTATCATATGCGACTAGCACCGCACAGATGGATCAGCAATTGCAACACCAATCCGCCGTTCGCCGACATCAAGCGCTAAGTATGTTCGTTTATTGTTCATTGAGGTCAAATACCACCTTTATCCGATTCGTGTCATTTGGGGCTGATTGCACCCAGAATGGTGAGAACGATACATCGGCCGAACTTACCCCCTCGATCTTCTCAACATGCGAGCGAATCTCAGCATAGCGCTTACCCTTGGCATAGTCTTTGAGCTCCGACTCATCGACTTTGGGCCGATCTTTCCGTTGGTCGTGATAGTCGCATTGTAGGCAGTACCATTAGCTCGAAACATTGGTCACCGAGAGCTTTACTGACGCCATTGCTATGGACTTGCTGGTTGGCCTTGCCGTCAATCTGCTGCTTGAAGTATGCATCAAGGAAGATGCCTGCCTCGCGCTTCTCGATTGCCGAAAGGGAGTACTCCACGGCACCAGTCAGCTGGGCTTTGCCATCGGTTGCTTCGCCACCCACCTTGACATTCGGTTGGATGTCGCTGTCGTTTTGCTTGAAGGGTATCATTAAGGATGATATGGCTGTCACCATTATTGCGAGGCAAGCTCGCGCTTGGCACCATTGCTATCGAGTGAACTATTGAGTCTATTCCTCGCCTGCTCGATATCACTGCGCTGCACTGTGGTAATCGTCTTGTCTGTCACCACCAGAAGTATCACGCGTAAAGGAGACGGAGAAGCCAGAAGGCCCCTTGGCCGAGCCCGATGCGCCATTGTACTTCGTGCCACTCTCTACCGCAGTGACCTCTGTTGTGCGGCCTCGCATGAGATCGCCACCCGACGCGTTAGAGTCGAATACCACCGACGATGTCGTCTTATACCGCATACCATTCTCGGACGTGATAGTCGTCCGGCGTCGATCGTCGCTCCCAGTACGTAAGACGTCAAATGAAGCCGGCGTAAAGCGTACCATGTCCTGCTGCCTTTGCACCAACATCTTCTTTGCCAGTAGCAGTAAAGCTCGAATCGAGATGGTTTTGCGCGTTGTCTTGGTTGTTGTCTTGATTGTCCCTTCTTGCAGGTTTGAGCCAAGCGAATCGCCGATCGTAACGCGGGTGCTGAGCGGCAGATCAGAGGTACGAGCCTTGATAGTGATGGTCGCATGTGGTGCGAAGAAAATCGCCCACCCAAGAAAACGATCAGGACAACGAGTGCCGCACCACCGATCAAGAGTTTCTTGCGCATTTTGTTGAAATCCGGTACCTTCACCTTCTTCTTGAGGTCTGAGGCAGCCGACGTATCAGCTGCTTTGTCGTCGTCATCTGGCGTCTTGCGAGCAGCCGGGCGGGTGGCAGGACGAGCCGGCAGCAAGTATCAGGCGTTACTGGCTCAGGGTCGTCTGGTTCGAGCTCGCTACCATCAATGACATCTTCGTCATCGACCTCGAGCGCTGGGATCTCAGCCATCTCTGGCCGGCTTTGCAATGTCCGCGCCGTGGGGATACTTGCCGAAGCCGCCAGAGTCGAGAGCGCTTGGTTGCCAGTGATAATGACGAGCCGTTTACCTGCCTGCTCAGCAGCGCGCTGGACGAGCTTGAGGTTGACAGCGCTCTGCATGGCACCAATCCGCTTGGGTGGCACGAGTGCGACAATTTTTGCGAGGAATCCTTTCACCTTGCCAATAATGGCGGTAATGTCGTCCTCGCTATCGATATAAATGACATCTTTTGCATTTAGATCCTCAACATTTTATTCAATTTATTGCGTAATGTTTCTGTTTCACTTGCCCCAATCATCGTATCGTAGCCCACGCGCAGGAGGCCCATCGCAGTGATAAATGAGTGGTCACTGACCTTGTTCGTCAGGTCGACCACGCCCGAGACGTCACTGGGCTTAATATGCTGCACCACTGGCCGGCGCGTAAAGGGAAGGTCGGTATACCAGTCGCGCGTCTCGAGAGCTTTTGACTAGTGGCTGAGGCTTGCTCCACCACCGCAGAGCAAAATACGATTGGGTAAGTGATCGACCGAGCTAAATTCGCTAAGAGCAAGGTCAACCCCTGCTAGCCAGACATCCAAGGGTTTTATCAATTGCGGTATCAAAATGCTGCTTGAGCTCTTGTTTCATCTGCTCGTGATTAGTCGCAACCTTGAGCTTCTCAGCCCTCGTTGTAGTTAATGGCGCACTCGTTGGCAATCGTATTGGTAAAGCTGCGTCCACCAATACCAAACATCCGCGTCCCTTCCACGCCACCATCATTTACTACCGCACATATCGTCGTACCGCCACCAACGTCGGCAGCAAGAATAGCCGTAAATGAGCTATTCGCATCTGTACCCTAGTACACCCGGCTCACCGCAAAGGGCTCGGCCGCCACCGCCACGAGGTCGAGCGCCAGTTCATCAGCCACGCGCTCAAGCGCACCAATGTGCACCATAGGAGCAAAAAGCAGTGTAGATCTGCACGCGACATCCTTACCTTTGAAAAACTAATCGGGTTTGCTGACCTTGTAGCCATCAATGTGAATACTGACGAGTGCGGAATTGACGAGCTTTACCTCTACGTCTTGGTTACCCGTCTCGAGAGCGATCTGCCGCTGCGCCTTGATGGCAGCTCGGTCTTGCACCTTCTCGATGATGAATTCTACTTTCGGTCTCATCCAGTGGACGATCGGGCTGTGGACGACGATAGCGAATGGTATTTGTCACACCCTTCTCAAGCTCGCCAGCAATGCCAATCACTGCACGGCGCGCCTGTATGCCAGCCTCAGACTCGGCTTGAGCCAGAGCATCTTCGCAGTTGCGCACGACTGCGGCAATGTCGGCAATCGCACCAGAGTGCATATCGCTGCGGTCTTGTGCTTGCGCCCCACACCAATGATCTCAATCTCCTCACCGTTAACCCGCAAGCAGCGCCTTAACGTACTCTGTCCCAATATCAAGACCAACGAGGCATTCGCTAGCACTGTTATCTGCTCGGGTAAGAAATCGATCGAAAACCATAATCGTCTCTATTATATACCATATACAGGCCTGCCTGCTAGCCCCTAAACGGTGATTATTGGCGAATTTATGATGAAATGATTCATTTTGTACCAAGCACTGCAAGTGTGGTTGTGCGCAACAGCCACAGCTTGATTGAAAAGCGGTGGAATATTTATTGCAATAGATGCTCATACTCTATAGAAAAGATTCAGAAAATCATACAGTGGTAACACCTCCTTGACAAAAACAGAGGTAACCACTGTACAATACGCTCACTATGACTAACCGTGAACCAGTCGATGCCGTGCCTATCGGCATCTTTTCACTTGAGAACTGCGAGCCAACCGAACTCACCCTGCTTGGCCGCCACCTGTACAAAACTGTCGCAGCGCTTGAAGCGCACCATGCCATGCCCGACGAAACAACGATAGCCTACCAAGCTCCCTTTTGGGCAATATAACGAAGGTGGTACATTGGCCGTTGACCTCACAGCTGATACCACTGGCCTGACCGCTGGCCAGCTCGCCTTTGCCGACCCCGATAAGCATCATTCTTTTGCACTAGCACTGGCGGATGATCGGCACTGCTGGTATAGCCGGACCGACCACAGCCACAAGATGCCTATCACCCACAACCACGTGGCACGCTTACTCGACCGCTCGCGCCCGCTTGGCTATGATTCGGAGCTATTTAGACGGTATGCAACCCACCGCGACACAACTGCTGCCGACCTCCAAACTCTCCTCGATAAACGGTCACTCCCTACGGCTAATCCTGAGCAAATTCGCCGCGATGTGACCTACTGCTATAATGATATTACCTTCAAAGATGAACAGTGGTCTGGTGTGCGTCTTGCACTGACAATATGTCGGCTTGGCCAGCTTGCTATGGGCACTACAGCAAACCTAGAAATACCCTACAGCTGTGATGAGCTCGACACACCAGTGACGTGCCGTATTACCAGTGACGACTTAGAATACACCACGCTTGCCTGCTTTTATGATCATGACGAAGCTGCGTCACAACGCCGCCGCACATACGTTGAGCCAGACATCGCAGAGCTAGGTGATGCCATCGCCCAGCTAACGGAGAGCATGATTGCTGAGCGCTGCGCTCTCCAGTAGGGTCACGCCCCTCTCTTCTGTGCCCTTGTAGGTGTTATTAATGCCAACAATACAACACCAGTAAATATGTTACTGGTGTTGTATTGTTTATTCCTGGTTATCTACTAGCAGCGCTACCGCAAAACCGCTTTTGATCCGACGGATACCAGCCGAGCTCGACTCTTCCTTGGTGATCTTAGCGCATGCCATCTTCGGCCAAGACGCCAGTGTGCTCGACTATGGCCCCCACACACTGAAGCTCACGCGCTCATCACCTTCGCCGATGGAATAGACCTTGACGGTATCGCCGTAACGCTCGCCAAAGGCACCGATTGCACCGAGCTTCAGTGCTTCATCGGTTGGGTAGACGGCAAAGCTCACGAGCAAGTCTGCCTCGATCCAGGCATTAACTTGGTCTTCCACTGCTTGCTTCTCCTCTGGGGTAGCTTGTCGTGATTGAAGTCGAAGCGCAGGCGTTGAGCGGTGATGTTGCTGCCATGCTGCTGCAAATCTGGTGCTTTCAATACCGTGCGCAGCGCTGCCCCGAGCAAGTGCGTTGCCGTGTGGTACCACGAGATGAATTGGTCGTGACCTTCTAGCCCACCGCTAAATTGCCCTTTGCGCGCCGTCTTGGAGCGCTGGCGCTGCTCGGCCATTTTGGCGTCAAATTCTGCTCGCCAGTCCTCGGAGAGCGAAATCCCCTGCTTGTATGCCTCTGCTACTGAGCTCTACCGGGAAGCCAAAGGTGTCATATAGCGTAAACAACTCCGCACCAGTCAAGCCATTTGCCACATACTGCTGCATCTGTTTGAGCCCCTTGCGCAGCGTCTGCCGGAAGGCTTTTTCTTCCTTGGCGAGCACGGCGATGATCTGTTCGCGCGCTGCTTTGACTTCTGGGAAGTCTGCCTCGTATAGGTCGGCAATCACCGGGCACCACTGCCTCGAGGAGTTCTGCTCAATGCCGAGGTCGAGCTGCAGCGAATCGCCCGGCGCAAGAGGCGGCGCATCACATAGCCTTGCTCCTTGTTGCTCGGGATGCAGCCATCGACCGCCATGAAGCTGGCCGCTCGCGGGTGGTCGGCAATCACCCGCATACTCTCGGTATGCGGTATAGCTCTTGCCGCTGAGCTGCTCGAGCTTGCTGATGATAGCCACATCAGGCTAATCTTAAAGACATCAGGGTCGTTATTGGCCGCAGCCGCAATGCGTTCCAGGCCAGAGCCATGGTCGATATTCGGCTTATCCAGCGGGACAAACTGCCCCTCGGCCACCTTCTTGTACGCCATAAAGACGTTGTTGCCGATCTCCATCAAAGCGCCCGCAGTCACAGTTAGTGGCAGTGCTCTCCAAACTTCGGGTCGTGCTCAATGAAGTCAAACTCATAAAACATCTCGCTGTCTGGCCCGCATGGGTCACCGACTGGCGTCGTCTCGGGCCCGCCGTTGCGGCTCCACCAGTTTTTGCTGCCGTCGTAGTAGAAGATGCGCTCACCTGGCCGGATGCCACGGGCTGCGCCACGCTCTTCGCTGCCGATGTCGGCACTCTTGGCTTCAATCCCTTTTTCGGCAAATTTCTGCCGCCACAGCTCGGCTGCTTCGGTGTCTTTGGCAATATTGTACTCGGGTGCACCAATGAAACACGTCACATACAGGCGATTCGGGTCGAGCCCCACCTCCTCGGTGAGAAAATGTCCACATCCAAGTAATCTGCTCTTTTCTTGAAGTAGTCGCCCAAGCTCCAGTTGCCGAGCATCTCGAAGAAGGTAGTGTGGCGATTGTCGCCAATATCGTCAATATCTTGAGCACGCAAGCAGGTCTGCGAGTCGGCGATGCGCTTGCCCTGTGGGTGTGTCTCGCCCAGCAGGTATGGGATCATTGGCTGCATGCCCGCACCGGTAAAGAGTGTCGTCGGGTCGTCGGTCAGGATGAGCGGGGCCCGCTTGATAATGGCGTGCTGCTGGCATAAAATTCGAGGTATTTGCTGCGGATATCTTGAGCATTCATGGGGTATTATAGCACGGACACGCTGCCCCGTGCATCTTTGGTGGTATTCTACGCTTACCTCAAGTTTTTGGCGCGACCTCATCATCACACCGAGTATCACTTCTAGACTATTCCCGAGCATGTCTAGCGTAATGGCGTTGCGAGCAGTTTTTCGCATCACGAAAAGAACATCATCAATGTGAACGTTCACATACAAAAATCGACTCATCTGAGCCGATTTTTGCGCTATCATACTGCTGCTAACGCTTGAAGAACTTTATTGCGGTGACGCCACGGGCCAACTGCCCCACCAATGAGAGCAACGCCCGCCCCGCCGAGGAGCCAGAGGCTGGTACCAGTGTCGGCAAGCGCAGCTACTACAGGATGTACCTGTTCGGGCGTGTGGGCTGCCGTCTTGGGTGCGGCGGTAGCTTTGCTGTGGTTGTTGTGGTTGCAGCGCAATCCAAACTGCGTCAACTCGCCGCGCAGTGCCGCCTTGGCTGCATTATCTTTGACAGTATCGACCACTGCTTGGGTTGTGCGGCATGTGCAAGATCTGGCTGGGCTTCGAGTGCATCAACGGCTTGCGTGGCTGTCTTTTTGGCGCGCTTGCTCCCTCCTGGATGGCGGTAGCTATAGCAGTAGTGAGCGCCTTCGTCGCTTTGGCAAGTTCTGGCGTTGTGGTTGCTTTGAGATTTGCGAGGCGATCTGCCTCTGTCGCTGCTGCAGCAACGTCTTTGTCTGCTGCGACGTAGGTCGGCGCAGCAGCAAGCTCTTGCTTGGCTTTGTCGTAGTCGGTGTGGTCGACACGGAGGTCATCGATTGCTTGCTGAAGCTCTTGCAATGCTTTGTCGATCACAGCCTGAGAAGATGTCTCATCAGCCACCACAGCACGAGCAACAACCTGCTTGGATATTGCCTCCGCCCTGGTGTGTGGGCTGTAGCTATCCAGCACCATCGGCTCAGCTAGCTTCGCTTCGAGCTTTTCAGTAGTTGTGATCTCTACCTCGCGCGTTACCTCTGCTTTATTGTTGGCATTATCGACCGCGCGGTAGGTAATTGAATACGTGCCTGGTTTTGGGTTTGCAAGGTCAAGGTTTTTGCATCGATAACCACGCCATCGCTATTAACACCTGTTCCGTCCGCCCCATCATTCGCTGCCACAGTATGCACAGCATCGACAATTGAGTGACCCGCTCGCGCCACGAGCTTCTCTGGCTTGGCTGGCGTAAAGACTGGTGCGGTAGTGTCAGCATCAGCATACGCCTGATGCGCCACAGACTGCGGCCCCACAAGCCCAATCCGCCAACGATGACTGCCGCGGCGGCAATAACTCATCCGAGTGAATGTGTTTTACCCTCATAATAATCCCCCTATGGTTGTCTATGAGTGTCAGTATACGAAACTGCTGTTTGGGTTGTCAACAGAGTTAACTTCTGAATGGTCGTGCGACATATTTCCGACACTTAAAGGAGAATACATGCCTTTGCAGAATAGCCTCTCGTTTTCACTCATGTGAGGTAATAAAACGCTATAAAGCCATGGAATCGACGACAATCCCTCCGCCAAGACACTCTGCCCCGCGGTAGATCACGCGCTGACTGGCCGGCTGCCACGGCTCGCGCTCAGGGTCACTGGAGGTGGAGGTGTGGCTGGGCCCGAGCTGGGTCATACTGCAACGTGCATGGCCTCAGCTGGCCACGGTGGCGCAGACGGACGGTCAGCTGGTCGCTCGCCGCTGGTGCACCATGAATCCAGTGCAAATCGCCCACCAGCACATCATGACGCCACATTGCTTCGTCATTCATATTGCGACTCACGTATACCACATTTGCTGCCATATCCTTACCAACAACGTAATAAAGGCAAGCCGCCGCCGACATCCAGTCCATGACGCTGGCCCAGGGTGTAAAGATCGCACCATCGTGCTGGCTATGCACAGCCCCCCGTTTGCTTGTCGATAATATCGCCCGGGCGAGTGGATACATACTGACTTAGGAAGTCTCGCATGCCGACATTACCAACAAAGCACACTCCCATCGATTCCCTGCTGCTGCGCTGTCCAGAGGCCAGCGCTCAGTAGCCATGTGCCGCACCTGCTGCTTGGTATAGCCACCAAGCGGGAAGAGTGTATGCTGGAGTGCATCACTCGTCACGCGGTAGAGGAAGTAGGTCTGGTCTTTGGCTGCGTCGATCGCGCGGTAGAGGCGATCAGGCTGGAAATGAGTGTTCTTGATTAGTCGCCGCGCTGTTATCCTCTGCACATGCGCCACCAGTCTGTGCATAATGGCCAGTAGCAATGAGATCAGCCCCACGCTCGCGCGCGGTATCGAGAAAAAGCCGAAACTTAATCTCTTGATTGCACATAATATCGGGGTTGGGAGTGCGCCCAGCTTGGTACTCGGCAGCATGTAGTCTACCACCTTGTGCTTGTAGTCGTGCTCAAAAATCAAAAACGATAAAGTCGATGCCCAGCTGCACCGCCACCCGCTTAGCATCAGCTAAGTCTTCCGCCCAGGGGCACTGCATGCCAGGTAGGTCTTGGCTCCAGTTTTTCATATACACGCCGGTCACGTCGTAGCCCTGTTCAACCAGCAGCGCTGCGGTGAGGCTACTATCCACCCCACCACTCATCCCGGACAAAGACACGCTGCGTCATGGTTGCACCGCCTAACCAGCCAATCTTTCACCATCTCGATCGTCAGCTGCCAGCCACTTGGCGTGAGCCACCAGGTGTCTCGACCACCGCCGGTCGGTAGCTACAGGGTGGTCTGCGCATGGCAATATGCGGCACATACTGGCCAAACTCCAGTGCAACGCGGCGCGAGTGGTAGGCACTGGTGACGAGGATAATCGAGTCGATATTCTTTTGACGGAGGAGCCAGCCAGTTTTTGGCATTTTGGCGGGTGGTTTCGCTTAGTTCCTCGGTGAGGATGGCACGGTCGGGCTACACCAGCTGCTACAGCTTGGCGGCGCATTGCCCTCGGCATTGCTTGGGGCCAGTCTTATCGGCGGCAGCACCTGAGAAGACAATGAAGCGTGCCCAGCCATTTTGGTAGAGACGAATCGCTGTCGGCGGTGCGAGCCTGCATCGCCACCACTCACTGCCACAATAGCATCAGCAGCCTGGCACTGCTCAGCACCACTGGGCCGCTTGGCACGTGCAAGGTCGTCGCGCGTCAGCCAGCGCCCACCAAGCCAAACGAGAAGCATCAGGGCGATAAATATCCCGGCAAAGCCAGCGTAATAACTTCACCGCCGCGCCTCCTCATTCTGCTGCTGTTCGTGCTGCACCGCTGCACGATACACTGCGCCGCGCGCTGGCAATCTCCTCGGTCGAGAGCCGCCCCAGGCTGATGCGTAGACTTCCGTCGGCTACCTCTGGCGGCAGACCAATCGCGGTGAGGACATGGCTGCGCAGTCCTTTATTGGCCGCACAGGCGCTACCAGTTGCCACGAGCACGCCATCACGTTCAAGCAAGAAAAATGAGCCGCTCGGCATCAACCCTCGGGAACGAGATATGCAGATGACCCGCCAAGCGATGCTTCATATCACCCGAGACAACTACCGTAGGGATGTGCTCACATAGCGTGTGCTGCATGCTGTTGCGCAGACGCTCAAGGCGCTGCGCCTCGGATTTGCGATGTGCCTGGGCAAGCTCAGTGCCGTTGCAAAGCCGACCGCACCGGCCACATTCTCTGTCCCACTGCGCAGGCCACGCTCTTGCCCACCACCAACGATGAGCGGATCATGCCGCACCTGGCTGGCCAGCCATAAGAGACCAACTTGCTTTAGGGCCGTATATCTTGCCCGCATTAAGCGTTAGTGCATCCACCCCCAGGCGCGCCACATTAATATCGAGCTGGCCCGCCCCCTGCAGAAGCATCACTGTGGAGGTAGAGCGGCGTTGACTCACCTGCTTCGCGTCGTCGCTGGCGCTCACGGGCTACTACTGCGGCAATTGCCCGCAGTGGCTGGATCGTTCCTAGTTCATTGTTGGCCAGAGCAATACTAACGAGTACCGTCTCTGGACGAATCGCCTGGGCAATCGCCTCGGGCGTTACCACACCCTTTGGGTTAGCTCACCACTGTCACATCATGCTGGCGCGCTGCTGCCAGGACGGCGTGGTGCTCTATATTTGCCGTTACCACATGGCCGTGTACGCCAGCAAACATAAGGTTAATCGACTCTGTTGCACCAGCCGTCATAATAATTTCATCTGGCTTTAGCCGCCCAGCGCCACCGCAAGACGGTGCTTGCCTGGCGATAGGCCTGCCGCACCGCCACTGCTGGCGCATAGGGGCTAGACGGGTTAAAAACCGCTCTGCAAAAGTAGGCTGCATCGCCGTCAAAACACGGTCATCCATCGGCGTGGCCGCTGCGTGGTCACAATATATCATCTCTGGTTTCACTCCAGATGAGTATACACTCTAGTCCGGATCGGCGAAACGCTGGCCAGTATTGGGGTCAACGCGGTAAATCTCGCGCGCTACTCGCTCATAATAGAGACGCGTCGCCATAACGAAATTACGGAGTTCATCACCGGTCAGGTAGCTGTAGCGAGCACCCTCTTGTGCTTTGAGGATGCCTTGGTCGTTAATCTCGTAGCGGATGGTATTGGTCTGATATGGCGCTTCTCGTCCGTCCATTCTTCGTGCCAAATCCACGTTTTTTCGTCGAGGCAAAAGAATTCGCGGTGCCGACCCTTCTCTACCGGGCCAAATAGCTCCGCTCCAATCTCACTCTCGAGCGTGATGAGCTCGCGCTCGGTATAGCGCTTAAAGGGCCGCTGCTTCGACTTGCCAACACTGGTATCGCCCGCCAGCAGCGCGTAGGCCTTGCCAAGGAGCGAGCTTGGCTTTTTCACTGAGCAGCACGCCCCCGGAGTAATAACCGCTATGAGGAGATGGAGCTGTAGCCGTAGCTGCACTACGATGTGCTCGTCTTGCTGCGTACTGTGATAGATCTACCACATTACTACTGTCGCCGTTCCCATTTGATGGATAATTTTGCCTTTCTGAATATGGCGATGTTGGCTCACTACGTGCGTTGTCGTCACTATATTCATCACTATCATTAATTGCATCATTCCATTTGGCCGGATCAAATCACCGTTCAGCGTTCCAGGGTTACCATGGCTCAGAACATGAGCCGCGTCTTCTGCCTTTTGTGTTAGATAATCCTCCGCTCTATTACTTCCTCTCGTCGCGAGAACATACTCACGCATCTTCAAGACAAGGTTCGTGACACCTTTGGCGTACTCTATATTCTGACGGTAAGCCTCCTCAGGAGAGATAGCCTTGACTTTTTTTCTCACCCACTAGGTCGTCTGCGTCACCATCATATATCTTTGCTACTCGGGCAAGCTCTTCTTTGACACGGGCATCCTTCTCAAGCCGTTTAAGATCCTCATACGACATAATACCGAGCGGTTCTCTCCTGGTTGTGGTTTTTGCTCCTGCGTAAAAATCGCCCTGGCTGACAGGCTTTTGTTTGTGATCTATGAAGAAACTCTCACCGCTCATATATCAAATAACCTTTGTACATTTGCCGTTGTGGTGGTGGCGACACGCGCGATGGGCAGGCCTTTCTTGGCTGCTTGATCGCGGGCTACCTCCTCCACATAAGCCGGTAGGTTGATTCTACCACGGAAGGGCACCGGAGTCAAGAAGGGAGCGTCGGTCTCAAGCAGTATGGCATCGAGTGGGAGATCGGTGTAGAGCTGCTGCTGAGCACCGTCTTTGTGAAGGTGCTAATGCCATTGACGCCAATATACAGCCGCGAGCACGGCCCCTGCTCAAGCTGAGCCTGGGTATCGGTAAAGCTATGCAAGACGCCGCGCACTGGCTGGGCGTCGCAGATAGGGCCAAAAGTCTCGCCATACTGCGCCATGCGCTTTGCTTCTCGTCGCGCACGTGGGAAGCTAACGGGCAGCTGGAACTCCGCCGCAAAGCTGCAGCTGCGCGCTGAGACACTGCTGCTGCGCTGGGCGAGCGCTATTGTCATAAAAATAATCTAGGCTCAATCTCCCCACCCCGACGATGACGGGCCGGCCCTGCCGCAGTGGCTTTTTCAGCGAGAAGCTCACGGATGGCTACGATACCCGCTTCGCCCGCTGCCTCAGCATCATGAGGATGAATACCCACCGCTGCATAACAGTGGTCGCGCGCCAGGGCAAACTGCACCGCCTGACGCGAGCTGCGCACATCCGTCCCGACGCAGATCATGGCACGCCGGCCTGGACAGCCTGCTGGTAGGCTGTCTCGCGTGCTGCATCGTCGTAGAACTCGCTATCGTGTAGGTGGCAGTGCGAGTCGATGAGGCGCGGCATGGGTGATGCGCTGCCAAGAGTATGTGTCGTATCACTTGTCATAGCTTACCCTTTGTTTGATGAGGCTCGTGCGAGCTCGTGGGTCGGGAGTGTGGATATAGCGCTTCGGGGAACAGCGGTGGGACGTCAGCTGGCACGACGCCAGTACCAAAGATAGTGTGAATAGCCTGAGCGGTAGCAGGCATGAATGGCACGAGCTCATCGGCAATCTGCAGCAGTACTGGCCGCATAGGCTAAGACTTCGCTCAGGTGCGACTCGGCATCGTGGTCGGTGGCACGGCGCTTAGCGATCTCCCGTGGCTTGACCCGCTCGAGGTATTGGTTGAGGCTGCGGACGGAGCTCCATACTTCATCGAGTGCTTTGTCAAACTCCAGCCGCTGCATCATATCGCGGTAGATGGTCATATCGTGCTCGGCTTGCGGCGCATCGCCAATCACTCCTGCTTGGTAGCGCGTCAGCATGGCTGCCACCCGCTGCACAAGGTTGCCGAGGTCGTTGCCAAGCTCGCCGTTGTACGCCTTCTCAAATTTCTCCCAGGTGAAGTCCCCCATCGTCTTGAGTGGGAATATGACGAGCAAAGAAGTAGCGGAAGGCATCAGCCCCATAGCTCTGGATAATTTCCATTGGGTCGACCACATTGCCGACTGTTTTGCTCATCTTGCTACCCCCCACGTGGACAAAGCCGTGGACGAGCAGCGTCTTGGGCAATGGAAGATCGAGCCCGAGCAACATAGCGGGCCAGATTCCGCGTGGAAGCGCAAGATATCCTTGCCAATCACCTGCACATCGGCCGGCCAATATGCCTGCCATTCTGCCCCGTCCGGATAGCCCAGCACTCGTGATGTAATTGGCTAAGGCATCGAGCCAGACGTACATCACCTGGCTGTCATCGCCTGGCACCGGTACGCCCCAGCTCAGTGTCTTGCGCGGGCGGCTAATCGAGACATCTTGGACGCCATTTTGATAAGCTCAAGGAACTCATTTTTGCGGAACTCAGGCACGATTTTCATCCGGCCTTCAAGAATAGCTTGGCGAATCTGCTCGGTAAAGGCACTCGCCTTGAGGTAGTAATTCTCCTCTGAGACGCGCTCATACGGCGTTTGGTGGTCGGGGCAGATGCCATTCGTCTCGTGGACTTCCTTGTCGGTAAAGAACGCCTCGTGCCCTACGCAGTGTACCAGCCCTCAGGGTGTGCTTGTAGATCAGCCCCGCCTCGAGCAAGCCGCTGCCAGATGTACTGCACTGCTGCAACGTGGTGCGGGTCAGTCGTGCGGATAAAGTCAGTGTATTCCTGCGCCAACTGCCTCCATCAAGACTTTTGAAGTTGCCATACATGCTGTCCACATAGCCCTGTGGGTCGAGCCCATTCGCCTGAGCCTTGGCAGCGATTTTATTACCGTGTTCGTCCGTGCCAACTTGGAAGCGCACCTCGTGGCCATTTTGCTTCTGATAGCGCGCCCAGATGTCGGCCAAGAGATAGTCGAGCGCATTGCCAATATGCGGCTTACCGTTGACATAAGGAATAGCAGTGGTGATGTGGCGTGTTGTTTGGTCATAGGGGTATTATAGCATGGGGCGAGTTAGGGTGTCTTGGGCTACTGCCGCTTGGCAATATCAATTGATACATCAAGCTGATCCGCACGCTGCACAAGGGTGATTGTATCGCCCATGTCAGTTCTCCAGGTGGTTGAGATACGTATATCCTTTGTGATGTGTTCAATCTCACCTACATTATCACCATCGACTGGTTCACCCCACGCTGCGCGCCCAGCCTGCGCATAGCAACGATAAAGGCCAAGACAATCCATGACGGGTAACTGACTTGCAAAACATATCGTTACCTGAGTGACAGTATCCTTATAACTAGACACTTGCATTGACAGTTCCCCATCATGATACCACCGTACCGCCTTCATGTGGGGCATTATGCTCATTATCCGCCAGCCCTGCTGTCGCATCGCGTCATCAAACTGCTCCATGGATAGCGGCCACACCTGGCTCAAAATACGATTGACTTGAGTAGTATATTGCTCTGGGGTGGGATATACCTGCATCTTGGCATCAAACTGCTTTTTCATGAGCGAGTACGTGAAAACCAGGCGCACCTTGTGCGTTATGCTGCTGTACCCCAAGACGGGCAAGATCAAAATTAATCATATACGGTTGGCCGCTATCGAGCTGAGCGGTAGCAAGTTGATGATTTGCAGACTCAAGCTGTGGCAGTTGCCACGTCCAATTAAGTATGTCGGCTGGCGACGTAATGCCGCTTATATCGCGTAAACGCACGACACAACCATGTGCTGCTGCACGTGAGTGCTTGGTCAGAAGCGGCTCTTGGTACGTGGCACTCCCAGTCATACTTACCTTTTCTGAATCCAAGTGCGCATAATTGTTGTTGCTCATCATTTGTTAGTTGAGCAAAGCCAGTTCGTCTTGTACATCCATCAAATGAGATGACTACATGCGCGTCATCAACCACCCCTAGGCCTTTTCAATTGTATAGCAGTCCGTTGTTTCCAGCTTTCCATTGCATCATCTACCATTATGGCATACTGCCGCGACTGCCTGCAAAACGACTGCAGTGTCTCGATATAACGCATCCTCAAACGCCTCCCATGTTGGGTAGACAAAGTCAGCAGTTAGCGATGTGTCGCTTGCGAGCGTTGTATCTAACGCTGGATTATGCCACTCATACCACACAACCTCAAACTTTGCATACAAGATGGACTCTGAGAAAAAAGCTCCACGGTATGATCTGCTTTAGTCGGTGGTCTCACGCCAAGTGTTAAGCGCTTGTACGATGGCATGTCGCACGATGGCATAATCCATTGCGCGATGTCACCATCTCGTTGCAGCTGCGCCGTGCCCCATGCGCGATTACCCGCCTCAACATACGTCTGCCATAGTGTATGGACATCATCAGTACTCATACCATCTGGCAGTTGGAATGTGAACGAAAGGGCATATTCATCAGGGTTATCCTTCATCTGGCCAATCGATCGCGAGCAAGCACACCAAACTGACTTGACTCGGTAATTCGATGACTCATACCATCCAAAACACGTTGCTCACCGCTGTGAAGTTTGGCCTCATTGATGGCTTTGTCAGGTCGTTAAACCAATTGATTATATTGACAAAACTGCGTGGGGTCATGTAGTCATGGTATTGCGCTTTGTGCAACTTGTTGTATATTAAGTGTTATAGAGACACTCTGCTGCTGTTCTGTTTTACTATGCCACAGCGTGCAAGACTCACAGAATAATCTCGCTTATCCTTCACATAATGACGGCACCATGTGAGCATATTTTGCCGGGGGTGTACTGTACGATGAGTCTACTCCACCCCAGACAGTCGCGCCACATACTCAGTACAGTAGCATAGAACGCCTGCGCCTCAGCAGGTGATAGCCCATCAACGGAAAGAGTTCATCACATTCCGCTTGTCTTCACAAATAATGCTTCGACGGTGCTGCGCTGGAGATACAAGGTGAATAACGTTATTGACACATCCTGGCTGCGTATCTATCTCCCAATCAAGCTCCTGTCGAATAGCATCTAATACCTCATGTTTTGTCATGGGCCACGATAGCGACCCGATACCATAAAACCACCCTAACACATCGCTCGAGACGGGATGAGGCCATAATCCCTGGGTATTTGCGTGAGACTCAAGTGTGGAGAACTTCTCGCTATACTGGCGATAAACCGCTTCATGATCGGGATGCAGATTGACACTGCGCACACCAGCGTGCAGTAAATGATCGTTGGCAATAGAGAGTTGACCAGGATCAATTGTATCCTTTCGCCACAGCCACCAGCTATCCCTCTCAATCTCTGGGGTGCGTACTGTCCATACCAGAAGGCGGCTTGGCTCGCTCACACCCTGGCTATCACGTAGCCAAACTACACACCCATGGGCCGCCGCACGCAACTGCTCTTTGCGAGCCGATTGTGGCAATCGACACTCCAAGCGAAACGCCTCATCATCCTCGACGAAGCCACACGCTTGTAGTTGATCCTTTTTCTGCCTCGCAGAAGAGGTCAACCATGCTAATCACCATCTCTGTCGGGCATTCAGTTCCTCGGCCGGCAAACTCGATAATAGTATTCCCCCGCCGGAGCTCTGCTTCATCACTATCAAATAGCAATGTGTATTGGCGTGGCTGCTCAATTAACTGACGTAATGTTTTATATAACTCCTCTTCAAAGATGTCCCATGCTTGGTGAGCCGTGACTGGTGCTGGAGGTACTGCTGGAGGCGGTACAACACCATATGGGTCATTCATTCGATGACGTTGCTGCTCGGTATCTACGGTGATGATTGTATACAAGATGTAACTCGAACGCAGTCCATGAGTCGTTATCGTCAAGGGTTGCTGGTCGCATGCCAAGGGTAATAGCTGCACCAGTTGGTAACCTCCACTGCCAACATAGCGATGAATCAAACGACGATTGTTGGGGTGTCGCGACACCCACTACATTGGTCCCTGCTTGACGATATTCGACAAGCTAGACCGAGTATCTCATTTTTTGCAGTGCGTCGCCAGGCAAACAGTACTCAAGAGTCAGATGACGTACGAGGCCTTTTTCTCCTGCATTATCCTCGTCCTCCGCTTTTATCTTTTTATGAGAACATCACTTTGCCAGTCACTATCAGCAGCATCTCTATACCACTCCCATCCCAGCGATGATCGCACGCTTCAAGCTCATATTCAAACAATGGCCATGGCAATGCCGTGAGCCAGCTCAGTGCTGCCACCCAGCCACGTCCTGTCATGTGCAGTGGTGACTGCTGCGTGGAGAGATTCTTCTCAACATGCAACGATACCTTGATGTCCCACTGCTTTTGCTTTTTGTGTCTACTGGGCTAAAATCAATCGTGCATGTTTGCTGTATGATATCGATATCTCTGACACAAGAAATCTCATCCTTGATAGGATCGCCACTGATACGTAACTGGCTCACGCGGTGCATATTGACCCCATTTGCCGTAATCTGTATACTCCTTTTGGTTTGCCCCACGCGGCATGGGCTGCTTGAGGTATTCGTCGTGGATTTGCGCTGCAACCGTTTGTTCTTTTGCTTGAGCGACAGTACGCGTGATACTATAGCGGCTTTCGTCGTCATCACATTGAACGATGACTGTGTGCCCAGTAGCATCTTCAAAAACAAGCGAATGTTCTTCATTTCTCATCATCCAGCTTTGCCTTCCATCCATACGAAGAGACCAGTGCCGCTATCTCAGACCAAGCTGATGACCATGGCATAGCTCTGATCGCATCAATCCACTCAATAAGCGCTGTGGGACTCTCCAATGACGCTACTGGAGGCTTTTCTCCGTATTTGTGATGATTGTTTTTCTTCATATATCATCCTTGTACTGTTGTTCATATCTTATGAGGTACCTTGTACTATATCACTTTTGATTCTGTCGCACGAGCATCATGAGGCACCCTACGACTGAGCGGCAACATCGATGAGTGTATAGAGCTTATCTGTACTCTGCATAAGAGTGATGGTACTATCTTGGTCGGTCATCCAGACGGTTGAGATAGCGTGACACTCGCGGCATGCCTCGGCTTCATCCACCTCGTCGCCCTGGCTCGCCCCAGGCTTCCTTCCCAGCCTGCGCGTATTGGCGATAGAGATCAAGACAGGCTGCCGTGGGTGAACCATTGGCAAACCATACGACGACCATCGATACAGCACCACCTTCGCTCGACACCATAACGCGCAGCGGCCCATCATAATACCACCAGGTATTTTCCTCTTGCTTCATGAGCTGCCAACCGTGGCTCTGCATTGTAGTATCAAGCTGCTGCAAAGACAGAGGCCGCTGGCTGGCGCAGGATGCGATCGATCCAGGCGGTGAATTGCCTGGAGAGAAGTATGCCTCCTCATGCAGCTCACTCTCCAGGCGCGGCAATGGATCAAGGCCAGGATAGGGACGAATCGTGCGCGGGCGGCGGGCAGCCATCAGGACGGTACACCAGTTTGCTCGCTAACAAGCGACAAACATGATTGTCTTTGTCTTCCTCGTTGAGGTTGATACCAACGTACTCCCGCGAAGCTGGTGTTTGTGGAGCAAAACACCTTCCATATCGTACCAGTGAGATGACCTGTGTGCCGTACATCGGTCGGCCAGCCCCAGGCCGCTGTGCCAGCTGCGCAGTATTCATCGTAGAGTGTGCGGCACGCGTCTGCTGGTAATTGGTGAATCATATCGATAACTGGGCTACTCGCCACCGACGTTACAACGTCATTTTCTATTGTAGCAAGCAATGGCATGCGACCATCGTAGTGCATGCACTGTTCATGCTTCGTCTGCAGCTCTTGCTCACGGGCTTAACGAGCTGCCAAACCAAATTCTTGGACGAGATTATCGTACACCCTCATACCGTCATTGGCCGAGTTTGCGGAGTGCCATAATGAGCGAGACAAGACGTGCGCCGTCATGGGCGTGGGCTTGTCTGATGACTGAGCTGATGATTGGTCTGCCTGCATAGTACCTCGTATGCCTATGGTATCTCTTTGGAAGAATAAGAGACTTGTATCGTACCACGTTTTGGTGTAACGTGCTACCATTCAGTCATATTATTGACAAAGCTGCAATCTATCATGTATAATACACAGCTCTGTTATGGAACATCGCCCATCATCCCACCCTTCCGAGCACTCCGCCAGACAATGAGCGGGCGGCGCAGCTGGAGAAAGACCGCCAGTATCTGTTATTTTTGCTTGCAAATGACCTTGGCTATGACACGCGTGATGTATCTATCTCTTCTGAGCATAGCGACACAGAAGCATCAGTCAACCCCGCTCACTACTGATCAACAATACCGCCACGTCAGGAGTACCAGCAACCAGGCCGAACAGTGGCTATCTACCCTGATATCACGCTTGTGTTCGATACGCACGCGACGCAGCAATGTCGTCCTGAACAGCATGAGTCGCTTGAGAGCTGCACAAAGGAGGAATTGCTCGCTCATCGAGCAAGACGCAGCCTGCGGCCTCAGGAGCTCCCTCATGGCCAGCGCTTTTGCGGCAAGCATGGTTGATGCACTCACTCATCCGATTGCCGATGCCCGGGCGCGCATCACCGAGGCTAAGGAGATGGAGCAGCAGCCATCACGGCTCGAACCCGGCGCTCACTTGGCAAGTAACCCATCCACCGCGCCGCCGGAGAGCTTAGGGGTTGCACCACTGACTGTCGAGAAAGCTCTGGATGATCCTGTCATTCGTAAAAAACTTGGCAAAATCGCTACCACCCAGCGTGGTACAGAATTGCAGCATCTCCTCACGCCACGCCAAGTAGCGACCCTTGCCGAACACCTTCAGTCTACCCCACCACCAGAGGGATATCGCACGCTTAACGGCGTTGCCAAGAAGCTTGGCATTGGCGGCAATACAGTGCGGCGTATCATTAATGAGCTTAACGGTGCTGGCGCCAATATCCACGGCGAGGAGTACCACAAGGCTACTGGGCTATCATACCGCTACTACTCGCCCACCGACCAGCGAGAGATCGAGAACTGGGCACGCGAAAAAGGGCTCTTTACTCCTGCGCCGGCGGGGTATCTGCTCTGCACGACTGTTGCCAAGCGGCTCCGTGCGACGCGCGCGACGATTAATCACGCTGTTAAGACCCCTCGGCATAACACTCGAGCAATATCGTGCGCGGCGTCAAAACGGCCAGCCATCTCACAAGCGAGGCTACCACCTCTCGCCTCGGCAAGCCGAGCAAGTGGCGGCTTACCTAGGGCGATCGCTTGGTGCAACGGTTCGCTAAACACGTAGGCTCGACACACGCTCCCACTACCTATGCTATAGTATGGTAATGCGTATGGAAAAACCCCAGCAATCAGCACAATTACCCGAGGTATTTGACAGTCATACTGCTCAAGTAGAAAAAGCTCAACGACTCTGTACAAACTTTTGCGCTTTTGCTTGGAGAATGATCTCGGCCTTTCTACTCACGACCCAGCGCAGGCCTATATGTCACAACATATTCAAGAAACATCTGCATCGCAGCAACTCCTTCGCTTTATTGCAACCATCCAACACACGACACCCAGCCTGCTCGCACCGTTATCACCTATCCAGATGTTGCTTTTTGTTTTTGATACTCCAGCTGTAGAACAAGCCGCGCAGGCTCAGGGCAATAGCTATCAACCATTGCACGAGTATAGAAAACACGATCTTGCTGAGCTTGTGCAAGATGAGACATGTGGTGTTGCTCTATCGACCGATCATCATTTTGCTTGGTATATGTATGATGCACTCACGAGCCCACTTTGCTGATGTGTATCAGCGTATCATTGCTGACCAGACGAACAACAACTGGCTCCATGGCGTCTATCATCATGGCCCAGAGCCACTTATATCTGTTGGCCAAGCTTCTCGCCACCTTGATATAACACCGCATGCGGTCGAGAAAGCGTTGAGGAATCCCTCAGTTATCCAGAGGATTGGCGAGATCATTGTCGCTCCACGCGGCAATTCGATGCGCCCATTCATCACACCCAAACAACTTCTGAGCCTCCAAGAGCATTTTCGCCCCTACGACACCAATACCCATACATCCTCCCTCCACAGGAAGAAGAAATGACTTGCCCGCAACTCGCCGAGAGCACTTGGTGTGCACGACATGACAGTGCGACGAGCTATTGCTGCCCCTCAATCAGGAAAAATCTCGAAGGCGAGGACAATCTGACCGGTATAACGCGCAAAGAGCAGGGTCGACGCCCGACCGTATATTATTCACCTGAGCAGCAGGTACGCATTCTCACTAAACTCCGAGAGAAAGGCTATTCTGTGCTCAGCAAAGCTGCGTGACAAAGCTGGGCGAAGACCTCACGCATAAAAATTAAAGATGCTACAATAGTATCTATTATGACTGTACGACTTCCCCGACCACCTCACGCCAACTGTCGAAACGCTGCTACCAGATCAGGCAGCAACAATGCCACTGACTGGCCTTGCAATCAACCCAGATCGAGTCCTCTATGCCGCAAACAAAACACCGGTTATACCGCTACCGGCGCACGATGATATTGCACATCAATTACCACCACAGCTCGCCAATCGCGTTATCATCAACCGAGTACCATATATTCCTCCCGCGCACGAATCACATGTGACTATTTCCGAGCATCTCCTCGTTGATATATCGCGCGCAGCGATGTGCTTGCGACAATGCCTACCCGCCCGCGGCAGCCCAGATGCAACGTTTTTACACACCATCGCTGGTCTGATTACTGAGATTGGGCCTGATAGCATCGAGTTCTATCCCGACCCCGAGATTGTCGATTTGCGCTACGCTGCTGAGTCGCTTGCCAGTACGTGCGCTGGCTTCGCAGCCCGCTGAGCGTCGCATCTCCACCCAACAATAGCCATCAACCAGAGGGTGCAGAAGGGACCAACGGCCGCCTCATGCGCCAACACCACTGGATTTATACACAACATTGAAGCAGTTAAGAAACCGGGCAGGATATCACCAACTTATGTGGTACAGTTTTCTCATCCTCCATCTCGTTGGGCTTTGTCGGGTATAATCTGGTGCTGCGCCGCTCACCGAGCCGACGCGCCGATCCTGGGTGCAGGCTGCACCTATGCGAGACAGGTATTGCTCTCCCGATTATTATCGTATCATGGTTCGTGCCACTCCATCTCGGTGTTGTTACTGGTAAGGCAGTTTTCCTCTTGTGTCTGGCGTTAAGTCTCACCATAGCGCTCCATATTACTAATACGCTGTCATTGCAGCGTCTCGAGGCAGGTGTCCACTCGGTTTTGTATAATGTACGGCTACTCTTTGTGACCATCCTTGGTGTCATTCTCCTTGGAGAACATGTCTCGTTCCTCCAAATTGTTGGCGGTGGGCTTATCTTCATGGCTGCCTTCATCATTCGTCAGCGAGGATCACGCAAGACCACCCGAGCCGGTGTTGCGTGGGCTGTGAGCTGCGCTATGACAATTGCCTGTTTGAATATCGTCGAGAAAAAGCTTGTGACTTCTGTTGGTTACGTTACCTATATGACGCTCATGGCATATATCGCAACACCGCTCCTGTGGAGTATTGTTCTGGTGCTTAAACGACCGATTGATCGTCAGCTCTTTCTATCAAAAGAAGACCTATCTCGCTCATGACATTTCGGGCTTTGTCTGCACATTGTTTTGTGCTCGCCCTCAGTGCAGGACTAGTGAGTATCACGAGTTTCATTTCTGGAACCGGGGTTATTATCATCATGATACTCGAGCATTACGCTTGGTGAGCGTGATCATCCACGACAAAAGATCCTCGCGACAATACTAGGGACACTCGATCTCTGCCTGTATCGTGGAAATAACTCACTTTCCCTATGATACGCACAAATATCATCTCATGTTCGTCTGGCCCTGGGTTGTGGATCTTGTGCTGCGTATCGGGTGGAAAGATAAAGACGTCGCCTGGATTGTAGGTATATGTACCATCTGCGTCAGACACCTCACCACTACCCTTGAGGACGATCATTGTTTCCTCGACACCAGGGTGATCATGCCAGTCAAAGGTCGCGCCTGCAGGGCAGCCAACCATGGGTAATCGCCTCGCACATGGGCTTGTAGGCGTGCTCAGCCGACACATAGACTTTGCGTGCTCCACTGCCGCCATGGGCAGATTCTTTAGGGATGGTGGTTGCTGGACGTTTGATATACGCATAGGTTGCTCCTTCTATTTACTTATTGCTGCAGTTTTTGCTTATAATAAAAGGCGTTTGCCTCGATCTCCTCCACTGTATCTGGGGAATTGCTGCCCAAGTTGGGTGCGACTAAGCTTTAGCACAGCATCTTGTGGGCTGAGCTCAGATGCAGCCAGGGCTTGGCGCACATATTCGCGAATATGCCAGTCCGCTGGCCATCCTGATGAGCTGCTGCTTTGGTGCACTCAACGCACCAACCATCATGCCCGAGGCGGTGCGGCTCGCTTTTTGAATATCGTGATACCGACGGCGACAATCAGCAGCCACAGCCCAATAAGCAATACGATGGCACTTTGCTTGGGGTTGCATATTGCCACCAGCACAAGCGCACCAGTTATTCCGACGGCGATTTTGTGCCGCTGCACGAGTTCTTCCGCTCCCTGGCTGCCGCGCCGCCGTCGCACCTGGGTTAGGCTCACTAGGAAAGGGATATGGCATCTCACCCAGCGCACCGCACGCAATAATATGTGAAAAGGTCATCGCGGATAATTGGATCAAAAATGTACTCTATGCGATAGTCGTCCTGCAGCTTCTTGGTCGATCCATCAATAATATCAACTGCCATAGCAACACCGGTCTGAGCCGCCATATCCCCGAGCGTTACACCAGCCCCGATGCCAAACGAATTTTTAAACCATCCCATGATCATACTCCTTCTCTTGCATCCACCCACGGTCGATTGATGGGCAAACTTTTCTTATCACAGAATAGCTGATGTAATTATATATTGCAAGGTATATGGGAGTAGCCGACACAGCCATACCGCGGAGGAATTTGACGTTCGGCTATCTGCGGATGCCGTTACTTTTCTCGCATCATTGCCAGCACCGCAAACCGCCCACCAGTGTCACTCGCTGCGTGCGAGAAGTAGTGTTTGTTACCGTATCGACAGGCGAGATGTGGATATTGCGCGATGCAATGCCCGCGCGCTGGCACGCAGCAGCATTAAAGCCCTGCAAGTCAAGATGGATACCGTCAGCTTCGTGCGAGCAAAAGGGATGCCAGGCTGGGTCAGTTGCCTGGTCAAAATACTGCATGACGTAGCTCTGTCGCTGCGCGCTTGGGCTCATCCAGACAATGATATCCTCTGCCCGAGAGCCTTCGTGGACGAGGCGATCAATTGTCCGAACAAGCAGTGGCGAGAGTGTCGAATGCCGCCCCAAGCGCAATAGCGCGAGCACCCGCTGCACCGGACCGACTAGCACCGTCGCCACGCAATCAGCCACTGGCAACAATAGCCCCACCCAGGCGAGCGCGTCACGAGGCCATCTGCTGCACGCATCTCGGCAGTATGGCGAGTCGTTGCAGCGCCATCGACCTCGCAGAGTTGGTCATAGCGGCGGCCTGCGCCAGTAGACAACCCGCTGATACACCACATCCGCATATGCGGCCCGCTCGCCTGGGCGAAAAACCCGTGTCGATGGTGCCACCACCTGTGGATGATGTCATCTCACCTAACGTGCGATCAAGCATTGTGCTATCACCACGTGATGACACGCTAACGAAGTTCCTGATGAAAAGCAAGTAGGCTGATCTTGTCTCAATCATATACTATATATCATGTCATTTCATCGTGAAGCAACATTTTTTTCAGTTATTGCACCAGAGATTTTAGCAATACATCAATCCACCCATCAAGCCAATCATATCTACACCATCAAAGCACACCCCAATGATACAACGACCGACTTAGATATCGCCATTGAGCGGCAGATAGTCAAGACGATTCATCAATATTTTCCGAGCGATAAAATCCTCAGTGAAGAAGAACACGCAGACACTACAAGAGGCAATGGACGTGTCTGGATTATTGATCCATTATGTGGAACGAATAACCTTAGTCGTAATATCTATCTGTATTGCACTAACATTGCGCTCGCAATCAACGGTCACTTGGTTGCAAGCTGTGATGATTTTTATGGATGGCAACTATTACTGGTCAGTTGGATGCTGTGTGTTTGAAGGTAGCCGACCATTCGTCTCTACCCGGCGCTACCTGGAACAACCATCGATGTCGTGATCTTGGCACGACCGCCAAATTGCCACTAGCCATGAAACAAAAAGCATATTCTAGATTATTTCATATCTCACAGCAGCATACAGACTATATGCTTTTATCACTCAATAGTTCACTTGCAAGCCTGTTTGTTGCTCTAGGGAGGCTCGATGGCATTATCAATATTCAAACAAAACCCTGGGATGTCTGTGCAAGTTTCTTTCTTGCGCAACAGCTTGGCTGTGTATGTGCGCATTAGATGGTTTACCACGGACAATAGATTCACCAGGCTATACTTTTTGCTCGTACCGATTCTATCACAGCACACTCATTACAGCTTGTCGTGCTGTCGCCAAGCATTCATAATTTGTAGCCACTGGGCACGACAGATCTTCCGCCCGCCAGTCTGGCGAGATACCAGCGCGCTGCAACATCACCTCGACCGCTACCTTATCCAGCGCGAGGCCTGCCGCCAGTGCACTGCGCAGCTTCTTGCGCTTCGCTACAAAGCCCGCCCGCACCACGCGGAAGAAGTCCTCGTCCGCTGACGACACGAGAGGCTGAGTGCGCGTCTCAAGCACCACTACCTGCGAATCTACCTTCCGGCGGTGGCACAAAGAATTGGCGTGGTACCACTGGGCCGCGCGTCGCCAGCATAGAGCTGAGCACTCACTCCTAGCAGACTCATTGCACCAGGCTCAGCGGCACCGCTCAGCCACCTCTTCTGCACCAGCAGTACTGTGCGGCGCGGCTTATTCTCCGCCGTCAGCAGCTTTTGGACAATCTTACTCGTAATGTAATATGGCACATTTGCTACCACGGCATAGTCAGCGGGAAGCTGACTAAGGTCAAACTGCAGAATATCCTCATGTACCACCGTTAGCACTGCTTGCCAGGGAATTGCCCTGGCAGCTTGCGCGCGAGGTTGGCATCGTACTCTCACCGCGGTTGACTCCTGCCCGCCCGAGCAAGGCGCGAGCCGGCCGTCAATGTACCAAGTCCCGCCACCTAGCACCGTCATCATCAGGGGCCAGCACTGCTGCATCGGCAATCGCTGCGCTAGCATATCCGGCCCTTTGAGTCAATGCTGCCCTAGAGATTTTTATTTCGGTAATGCCATAGTTGTATTATTATCCAGGGTTAGCGATATTATGCGCTGCATGAGTTTTCTATACTGCCGCTAGACTATCTCTCAGTTTTTGTCATTTTCCTACCTACCATTCACAACTATGAGAGAGAAAGGACAGCCTACTTTCCCATCTGCCCTTCGTCCGATCCGTCGCGAGGTCGAAGCCGTGTCGGGATGCTTGCGGCAAAGCTACCAGCATCGTACACTTTGCCTGGGGCCCACGCTTGTTTCAACCACGCGAGCAGCGTGGTAGTTGCCATAATTCGCCGCCACGAGGATATAGCCGTCTTCATCGACCTTGGCACCGTCATCGCGAATGGCGTAGTGCCACCACCACCAGTTGTGCATGGCACCATTCATCGGCAAATCGTAGTATGTCTCGCGGTGGCTCACCCCTTTGCTGTCAGTAAAGTGATGCGCACCCTTGCTCTTCGTCAATGGATTCTTAGGCTTTGTCCCAACTACTTCTACTTTCGCGCAATCGGCTCGCTTTACCACTGTTTTGCGCCGTCAGGCGGCGCTTGCACCCTCAGCACCATCCTTCATCTCGACTGTATAGGTCAAACGGCGAATGCCTGGCTGGCCAGCTCGCTTAATTGTTTTGCTACCAATGAATTGCTGCTTATCTTTAGTCGTCTCGGTCGCAAATGCAATCGGCTCCTCCGCTGTCACCGTATGCGTCGGTGCGCGGTGGATGGTCATCATCTCGCGGCCCGTCCAGTGCGATGTTGCCAGGTGTCTGAAAACTGACTCTATCCTCGCGGTAGAGTACCATACCAGCCGCCTTGGCAATATCCTGCGGCGTTTGTGCTGCGGTAAGCACACGAGAACGTTTTCACCATTCGTCACAGTGACCAATCGAGCACGCTGCTGACTGCTGTTGATCAGCGGGCTGCGCTAGCGACGCATCAGGTGGGGCGAAACGGAGTCGCGCGAGGCATCAATCTTCATACCTGAGGTAGCGATGAGCTCCCGCGCACAGACGAAGCAGTCGAGCAGACAGCACGCTCGACCATTCTTCATTACGAGTAACTCAGTCGAGCTGGCACCGCTGCTGGGCTCTGAGCCGAAGCATAACTCGCCACGATAAGACCGCTTAGTGACACTCAGCCCCAGCAAGCAGGGCAATCATCGGCTGACGATGCTGCCACAGACGATAGAGGCTCTTCGTAATCATCTCGTTCTCTATAGCTAGGTTGCTAGCGGTAGATGTCTTGCAGCCCCATCTTATTCTTTACATGTTGGCCAGGGTTGCCAGCCACGACGCTGGTACGTTTCCCAGGCTTTTTGGTCTTGGACCTCTGGTGGTGCTTCCGCTGCATTGGCATAGCCACCAAAGCCACCCCAGGTCTTGATGTCAAATTGATACGCACCGTAGTAACCATTGCCAGTGTTGGAAGTATAGCCTCCTTCACAGCTACGTAGTTTTGCTAGTGCCCCTCAAAAATCACCACCAAAGGTAGTATCGACCGACCTCTTCTTCGTCCCAACGATCTCGACCTGGTTGACTGCTTTTGCGTTACCACACTGCTGAGCTGCTTGCGCGACTCTTCGCGGCCATTCTTCATAATAATCTCGTATGTCACGGCCTTCTTGCCTGTTTTACCCTCAGTCTTGACTTCTTTTTTACCACGCTCGCGGTCGGCGTCCTTAATCTCCTCTGTCTTGAAGTCGACTTCTTCCTCTACCGTCACCGTCTGCTTACCATTACGCCAGAGCTCTACCGTCATACCAGCCGTTAGTGGTGCGCTAGCTGGCACCGAGAGGGTGTCATCAGCACCTAAGGTAATTTTCTGGCCTTGAGCATTGCAACCGACCGTCTTCTCCATCGTGTATGCCTGGATGGTTTTGCCATAAAATACGAGCGTAAGGGCGTTGCGCGGCGGATTGTCATCACCTCTGCCGCCCCATCAGCAATGATATCGCGCGAGCGAGCCAACACCGCTTGGTCTTCGTCGTGCAGTGGAATGCCCGCTTGCTCAGCAATCTGCTTGCCTGTGCGATAGGCGGTGATGAGCTTGCATCTCGCCCCGCCATCGCGAATCACCACCGGCCGCGCTCGATAGATGCTTTACTTCGTACGAAGCGCCTTCTAGTGGTGTATCAAGCTCAGGCTCAGTGCGGTCTTTGTCGTCAAGCCGCACATTTGCCCTCACGCAACGCATCACGGGTAAGGTAGTCGCCTTGGTGTAGAACCCGCGCTTTGGCCGTGCCTCGTTCGAGAAATGTGATGATATGCTCGCTACTGCTCGGCTGGCGCGCGATGCTGCATGGACGGACGGAATCCGCCATGGTAGGCCATACCAACCAGCGCAACCATACCAGCGATAGCAAGATTGCGTGGCGAGAGAAATTTCAAAAATGGAATAGATCAGAATCATAATCTGCGTAGCAATGTACGCCACGATGTGTGTATAGCAAAATGTGGGTAAAAGGCTTAGGATAGCCCGGAAGAACCTCCTCGAAACCTCACCATATCAGGGGTCAGAATGCCGTTATTACTTATGCTCAGCAACCAAACCGCACCACTGCCGCGATCATTTCCACGGTTGGCGCTGGCCGTTGATGATGCGAAATTGCCCGCGGCCCATACCAGTGATGAGAATGGCATCGCCCGCTCATGGGCGATGGCGAGCGCCTGGCATGGCCTCGCGCCGGTCGGCAATCTCCTTGGTGTGGTCTGCCCCGCCTGCCTGGTGAATGCCGCGCAGGATTGCTCGGCGGATGCCAGCTGGCTCTTTCGTTATAACTTCTTCGTCAGTAACGATGATCTGGTCGGCCGGGTGAGCAGCACTACGCCATGATGGAGCCGCTTCGCTTTGTCGCGATCGCCCGTCGCACCAAAGACCAGGATGATACCGCTTGGTGATAGCCCGCGCCGCGTCAGTAGCTCTCGCGCATCAGTATGGGCATAACCGACTCCCACATCGTATGGCGTATCCACCGGCACACGCTCGAAGCGCCCCGGCACGCCAGTGTAGGTTAACGCCGCCCGGGCAATGTCTGTTGGCACGCCCAGTAGCTGGCAGGCCGCAGCCGCAGCCGTCATGTTGTACACATCTAAATATCCCTGGGAGGTGTGTTGTCAGCGGTAGCTGGTTGCATCACCAAGAAAGCACCGTTGCGCTGCCACCCGATCTTTGCGGGTCGCCGCCTGCGTAATCCGAGCTGTGGCAGCCGCATCTTGACCATAGGTAATCTTCGCTCACGCGCTGTGTACTTATCCAAAGAATGGAAACCATTCATCACTGTTGAGCACAACAAAAAGCGCGGCTTCCGGGCAAGAGTTTGCCCTTGGCGGCGGCATAGCGCTCCATCGTCTTATGGTAGTCGAGGTGATCTGGGTGAGGTTGGTCGCGCGATTGCAACTTCAATTGGCACACCATCAAGCTTATGTTGATCAAGTGCGTGATCTGGTAATTTCTAACACAACGAAGTCCACGTTGGCTCGCTTTGAGCTCAGCGAAGAACTGCTGCATCCGCGCGGTAGAGCCGACTGTCGCATTGAGGTCGTTGAGCTGGCGCTGCCCGCCACCTCGATCAGTGCCGTGGGAGAACATTGAGGTGCGGCGGCCACCGGCTTTCTCAGAATTTCATTGATGTAGTTAACAGTGGTTGTTTTTGCCATTCGTGCCCGTCACAGCAATAACGCGCAGATGCTCAGCTGGCTGCCATAGCGTGCTACCAGGGCACATGGCGGTCCGCCGATATGCTTCTTCGAGAGTGGATCATCGCTGCGGCGAGAGGCGGCGCAGCTGCTTTGCTGCGTGTTTTTTCATAGTATAGCATTTTTGGGCCGATGGCAGGCAAATTCTAGGAGTAATTTTCTCCAAGGCGGCATACTGCACATTGAGCTTCTTGGTAGAGCCATTCGCAAAGCGCACACTCACTGCCATGCCATCGATGTCGATCACCTCACCATCACCAAACTGGAGCGACCAGTACCATATCGCCAACCTCATACGGCATGACCTCATCGAGCGCATCGTCATACACTGGTGTGGCCGGCTCGGTATGCACCATCGACAGGCTCATGCCCATATCATCAAGAAAGCGCGATGGGTTGTTGTAGCTGCGGCTACCAAATTGCAAGCGGCTCTGTGCATAGCTCATGCAGAGCTCCCTGCACGAGCGCGTGTCATCCCCACATAGCAGAGGCGACGCTCTTCTTCGAGCGCGGCTGGCCCTTCCTCAAGCGCCCGGGCACTAGGGAACAGCCCATCCTCAAGCCCCACCATATACACCACGGGAACCCAGCCCTGGCAGCGTGGAGCGTCATCAGCGTCACGCTGTGCGCACCCGCTTTGGTCGGCCGGAAGACAGAGCGCAACCTCCTCAAGAAAAGTCTGGCATACTGGCAGTCCCGCGCGTCAGACAACAATGCACTGAGGTTAGCCTCGCGATCATCAGCCTCGGGGCGAGCTATCAAGAACATAGTCGCGGTAGCCCGTCTTGGTAATCACATCATCAATCGAGCTGGCTGGGTCGGCTGCAGCTCGACCTGCGCCTGGAGCCGCGTAGCAACCGGGCCCAGCTGCGTCAGGGTAGTCTGCGCTCGCTGTTAGCGCTGCTGCCTGCTGTGGGCATTGACCAGCGCACCAATGATATCGAGCCCACTGGTGCCCCGCCAGATGAGGAACTTCTCCAAGCTCGTTGCGCCAATCCCCCGCGTTGGTACATTAGCGATCCGGCTAAAGCTCGCGCGCGATCATTTGGCTGGTAGATAAGGCGCAGATAAGCCAAGAGTATCCTTAATCTCCTTACGGTCGTAAAACCGCACCCCACCGACCAACTGATATGGCACGCGCTGTTGATTGAAGGCCCGCTCGAAAGCGTAGCTCTGAGCATTGGTGCGCACAGTGACAGCAAAGTCGCTATAGTCAGTGCTCACCCATCGCCACCTGCGCAGCAATCTGGCTGGCAACGGTAGGCGCCTCTGTCTTCATCATAGGCAGTTGCACCTGCACTGGTGCACCTGGGCCGGCTGCCGTCCAGAGGGTTTTATCCGTCCGCTGCTGATTTTTATTGATTACATTGCCAGCGGCTTTGAGAATGGCGCCCGTTGAGCGATACCTTGCTCGAGCTTCACCACCAGTGCCCCGGAAGTCGCGCTCGAAGTTGAGAATATTCGTAAAATCTGCGCCACGCCAGCTATAGATCGACTGCCAGTCATCCCCCACCACGCAGATATTGCGCTGTGAGTTGACTAGCAGCTTGATGATCTACGATACGCGCAGCATTCGTGTCCTGATATTCGTCAACGAGAATATGTTTAAACTGCGCTTGGTAGCGCTGACGCACCGCCGAGTGGTCACGCAGGAGGCGTACCGTCTCGAGCAAGAGGTCATCAAAATCGAGCGCACCTGCATCGGCCAGCAGCTGCTCATACAGCTGGATAGATCTCGCCACCGCCTGCTGGAAGGGAAACCGCGCACTGGCTGCGTAGTCGCTGCAGTGAGAGGAGCCGATTTTTGGCTTTGCCCATGCCAGCTGCACTCATGGCACGTGGTTTGAGCTTGTCTGTACCAACGGAGAGCTGCTTCATCGCTTGTTTGATGAGCCCTTGACGGTCATCTTTCGTCAAATCACGAAATTAGTGGAATGCTGATGGCCGCACCATCATCGCCGCACATCCGGCACACAAATACCATGGAATGTCCCATCCACGGCATGAAGGAGCGGGGTGGTTATCGGTTTGTGGTGTGTGAGGGTAAGAGCTGACTGGGCCCAGTACAACGGTCCGCCAGAGGCGCTGGCGCATCTCGCGGGCTGCTTTGTTGGTGGAAGGTGGACAGCCAAGACCTCATTCGGCCAGATGCCCTGCTCGGTTAGGAGGTAGGCGATGCGATGCGTCAGTGCGTTTTGTCTCTGCCACCGCCCGCCCTGCGAGTCAGAAATCTGAGCCATCAGATGCGACCACGCCGAGCGCTGAGCGTCATTCAATCCATCAAGCATATCCATAGTCAGCCTGTTATACCGGGATGCCACCACGCCAACGCCCGTGTAAATAGTGTATAGTACACCGCACCCGAAGAGCGCAAGCGCCAGTAACTACGACGATCCACAGCAGCCAAATCCAGCCAGCAGCTTGTTCAGGGGCGGCGCGGGCTTCATTTGGTGCGCAGTGATTCTTCAGCATCGTAGATTGGTGCGACGACGTTACGCTTTCGTTCTCTTCCTGAAGTGCTTGCGGAGGGCGAGCGGTATCGCCATTTTGCTGGTGGCAGTCGCTTCCTCGATGGTACTAGCGTGTGTCTGGTCACCGCATCTGGCTCATCATTCACCAGTCGCCGTTGTCTATTGGCTCGGCCGACTGCCCGCTTCGCCGTAGTAGTCGATATCTGGCTCACCAGGGCCAGGCACAGGTAGGCTCAGGTCAATCTCGTCTTCTGCAAACTGCGGTCCTACCCCATCGGCTGATGCCTCGCGAGAGTCGGCCGGCTCATCCGGGTAGAACGACTGGTCTGCGCCTAGCGGATCTCTCGCTGGTACGAGATTCATCATGCGGCGTGGCAACCTCTGGTGTATCTTGCTCGGGTGGTGGTGAGTGATCATCGGCCGGATGTAGTGATACGCATTCTCGCTCGTATCTGTCAGTGCATCGATGAATTGCTCAGCCGAGGCATGCTCATCATGCGGCGCAAAAAGATGCGGCAGTGCCGATGGTTCGTTATTATCAGCCGGAGCTATGCCGAATGCGCCAGGCTCATCATGGTACATCCCTATCGGAGTAGTATCGGCCAATGTTGGTGTATCACCACCAGCGTATCAGCACCACCCAGTGGGCGCTTATCGACTTCGTCTCAGCATCGGGCAAGAATGGTGTGTAGCATAGCGGCTTTTCATCGCCAGGCTGGAGGTCGAGTGTGCCTACGGATGGTGTCTCGTCAGGTGCTGCTCGTCAGACACTTTAGCCTCCATCTGCTCGATCATTCGCGGCTTCGGCACGATGCTGCGGCTATGGCCAGGTGCTGGGCGAATATCCATGCCCACCACTGGTGCACCTACTGTTAGCGGTTCAACCACCGCACCCCGCGGCGCACCCGCGGGCGAGCCGTTTGAAGGCTGCAGCAACTGGGGCTGCCCCACCCACAATATCCATAAAGCGACCACGCGGACGCTGAATAGCTGGAGCAGTTGCTTGATCATCACTTCGGCTCAGTTGCGCTGTCTCATCACGCAGTATGCATAGCTGACGCATCGGCAAACTCGATGCTCAGTCTGTTGGTCAGCTGGTCGAGAGCGTAATTGGCACAACTTCAGGCGCATTCTCTGGCGGTGTCCTCCTCTTTTGTGGAGATGTTGGTGTATCATTGGTGGATGTCTCGAGGGCGAGCAGCAATAATCTGCTGGCGCCTGGCTACGACTATCGTCAGCCGGGGCAAACAGTGACGTAAGCGGGTGTATATGGCTGCTCTGCTTGACCATCAGGAGTATCTGACGCCTGGTATCACTGCTGCCAGTGCTGCTTTTGCGCGGCGTCATCCAGATATTTCTGGGCTATATCGGTGCATCACATCAGTCGCCTGGCCTCCTGTGAAGGTCAGATAACGGGGAACACATCGGGTAGCGATTCAGGACCGGTCCTTCGGTGCTCGTTATGGCCGTACTGAGTAGCGGCAGTGGTCGTCAACGCGAGCTTTCCGGCATAGCAGCGCCAGTGCGCGCCTCTGGCTCTGGCGACAGCGGCGATCAGCCAGGCTCATTAGCACTGCTGCATCGGAGGTATGGCGGCGCTCGGCCGACCAGTAGCTCTGCTGGAGCTGACATCGCGACGTGCGATTGAGCAGATGGAGCGGCGAGTTCATCCCGCCGGGCACACCCTCGTCTGGACAACGACACGGTGCTCACTCCAGCATACCCCGCATCAGCCACCCGAGCTGCCGATCTGGCTATCATCTGCAACGCTCGTATTTTCTGCCACAACCTCTGGCCACGCGGGTGGCGTGGGGTCGACGCGATCGAGAGGCTGTACACCCGGTATGTTGCGGCTCATCATTGCGGCAGCCTCAGTCGCCATGCTGGCTCGTCAAGCGACCGGTCGGTCGTGGCCGTACCACCCTTTCACCTCAGCGAGGTATCATCTCACCACTCCAGCGCTACCGCATATCTGTGCTTTGCAGATGTTTCTCGGTGCATAGAGCAACTGGTCGTCATTGGCGCTCACAGTGTCATCGCCCACACTGGAGCTGGTATGTGTCTGGCTCATCGCAACAGGCGGCTGACGACGGCGCATGAGCAGCCATACGCATCGTCGCTGGCTCCACTGCCACCCTCGGCAGAAGAGCGAAGTATCACTCTCCTCCCTCTGTTGGCGGCGGGATAACAGCGATCGCGCAGCAACGTAGCATCATCAAGACTCACTCAAACAACGGATGTTTTGCGCTGGCGGTCTGCATCATCTTGTAGCAGCTGATTCACCTGGCTGAGATGGCGAACGGTGCGTCGGATCCTCGTCACTCACCCCTCGTGTCTTCGCCCGCAGATTGAGTACGGCATCGCTGGCGATGCCTCCGGACTCAATTCCAGCACTCCAGTGTCGCTGGCGTCTCTTCCTCTGGTAGCCGCAGCGAATAGCTTCCTCGCTCGGCTACGCTGTCGGCTCGATATTGATGATGCTACATTATCTGTTTCGCTGGCAGATGCTACGGTGTATCCGAAAGATCTGTTGGCAGGTGCCACATCATCTCACGTGCCGCCTACGCGCCGAGCGAATTATATCTTTGGGCGCAGCCGCGCTGCGGCGGCCGAAGAACTGCTCGATCGACATATGCGGTCATCATCCCCGTCGTCGTCGTCGCCGGCTGGGCGCAATATCGTCATGGGATCAACCGTCACAGCGCCGCCAGACTGAGATTGAGACGGCTGTGTCATCTGTCGTCGTTCGCATTGGTGCTGCTGCAAAATCAACAGAGGGTCGCTTGAAGTTGACTGCATCATCCACCCGCATCAGTTTGCTCTTAGACTGGCGAGGCACGTCGATGCCGGTTCACGTTCGCGATGCGGCGACCGATCGACAGCGCTCGGCGCACGGTCGCGCTGGCCCAGACTCCAGCCGATCTCATACAGGATTCCTGCCAGCTCCGCCTCGTCACTGGCTGCTGCGACAGGTGGCAGCATAATTGACACACCGCGGGCGACGTGTACAGCGCCGCTGCCAGCCTCAGAATCAGAGGTGGCATCAGCGACGGCAGAGCTATCATCAGATTCGCACTGTGTCATCGGTGCTATTAGTATCCCTATCTCGAGGGTGCTAATGCGCTGACTGTAGCTGGCAGCTGCCAGTATCTGGTGAGTCTGCCTGCCGCACCGGAACCTGTTGAGGTGTTGTTATCCTGAGCACGCTCTGAGGTGCTTGCACTGCGTTACCATCACTCAACACTCAGGACGAGCTGGATTTGCTACCCACTGGAGTTGTTTCGTTGGGCGATGCCAGCTACACTATGATGAGGCCGAATCTTTGCTTGGTGTGGTGGCGGGTGCTCGACGGGCCTTTATCTTGGCGTTTGCTGGCGAGCTGTAACAGACTGCGCACCGAGGTCGCACCGGCGCGGTCAGGATTCGTCGAAGTCTATATCTCGAGCATGAACGGTTTCTCGTAGTTCGTTTTTGCAAGCGCTGCAATGCTGGTTACTTTGCGGTGCGGTGCACACCAGTCCACACCTCCTGGAGTAAGCAACGAACCGGAGCCTCGTGTCCACGTCTTGGATACATGCCCTCGACTGTTGATCAATCGCGCTGCCCACTGATATGTATCGCTTATGTTGCGTTTTCTCTGGTGTGGCAACATGTGGACGATTGATGGTGCAACTCACCTTGCTCATTTCCGGTGCGAAGTATCAATCCATCGATGCTAGTATTCACGCCATCGCGGTTGCGCTAACTCGGCAATAGCCAGATCGAGCTCGTCGATTAGTCGATGACCTCACCAAGGAGTGCTCATGCTGTGTGATGTGTTACTGTTGCACTACTACTCGCACATACGCATGTATTATATGCAACGACAGCACGCGTGACAGTTAATGCTGCAAAACGACCTGCTGCTGCTGCTTTATCCTTATAGAATTACTAAATCTCGCTCGTGTGACCAAAGCAGCTCGACATGACTTTTCGTACAACGCTCCTTTACCTCTGCAATCAGGGTCCGGCACGCAGACACAGTGATCGCTACTGTTTCACTGACAAAACACCCACCATATGGTGGGTGGGTGGGCCTATCGCTGATGTCTTGGTAACGCGCTATGCTCGAAGGCGCGGACACCGAGCGTTCGTCCTGACCTCGCAGTCGCGCCAGGCTGGCGACCACCGATGACAGTTTAGCTGCAACCGCGACTACATCACCGTTAAAAGCACCTTGGCTGAGCAGCTCGCGCGTTCGGGTGCACTACTCCAGCTGCTGGCTGTCGAGGCGGATTTCAGAAGCTGCGCGCTGCACGACGAAGGCGAGCTGCTGCAGCTACACGGGCATCTGGTGCCACAGCGACCGATTGGCAGCGCTGGGCTGCAAGCGGCACATACGTGCATGCGTTGCAGCCCAGCACGCGTCTCAGCAACAATCACTGTTGATCAACCTTATGCGCACACATCAACGGCAGCGTGAGCAATTGCATTGAGCCGGCGGTTGGTGCGGCCCTCCTTTGATGGGCACTGTCATTCATCGGCCAGCGCGACTGAGTGCAGCGACGTGTCGGCCATCTCTAACGGCCTCAACTGGTAGTCACCATTGGCTGTCTCGTCAGAAAGCATCACACGTCTGGTCCCGAGGATGGCAGCAGCCAACGTCGCTCACCTCAGCCCGGGTTGCCTCGGGGTTATCGACCATGCACTAGCATCTGCGTGGCAACGATAGAGAGTTTTGCCATATTTACGGCAGAGGCGGATGATTTCGCGCTCGACGATTGGCACGATCTCTCGGGCTCGTCTCGACCGCGAGGTCACCACGGGCGACCATCACACCATCGGCGGCCTTGACGATTGCCTTGAGTCTCTGGCTCGACAGCCACGCCCTTTAGTCTCGACCTCTGGCAATAATCTGCGCGGTCGAACCATGGCTCAGCAAAATCTGGCGTGAGGTTGTTGATATCCTCCGCGCTCGGACAAAAGCTTTCGGTGCCACAGTCAATATCTTTGTCTGCCCCAAATTCGACATCGGCCAAGTCCTTTGGCGTCAGAATGTCACCGCCAAAGTCGGTGTCGGGCAGGTTGAGCCCCTTGCGGCTCATCAAGAAACCATCGTTGCTCGAGGGCGCACCTTAATGGCGGTATCGCTGACGCGCTCGGTCATCTCACCACGCAATTTGCCGTCGAAGAGGTAGACGGGCTCGCCCACCTTGACCTTGTCGGCAAGGTTGTATTGGATAGGCAAACGGTTGCTACCATCGTGTTCTTCTACCGCGTGGTCGAGGATGATTTCATCACCCGCCGCAATGTCGAAGTGATTGTCCTTCAGCGCGCCAAGGCGAATCTTTGGCCCTTGCAAGTCTTGCAAAATAGCGACAGTCCGACCAACAGTAGCGCTTGCCTTGCGAATCCACGCAATTTGGTCAAGTCGCTCTTCGTACGAGCCGTGGCTAAAGTTGAGGCGAAAACCGTTGGCGCCCGCCCGGATCAACGCTTCTATTTTTCTCTGGTGTTGGTGGCTGGCCCCAGAGTGCCATGATCGCTGTACGTTTTGTAGAGTTATTCATTGCGTAGATATTAGAGTGCATAATGTGCAAATAGATGAAAACACAAGCCAGCATCATAGATGAGTATCATAACTGATAAACTGAGTATTTTTGGCTAATTTTCCACGCTTTCATTGCCCTCTCAAGCATACTCACTGAGCTACCCCTGTTACATGCAGAGCCTCAGAAAATAGATTAGAGCAGACTGTTAGATTCATGCCACCGTTTGAGGAAATGGCATAAAGTAAGCAGGATAACAAAAAGCGGAGACTCGCATTTACCCATCAATCATTTGACAGTACCATGCAATCACAGTATGCTATAAGCTACATCACTTTACTATATGAGTCTCGCACTGGACAGACACCATCCTCTTACATCTCGCGTTCAGCACTCCGACGCTGCGCTATTCTCTTCTCTTGTTTTGGCACCACGCATACCACGAGCTTTCGTGCGCGTGACGGCAGAGATCGTCGTGCTTCATCTTGCATGATAGCTGGCATATTGCACTGACTAGGGCAAGACGGTGAGCTCCTCGTCCTCACCTACGGTATTGTACCTGTAGCACCAATTGTTCGGCGCTACCAGCGAAGTAAAACACATCTATCTCTCTTGCAAAAGAACTTCTCAGAGGGTAAAGGCCATCTAGCGTAGAGATAGAATGACCGCAGCGTTATCGGCATGGTATCTCTACTGAAAAAGGAAATAACGCTAAGCGCTGGCAGTAAAGCGCTTTCTGCTCGAGAGAAACGCAAAACATAATGGCTCGCTCATGAGCAAAAGAGGGAGGAATGATCAACCGTTCGCATATCTATCCATCGCGGTGGAGACCTCGGCAAATCTGTTTGCAACTGGCGATAGCGCCCAGTTGATCGCCGCATCAGTAGCTCAACCCATAGCTACCTCTGTGCTAACATGTGTTCGAAGTACCTTTATCAGTACCCCCTACGACAGTGCAGCACTATATCGAACAATTATCAAACGCTTTGTTTCAGTGAGAATTTTTGTTCGAGATTTTATACCGAATTGCATATATTGTAACCAAAATGTGCACGCACCACTCATTGCTTTAGCAACCACGGCCATCATCTTATCTACCACCCGACGCGCAACAGAGCATATGACAGCTAAATACGCCTGTAATTTTCTCACAAAATTGCAGAGTACGTATATTCATTGTGTCGTCATCGATTATTCGTGGCAGTGCTCTTGCGCACGCCCGCCAGCGCATCAACCACGCGCATCTAGCCCATCCCACCGGTGCCGCCATGCTCGCCGATCATCGCATCACGCAGTTCGCCGCTGCGCCCCGGTACGAAGAGCTGGATGAACTGCGTCTGTCACCGCATAGAGACTGCAGCTCAGCGCGTGCAAAAGCTCACTGCGGTGCGCGCTCGCCAGCAGTGAACACCGATGCGCAGCGCGCGATACATCAATATACCGGGATAAAATACGCAATGATACGAGCACTTTTGCGCACGAAACGTCAAGAGAGCCGCTGCTCACCCCCTGGCATCGCCTGCGTAAACGGACAACGATCACCCCTACCGCCCACTGAGACAGTGCAGGTTGCGGGAGAGAGTGAAGATAACTCATACGGGCCGACCACAAACAATCATAATTACGTATGATGACTGTTTTTTGCTTTTAGCATTTGTCATATAGCATATTATTATGCGTGAGGCATTTTGTCCTCGGGTATTTTTGAAGGGTGATCTTCGGCAAGAGATCCTTCATCAAAGATAATACCTACTGCCATAATCACTATACGCCGCTATGATAGGAAAACAACTTTTCGGCACATGAGTATAGTGCACAATACCCTACGACAATCAGCACAGCACCAGAGCATAAGATGCTTTTGCACACGGTAGCGTACCTATCAGCCCGTTGACATGAATATACCGTATCTGCCATGCAGGCAAAAGGCTATAGCAGTCGAGTGTGAAGCATGCCACCAATAACACCTACCAAAGCAAGGTTGACGACGATGTTAATTACTGTCGGGCCGCAAAGGGAGCTATTGGCAACCTCTTTGTCTTTTCTTTAGCAATGCTCTATCGCAGAGTAGTTGCGAGGATCGCCTGGAAGAACGCCCCTATCGCCAAGATAGGTATTAAAACCATGCGCATTTGCATACTTGCAACGACAATTCGTGAATAAATATGTCTATCACAACACATATCACTGTTGCAGTGGAGTATAGCCGCAAGCACATGTCGGGATACCTCAGATGCGTCTCTATCTGCGAAGTAATATGAATCGAGGCAGACTCGCTCCAGCTCATACTAAATATACCAAACAATATGCTCGGGACAAATGCAAATTTATTCGCAATCGCATACATGCACCATTTGCCGCTGCACCAATAAACATCGAAATAATAGTCCTGGTCTCGAGACATTGAGCACCCACCATGCGATATATATTTTGGCAAAAAGTGAATAGCGTACCGCAGCATCATCCGAGCGCAACGATTGGTGCGCGTCTCGCCGTGTAGCAAGTGAATGCGTTTCTTGCGCCGACAATCACCAACAGGCAGCCTATGCCTACTAAATTCGCGAGCACCAACGATATCATCAAACTAAAGGCGAGGTAGCCGCATGACCGCAACAAGAGACAAAGGGCATAGTGTACTCACGACGCCAATGAGTATGCTGGCGATGGAAAAATGCTTTGCATCACCAACTCCTCGCGTAAATTGTAGTAGCACCGCAGATACGACATAGAGAGAACAATATTGAGACACACAAGAATCAAGTATGGATAGTAACGAAATACAGATATAACAGCTACAAAGCGATGGCTACCCTGTGATAAGGCAACACTATTTTGAATATCGTTGACAGAATGCTACCAGTCTGTCCGCATCGTCGCGCGCGAATCGATCGCAAACCCAGCGCACGCTCCAGCCGCACACCGATAATATTGGCGCAAACAGAGCAATATACGTCAAGATAAGGTCGACCTGCCCATAGTCACTCGCCGACAACTAAAATGTATACAGAGGAACAAGCAAGAACGCGACGGCCTGCGTCGTAATCTTGCTGATGGTGAGGAGAGCGGTGTTTTTTATGAGCTCGGCAGATCTGCTCATATGTGTTTTTACCGCCTTGTCAAGAAACTCAAAGTGATTGCTGACGCCTCTTGGCAAGAGTTTTTGTCAGGCCGTATAATCAGCGGCAGATCGCACATCCTCCGTATCTCATCTTCTGAGAAGCCGATCCGACAATGCAAAGACCATCCACGAGTGAAAAGAATCCGATCGTCTTTATCATAATTCATTCCTTTTGATTATGCAATATCCAGAAGTTCTTTCTATCATGCACAGCAAATATCACACCATGGAACGACGCCGTAAATACATTTGGTATGGACGTAACTACCATGCGTATTTCCCTGGGTTCTCATCTTTTGTGGATGTAGCCCTTTGTTGCTCCTCTTTCATTTTGGCAGCCGCGTATCAGGCACGTTATAACGATCTTGAGCCTCTCTTCTCGTGCGCGAGTTGCTGTATCCGTTCGTTCAAACTTACGCGACACACTCACCGCGTAAAATAAAGATATAGTCCTTCTGATATGCTCTTGCTGGTCGCTCTTTCCATCATGATGTCACCCCATCATGAGTAACGTTGGGTCGAGTACCACAGTGCTCTTGATTGCAAAACTTCGGCTAGCCATTTTGGCCCGTTTGACTCTCGACCGGATATGATCAAAAATTCGTATCACGTCGCGAATGACTTCGGTGATATACTATTGCATCGCCTCGCCGATGCGCCAGTGAGCGTATCGCGATATCCTTTTGGCTTATCAACAAAATTCGAGAAATAGGCAGGGGTCATAATCATCGATCATTGATTCACACCTGGTCACGCAATATACGCATCGTACTGCAAAATGAGCCTCTCTGCAGTTCTTTATTAGTGGTAAATGTGACGGTAGATAGTCTCAGGTGCTTCTGATGTACCCATCGTAGCTCGTCCTGATTATTCTTGAGCCGGGTTGTAGATAAATGCCCGCTCAATATTACGCAGTGTACTTACACCTTGTCCACTGAAACCGAATAGAGCTCTACAGCAGGACTTGACCGGTGTCGTACGAATTCGGCCCAATACCGTATCGCGTTTGCGGGACTTTTTGGTGCGTATGCCTGCATAATAGACCCACAGTATGTGAACGATGAAATGTGATGATGCCAACTTTTTCATAAGAATATCCTCGTCTTTAGATTTTATCAATTTTTCTAATTACAATAAACCCAAAGGTTGGTACCAAGACAAATAATCAGTGCTGCGCGTATTCGACCACTGTACTCTGACGTCTCTGCTCACATGTGCACTTGAGCTCTCCGGACGGTATGCGTTTGATTTCGTCAAATTCTTCGGGAATTTTTGCGCTTGCATACATCAATGCACTCGTATGATGCCGAGGCGACAAATAGTTTGTTATCCATTGCTCGGACGAGCTTTTTTGTGGGATCGGAGTGCGCTCTGCCTGTCTTTTGCATGTTCTCGATTGCTTGGTAGTGCTGAATGTTAAACTCTGATGAACGGCGCTCGTCGGGTTAAGCTCGATAGTAATAGAGTCTGCGATTGTCAACTGCGATGCAGCGCGCCGATATAATCGCGCGGGCCATCAAAATCTTTCCCTATCGCCATCTGGGAATCAAACCGGATATCATTATGCTTTAATGATCTCGGTTTTGTACACTGTGACAGCCATTGTTACCCCTTCTCGAGCCGTCCATTGCAGCGCGTCAGCTGCGCCTCGGTGCGCGTAAGACCGACGCCGACGCAGCAACTGGGTGGTCGCATCCAAGAAATCCCGCGCCTCGCATCGCCAAGTAGGTGCTTTGGTGTGTGTCACTATGTCAGCATCCGTCGCCTGTGCATCAGCCAAGAGATTCTCAATATAGGTTGGGTGGATTGAATCATCTGCATCAACGAAGGTGACGTACCTCTGCATCGCTCAATGCTCACGTTTGCGGGCCGAGCTATGCCGCCATTTGGCTTACTCAATAACGATAATCCTCGAGTCCTTGCGGGCAAGATCATGAGCAATCTCAAGCGACCCATCCGACGAGCCATCATTGACGATGATAATCTCATGTCGATGCGTTTGGGCGATAATACTCATGCACTCAGTTGAGGTGAGTGCTCCATGTTGTAGACAGGTACGACAATACTAACTGAGTGCTTTTGCTGCTCATACAAAGCTCCTTTCTCTGAAACAGTGAACCATGAGAATCGGCAAGATGAAGTTCTTTGCTGCATATCGAAGAAACTGCCAAAATCCATAAGGATGATGAATAAGAAGAATAGCCATTTTCGTCGAGCGTTCCCGCCAGACGCAAATATAATAAACCAGCGACGCCATAGCGAGCTATAGACACCGGGAAGTTTATCAACCGGAGGTGTCCCGTACTGGGCCTTATTGTACACCTCGTCCGATCCAAATACCGATGGAGTGTACGCTGACTGCAGATATTGGTCAATCAACTTAGGCCTGCCAGACATAACCCTATTTGCTAGATCATTATCAACAAACAGTGCCGCACCAATGCACGAAACAAGAAGGCCAATGATAAACAGATACGGTGCACTGTGTTTTTCTTACGCGTCCCACGCTTATGAAGGAGCAGCCTATAGGCGGAATGAAGGCAAGATCAGCGAAAACTCGGTGCAGCACCAGTCAGATGCCAACAGCAATACAAGCAACCAGCGCAATACCCGTAAACACACGACTCGCACCATAAAGGTACATACCACTGAGTAGTATTGGGAAGAATGATAACGATGCCTGGTTTGGTCCATCAAACCCAAGCGAGTATTTTGCAAATCCATATCGCTGCGATTCATTACCATCAAACCCAACATACACCATGGGTAACACTCCAAAGAGTGCCAAAACAATAACGAGGAGATAAAACACAGAGGTGTAGAAAATATCTTGATAAACTCTGTCCTCTTGAGGGTCAAAAGCGTGCTCGAAGTTAAAGTGCAGCAGGCGACATCGCCATTGAAAAATGACTGAAACCCCAGTACGGATATAAAAGAACAGGTATTTACAATGCCACCCTGCAAGCTTGTTTGTTGCGGAAAAATTCACCAGAATAATCCCCGATAGAGCAATGCCAATAGTCAGACCAGTGGCAGCCACGCTGTCAACTGTGGTGATACCACGAGAGGTAATAGCACGCGATCATCGCAAACACGAGCGTGGTTGCGAGTATCTTTTTCAAATTTAGCTTTTGTGTGTGCTCATAAATTTTTATTCTTCTCCCACTTCTCGAGGAGCTCTATAATAATTGTATAGTGTCATATCTTTGGCAGCTCTTTTGGCCTGCTTTTATGCTCAAGACTTGCAATGCGTCGTCCTCTCTGAGAAGTCTATATTTTTGCTATAGACAGCTCAAGGTTCTCATCTGTATCAAGAAGAATGGCCGCTCTGTCTGAAGCATATTCTGTGTCGCCACCTCTGTTTGTTGTGATCATTGGCACGGGCCTGCTGCAATCGATTCTATAACCGTTAGCGCAGCATCATTACATACCGAGGCATCGCAAAAATCACAACCGCGGTAGAGTAGCAGCATTTGTCATAGTCGATATATCGGTAAATGTTACATGCCCTGATGTGCCTCGGTGAGGTCGCGAAGCTTCAAAAATGGGGTTTTTGATATCAGTCCCAGAACGAGCTGCCAGCCACAAGCGGCTGGTACATTCTTTAACCCGATCAAAGCGCCCGCAGCGCCACATCAATACCTTTCGAGTCGTCGCGAAAGAATGTGACCTTTCTTGAGCATCGATGGTATATTGTTGATGGTAGCTACGATGCGCCGCTTTTCGTCGTGCGTAAACCGTGGTACGGTCAACTGCATTTTGACAAACTGGGCCTGGGCCGCTGCGTTCATTAATTTGCGCCGATTTGCAATCAAAACTGTCTTTAATGAGTTATTGACGAAATAATTGTTGTGCTACTAGGTACTCATATGTTTTATAAAAGTTGTTGTTTCATTATGAATATGCACATAAACTCTCACCTTTGTACTGTTCCTGATTTTGTGCCACCGTGAATGTATTGCGTTCATTGTGCATTCTCAAACAGTATTTTATGTGGTTTTGGTGGCAATATGTTTTGACACTTTTCCTCATAAAATACAGCCGCCGTAGTGCAGATGCACTGATGTGTTGATGAGACGCTGAATATGCTGAGAGTATATTATCGGCTACTCTGATCACCCATGGGGTTTTGTATAAAGACAAAGTCTGTATGCGTATAGGCTTGAGCTCTCTATAGCATCTGGCGTTGCAATATATACGGTCAGGCAGCACACCCTGCCGCTCGTTCTCATCAATAAAGTTCTTACCAGATTCTCTACTGCACCCCCATCACCGAAGGCACTGGCAAGAGGCCGGTTGTAATGATCGCTATAGTTCCTTCTTGATTCATTGAGCAGCATCTCCCTCGTATTCATACAGTTGGCGCATATTCTTCATAATATTTGGTGTTGTGTATCGTGATAGTGCGATTGATTGGCGTCTTTCTCGCGGTGCAAGGAGCGGTGCTTTTAGCTGCTGACAGCCGCGCGAATGTCTGCATATCATGCGCTGGCGCGCACCCACCAACGAGAGGAGCTCGGCAACCCCTCAGGATTCCAGGGCGACAATTGGCATGCGGCCCATCATCGCCTCAAGAACATTAACAGGCGAGTCCTCTTGCCTTTTGATGGAAAGCATAGATCCGATACTTGAGTAGCTCTGTATATCCTTTTCACATCCTCTAGGAAATGGACTTGACTCTGTATACTGTAGCGAACAGACTGCTTGATCTTCCTTCACTCGTCTGCACCAACCAGCAAAAGATGCATTGACGCGTCCTGCCGCAAGGTTGTCTTGAGCGCACGGAGCAGCCAAGACTGGTTCTTCTTTTTGACAGCTCAGCGACGTAGATTATGACGAAATCTATTCGGCTTAATGCCCAGCTCAGCACGTGTAGTGCACGTCGTAAGTCCTTATTGATTGTGATATCAACGCTCTGGTCCACCCCTCACCCCCGGCAATGTACACCACACTGGTGGCGAAGTGGCGGTTGGCTTCAGCGTAGTCCTCGCATTGATCGTGAGATGAGGACGTCGGTGTAGTGTGCCATCAGGCGCTCGATGGGATAGTACACCAGCCAATTAAGCAGCGGTGCACCCGTAAAGAAGTGAAAGCCATGAGTGGTCAGATCACCCGCGTGCGCACGCTGCCGAGCCTGTCGAGCGGCAGAACGCGTCACCACGCTCCCCACCGGTGTGTGAGGTGGATGGTCACGTACTGCTCGTGGTCGATAATCTCCTTGAGCTGGCGATAGGCCCGGACATTACTCAGTGTGAAGGGGCTGCGTGTAAATGGCACAACGAACTGCTTGTCGCAATCCTCGATCTGTTCCTCACCCATCGAGGCATAATGCACCTCGTACCCTGTTCGCGCAGCATCCGCATGAAGGGCCGGTTGAACTTTGGTTGAGCGGTATGTGGTGAAGAGACTTTCTTCTATTCGAGGGCATTATCGACCCCCCGTGACCGCCCGCTCGCTCCCTTCTGTGTGACCACTCATCATCAATACTGTCCAACGGTCTTTACTCGCTGATCTTGACGTCGGTCAGAAAGCTCAGCCGCTGCACATACTCGTCCATCTCGGCTTTACGCTGGTCGTCTAGGTCGTCACGGCCATTCACCTGCGCCCAGCCAGTGATGCTCGGGCTTGACGGGATGTAGCATGATTTTTGACGCAGGCTATCGAGCTCTTCTCTGCCTTGATAGGCTGCATGGCTCCAACAATGCTCATGTCATCTTTGATGACGTTGAGCAGCTGTGTAGTTCATCGATGGATAGTGTATGCAGCACCCCACCAAGCGGTGTGATGTAGCTATCTGCATTAGTAAAACTGTTGGTTGCGCATATTTTGGTGCTTTTGTAGACATAGTCCGAAATTTATAAACTGTAAATCAGCTGCTTTATCTTTGCCGAAGCGCTTCTGGCGAAACAAGGCCGGCCCCTTTTCGATGTGAGCGGATTGCCGCTGCAACCAGCAGCATTGGCAGCCCTAGAATCACCAGCACAGCCAGCGCAATGCTCACGATCTTCGATGCGTTTCCATTCGATACATGGTATACCCCTTTGTTACCCTGTGTTGTTATCGTGCCGCGTACCCGTGCGGCTGTATCGCTTCAGCAAATAAGTTCTGTGTGGGTAGTGCTGGCGCTTAGTCTTGGTCGCTGTGGATGAAGCTGCGTGGTCAATACCACGCGCTACGACTGCAGTATGGTCATGAGGCAAAGAACAGCCCTATAATGGCAAGCAGGTGCGCACCGCCGCCGCCATGCCATCGCCTGCCCAAGCCTAGTGCTTGCTGGTGCGCTGGCGCATTGACAGCGTCGACTGTTTTGATGTTAACTTTGGTTTTGCCAGCAATGCTGTCTGCTTTTTCAAACTCGGTAATTGCCCTGCCCGAGCAGGGTCGCTCATCTTGCGCTGCAGCAAGCATCGAGACAGTGATAATGTCGGTGTTCTGCAGCGTGCTTGGCAGTTGTGTTTGCGCTGTCTCGTGCTCCAAGCTTGTATTGGGCGCGGTCGATCACTGGGTCGAGCACCCGTCCTGGTAAAGAGCGTGAAAGCAGATGGTAAGCGTAATGGTGTTGTTTTGACCCGCTCTCACCCCTGTTAGGAGCAACGTTGCCGAGCTTTAGCACTGCGGCTGCTGGACAGACAGTACAGGCTGCACCCAGCCCAATACCAACGAGAATGGCAACGCATCATCATCGGCCACTTTCGTGCATAATATCGTGTTAGTAAAAGTTGATTGTTTCACAATGTTCTGCTGTGTTATGTTCTCATATTGTTGTCCCAGACCTATGTCTGACTATAAACATACATTTTGCCGAGCTCCAAGCATATCTGGGCTAAAATATGGCGATCATACATTTATAGAACAGAGGTTATACCATAAATCGTGAAAATTCAGCAACGCCTTTACTATTTAGCTATGATGATATAATAGGATATAGAATAATAGTCTTGATAAAATTCAACGTAAGGATCATCAATGACAAACTCACTCTTTAACTAAAATGCAATGGAAATTTAAGAAAAACTTCAATGTCAAGCCCAGAACGCAATGCCAATATCAAAAGCTTATTTGAGACGGAGAACTATGAGCCATATTGGCTCAGCGACGACCAGCCAAAAGTTCTACAAGATGCCGCTCAAAGATATCACTATTGTCGCACCGGACGAAGAGACGGGCGTAAAGTACGCATCGTACTACATATGTTGATTCAGGAGAGAACCCCTCTTTCACAGTACGCCGCTTCCTGATTTCTCGATATGCCCTAGAAACACTTCAGGAACAACGTGGCAACGGCCACCCTGTACAATCCTAATGGAGTTCTATGATTATGGTGACACTCTCAGGCAGCCAATGGTTCCACAAAACCAATGGAAATCGCGATCACGAACCATCAAGATGGTAGTGGTGAATTTATGTTCATCGACGGAAACGACCCAACAAAACGTGTCAGCCATGAATTCAGCGGTATGGACGTATCTCGACTCACAGGTGGACGCACCGCAGAATGGGGGAGAATGGCAGACAGTTGATTAAAGACTTTAAGTCTCGGACACCTACAGTATAGTTAGCGTTTGGTCGACAAAGGATTTAGGAGTATCAGTTATCTAGGTAATTAGTAGAGCATACTCGGTATCCTAGCTCATTCCCTCACTCTCTCGCCCTGATACTGCTCAGGTCACGCGTACGACGCGCTCTTTGCTGCCGTCACGGAGGATGGTGAGGCTGGCGACATCGCCAGGCTGGTATTCCGCCAACCAGGCCTCGAGACGTCGCCCTTTGGCTCTACCCACGACGAGGCTATTGATCTATCGGTACATCCTTCTCTGAGGCCAGCTGCATCAGCCGGGCTGCTGCTAACCGCTCTTGTCGCCACTTGTCGTCACACGCGCGCCCGTCGCCGAAGCACCGACCTGTTGCAACATCCGGCGTGGAAAGCATCACATAGCGCGCCTCAAGATAGGTACGGCGCACGCCTTTTCCCGCCAAGACCGACCAGCGCGTCCTTCTGCATTGACGTGGGAGGGCCGTTAATCCCCTGAGCGTTGAGTCGCCACTGCTACATTGATGCAAATCACCACGCTCCCGAGCGGTTAAGCAATGGCCCGCCGGAGAATTACCGGGAATTCACGGCAGCATCGGCTTTGGATAGATCGGGATAAGCTTTCCGTTCGCTGGTGCAATGCCCGATGTAGACGTCACAGTCGCCTCGCCAGAGATGATACCGCTGGTGACGGTGTTTTTGTAGCGGCCAGTGCGTTGCCGATTGCCACAACCGACTGCCCCACCCGCACCGTTGCTGAATCGCCCAGTGATAGTGGCGTGAGCATCGTGTTCACACCTAAGCTGTGTAGGCAGCTGATGGGTCTCACCCACCACCCGAACGTCATCATACCGCTGCCGTCCGAAGCAATGACACGGATAGAACTTTGCATAGACACTTTAGCTGTGTTTGTTTTGTGACGTATGTATGCCATCTTCCTGCTGACAATACGTGCGTACCTGCCGCCGCTGACTGGCGGCGGTGGTGGTCGTGCCGAACGATGATGACACCTTCGTACCAGTGATGAGGTAGACGCGACGCTCTTTTGACGCTTTGTCGGCCGCATTAGCCACCGCAGACTCGTCAGCGGTAGGAGCGAGGTCCTGCATCGGTGCTTTAACCTGATCGCTCAGTGACGGTCGCATCGCGATCAATCGCCCGCAATACACCCACACTGCCATTGCCACAACGAAGCACGAGAGCGCGCGCGCGCCGCAATAATGAGTACGCGGTTTTGCGGTTGACGCGTAGCGCGCCGCCCGCTGGTCTTGCGCCGTCATCTGCGGTTGCTGATTCATGACCTGCTTTGTCGCCCGCCTTTTCTCATTTGCCTCGGCTATGCAAGGTGCGCTGCAGCCTTCGAGGCTGTTAAACAACAGCACAAAGCGTCCGCCAGCAGCAACCGCCGGTGTCGATGGCGACAGCACATCTGCCCCGCGCGCAGCACCATGCTGATAGAGCTAATGGGCACGCTCACACACGAAAGCCAAAGAGCACCAAAAGAGCGGCAACTGTGCAAAGCTTGATCGCCCAGGCGAGATGGTACAGCTAAAACCGGCCACCGGTGGTAGCTCTGACCCAAGCTGCTCGCAAAGACACTGTCAGCGGTAATCAGCGCAGACGAGCGCGTGAGTGGCCCTCATAGCTACCGAGAAGATGCCGTGCAGCACAGTGCTGTGCACCGCGGCGGCAGCACCACCAGGGCAGCATCCACCGTAGGAGCTCATGGCAAGAGCCGTCGCCCCAGAAAACGCCAACGCCGCCTGAATAACCGTCGAGCGGCGATCCGATGCGATGACGGCCTACACCGCTAGCCATGGCGCGGCACCGCCAAGACAACGCCTGCGGCCAGATCGCTTCCACGGCGGCAGACATCATGCGACCACGCTATTAATGCCTACGTGAGGTCGATCGCTTATTTGCTGCAATAACACGCAAGCCAAAAGCGTGGCCGCACCAAGCAGTGCAAGCACTGCCACTGGCAATCACCATGCGCCACCAGCCAAGGCAGCGACTGCAGCCTCCTCTAGGACGATCACAGTGCAGCGTTGCGTGAGGCTGTAAGATTGGAGCGCCGCACAAAGCGACCTCACTGACTCCGAGACTCACGATGTACCTGCCGTACGAAATCCAAATGCCTTTGTGCTATACCATTTGGGCGGATAAGAGCCTAGGGCGAGATAATTCTGCCAGCTGTGATGGTTTCGGGCGGTTGCTTTACTGCAGCAAGTTACAGAAATTCTCACGATAAGACTCGCACTGCACCTCCCCCACTCTTCCTCTGCCAGAGCATAAAGAGGGTAGTAATGATGCGTTTAGATAAGCGTGAACGAGTTTGAAAAGTGACGGGCGCTGGCTCGCCTCTCGCAATTCTATCAGGGTGATATGGCTGAGGTGAGGAGAATACTGCCGATGAAAGACTCCAAAATCACGACATTCTTTACTTTGACCCAACAGCACGCTATAGTCCCTCAGTGCAGACGGTATATACTTTACAAACTCCATTTTCGCAACACTTCAAGCACACTTGCTAGATTGACTGCCGCCGTCCTCGCACCTCCTCGCTATCTCGCTGACCCGTAACTGCCTTTGCATTTTGATCGTGACGTGAGCGGCGGATACCACTGCAGAACCTCCCATCGGCCTGTACGAGAGGTGCTGAATGTGCGGCAGTGACCGATCGCAAAGCTATTCGATAAGCAGCTTACCGCGCTTTACGAACCGTGCTCACGCACCGTGCTGTGAATGGCTCGTCAACGGGTCGGAATCACTCTTTCGGTACCAGCATTGAGCGATGTTAGGAATGAACTCAATAACGCAAAGCTCTCCACGAGGACTCCTGAGTGGATGAAGTTACGCAACAGTTTTGCATGGGCGATAAATAGTAGATACTGTTTATCTCTGCAGCTTAGCCGCACAACCCGTCGCAGGTAAAGCCAAGGCTGGCAATATGTCAAACCAGACACTCACCATTGCGCACCTCACCAATCGCTAATTGCCGACGCAAGTACCCACAGATCGCCAACGCACACCGATCACGTGCGGCTGCCGGCAGCTACTGGCGGTGTTAGCGGTGACCCAGCCCGCGCGATAAAATCGACCCCAGCGGCACACGGTGTGTGCAGCAGCTGCTCTAGCTGCTCAACCACGCAGTGAGATCTTGTTGCTCCCTGCGCTGCCGACAAAGCAGCGTTATCAAAAGTGCTGTCAACGACCGTACGCAAGCTTTCCTACCGGCGTGTCTGCACTCAAGCTTGCATGCCCCGATGCACCCTGATGCGTGAGGATCGACTGACATGGGCAGCACTCTTTAGAGGTCACCTCTGTGGCATTGAGGTGTCCGGTTGATGTGCAGCGGACCGATGCATAAATACGACATGTGCACGCGGTTTTGACCGAGCTAACGCACCAACCGTCGCAGCTACCACACAGGTGCGCCAACGGTCGCGCAGGTACACTCTCACACTCTTAATAACGTCACTCGATTTTGCCCCAGCGACTTGTCAGTGTACGGATCTCGCATGCTCACAGTGTTAGTCCGAGGCCTTTGCCGCGAGCGTCGATGATCCCTGTCACCGCGCAAAGTTCGTCAGAGCCAGCGTCGCCGCCTTTCTTTGATGGCTACGAGCACCTTTCTGCTGGTGCTTCGCGGGTCGAAGTTGGACCGCTCGAGCCGTGTCGATATGCCCGAGGCACCGCGCGCCTGCGCTGGGCAGAGCGCATGCTCAGCATCGAGATTGACCCGCCCATTGGGGGTAGTCGATGCGCGGCCATTCGGCGGGCAATTTCACCATCGTGGCATGTTTGCGCGAGGGTTTTCCACCCCTGACGTCCCAGTCGAAGTACCATCCATCTGGCCACGGGGGTCACGACTCGATCGTCACTGATACCGCCCAAGGCCGAGACGAGGTCGCGCAGCGCTGGTGCAATCGACATGCTGCATTGCATTGCAAGTCCAGCCCCACGATATTGCCAAAGAACGTGAAGCCGCCGCGCTCATCCTCCGCCTCAGTGCTCGACCAGTCGCTATTGACGCAGCTGAGTACTCTTCATTGACTGCATTACCACGGACGACCGGCGATATTTGACGTAGAGGTCGCGCGGGATGCTAATCCTAGGCATCCTTCTTTCACTCTAGGCAACACTCAGAATCATAATGAGTCAGTTAGGTACGACCCCTGCGTGGCCTGGGTCATCCTCCGATGTACCAAGCTAAAGAATATTACTCGGGCTAGTTTGCTATCTGCCTTGAGCGCTTTTGCTGAATCAAACCAAGATATCTACCTTAAAGATATGGAGCCGCCATAAAAGGCCCGCCATAGTAGCATACCGCCGAAGCCCACGCCAATGACGAGCGAGCGTGATAGCATGCTTTGATCCATTTGCGCCGCGTTGATTGGTGCGCTTCTTGCGGCCCTTTTGCGGCTACGCTGCCGCCGCCCTGCTCGAGATCAAACATATCTGTCGCTTGGATCGTGTCAGTCCGGTTAGGCTACTATCAGTTATTGGCCGATAGATGCACCGCGCGCCGCGAAATTCGCACGCCTGGCTGCCTGAAAGTTGTTGCGACTTAGAGCCAGCCGTGCCCGTCATCGAGCGACCCATCCGGCGGATCAGCCATCGGCACGACGAAGCGAGCAGGGACCATCCACCGCCCCGCCATCTTGTGACCGAAAACCATTCCATCGAATGCGACCCGCCATAAACTCTCTCTACTATAATGGATCTGCCTCAAAAGAAATACGAAAACCGCACCCAAACTCACTTTGCAAGCCAAGAATGCCGCGAGACCAGTGGTCGTATGAAAGGCACATATTTGCACAATGCGGCACTATTCTGCATACGGACATCACGATATACACGAACCTCAACAATATTTATAATTTTTATATCGCAACATGTCCTCATAAGAGCTGCTGGAATGCTACGCAATAATTACACTTATCTTTATAACTCGATGCACTACAGACTAACGAGTTAGCTATAATTATATCCATCAGGAACAAGTTAAACAAACGATAACTTTTACAGAATTATGATTGACGAATCATTGTCTCAATCAGAAAGCCGAAAAAGCAAGGGAATACGCCAGAGTCGGCGAGTGGGCTATTTCGTTAGAATACATATGTCTCTGCGTCGCCTCTAACTTATCTAAAGCGAAAAACAAACGCTTGACAGAAACAGAGATTAAAACTGCTCGAGAATTTAGTTGTCTATTGTAGAAGAAGATGAGGAGGAGTGTACGAATCCGACTTACTTTCAAGATCGTAGTAGATCGATAGCAGCAAAACAGTGAGTAGCTCGAGAGTAGCTACTCATTCTGAGTAGCTACCTATTTATAAATTTCTATAGCTGTCTGCTTGACTCCACCTCCCATATTGATATATATATTAATCTTTTGCGCCGACCCGCAGGAGATGGTGCGTTCCCCTGGGGTTGTGGTCGCGGTATCTAACTAATGGGTCACCTCCCACTGAGCCAGGTCAGTTATGGCCCTTAAGCAAGTTGAGCCAACGCTTTGCCAGTGCGATGCAGCAGTATGGCGGTGAACAGAACTTCTTCTTCGTTCATAGCAGTGGCTCGCCATGGACGCCAGCTACCACTATTTCTGTCCTTTCCATCGCAAGGCAAAGCTATATATCTTAAATTCCAACATCTAAGATAACGTTCCAATTCAATCAAATGAGCAAGTCTTCTGTTAACATCCATATCGACTCAGATATTGCATTGCAGACCGCATTGCGTCGTCAGAGAGGACTATAGCTCGTGCCATGCACGTGGCCAGCTTCGGCTGGTGGTTGCACAGGACGCTCGAAAGTCTTCTGTTGGCACCACGGATGAATTAAGCCACCACGCCTGAAGTTATTCAGGGGAGCATTTGCAGAAGAGGCCGTACTCGGCATACCGCAACCCTTCTCCCGAACGGTACAATCACTTGCTCGCGGGCGGAAACCCGCTCCGTCATCTTGATCTATCCGTCCGAGCCTCACAATATGCGCTCCGCTAGGTCGTTGGCGGAGCACATACATTCTAATTATTCCACTCCCTCCCGCCCGCATTTAGTGATATAATGCTTCATGATGGAAGCAAGTTTTTGACCGCCACTGAGCTCAGGATATGGTGGCTTTTGTAATTTTTTATTGGTGTGCGTCGGTGAGCACACTCATATCAACACCACCTTTGTATTTCGTAGCTTTAGTGACTATTTAACATAGACGAGCCTTTCTACACCGGCGATTAATCATGCACTGCCGTCACGTTGGCGCATTGCAATAACTCATACACGCAAGCGAGGCGGATCATCGTCTTTGCAAGAACCCGCTCTACCAGCAGGCAGCGAGGATATGAACCTTACGCCGAAGCGCGTCATTGCTGCGGGCGAGCGCGTTACCATCAAGATGGAACACCAAATCTATAACAAAGACACCCGCAAGGCTTTCACCGGGCAGCTGGGATGGCTGGCTACCAGTGGTGACCACGGGGTGAGCGGTGCCGAGGCTCCGGGCCGCGGCGGGCACGACCACCGCCAGGTAGCTACTCACTCGACAACGTGGCCTCGGCACCGTGACTTTACTCTACGATAATTGTTTCATTGGCCTGCTCCTCGGCTCACGACAGGGATTTGGGGTTTCAGGTATAATATAAACTTTTCGCGCCGCGACTCACGCAACGGGCAAAAGTCGCTCACATGATGTTTATGCGCTATGAGGAAGCCCGATTCACACCTCTATACGGCATGATCGACGTACAGGCCACGCCTCTCGCGTTTTCTTTCCTCTCTTGTTTGCTCTGCAAAATAAAACTGATACCTTAAGTATGTGTCCTCTTATTTTGTTAGGTTTTTATTCAATACCTTCCATCATTCATGCAGAACATATTATCTTTTGCAACTTTCGTTCATGCTATGGGTATCATGCATTTCCTTTAACCACGAGTAATTTTGTTCCATTTGCCGCCAGCCTCTTTGCTACAATAAATAAACTGTTACAGGGTTTTGTTACATATATAGAGATAGCCTCTGTTCGTTTGCTTCTCCTGCTGCTCAAAACAAAACCATCGCTCAGGTGTTGTCGCTGGTGGAAACTGGACCGCGATCTTGCCTGCGGCGTTGCCGCAGGATGCTGGACTGGCACTCGGCGCTTGCTCAAGCGGCGGCAGCGCGTGGTGGGGCGCGGGCCGCTGGACGTGGTGGTCTTTTGAGCAGGAGTCACTTGCCCTCAGTGCGCTTGAGAATGGCGGGGTGCTGCTCGATCACGCCGCCGCGCTCACTCTTCCTATGAACCAATGCTGGCGAAACATCGCAATCTGCACTTCATCCGGGTAATCAGCGGCCCGGACTTTCGCCATCGACCGCGCGGCGCCTCCGGGCGAGGCGTGGTCGTATTACTCACCGCGCGGGGCGACTTACCGCCAACGCGCTGACCAATCTGCTCAAGCGGTTCGCTTCGATCGCGCGGCGGAATACTGCTGGCCAGTCTGATGCGGGTGGGGTTGGTTGAGATGGCTGATGAGAGTTCGAAACTTGTGCTGATGGACCGTGCGCAGTGCTGGGATGTACCAGCCCCGCGGTGGCAGCGTGGCGCCGCTCACCAGCCTGACATATTTGCGCTTTGTTGTCAGGGTGACGACGATGAACGCAGCACCATGGACACGGACCGGACTCGGCGAGTTCATCAGCAACCTTCATCAAACTACCCGGCACGTGGCCCAGGTGGGGTCCGGGCATGATTTCTTAAACGATCTGGCGTGAATCGCTAATTCGGTGGTAACGGTCACGGTTGGGTCGAACATGATTCGTCCGGTAGCTCGCCGGTCAGCGAATCAAACCCCATCCTAAGCCTCGTTTCATTTATACCCCGTTCGTTCGATTTGCCATTAAACTTTCAGCATGCCGTGCACCCCGCTAACGGTCATACGCTCAATCGGCACTGTAGCGCCGGTGCCTCAGCCAGGCGGACATTGCGCGGACCAGACTCCACCAGAAAACACGCCTTCGCTGGAAAATAGCCTTCGCGATACCAGCCAGGAACCACCTGGCTCGAGAGCGATGTGCGACCATCTACCATGGTGAACGCGCAATAAGATCAAGTGTTCAGTTCATATTTTTTGCACTGCCAGCTTCATTGTCTCGGCGCCGGGCACTTCAACACATAAGTGCTGGACTGGCATCAGCACATAGCGATGCTGCTGTGAGCCACCATTGACGGTGAGGAGACTGAGAAGCGGTGGACTGTCGATAATGACTCGTCGTAGCCAGTTGGTTCATCAATCGCCCCTTTGAGACGGCTAAAAACGATTGCTGCGTGGCGGTTCTACCTCAGCATTGGCCAGCTGCGGCAGAGCGGGCGCGATGAAGAATTCTTGTGCTCGGTAGGCGGCTGGTGATGTGGCGAAGCGCCTCGCTCTTGAGCTCTGTCGCCAGGCAGCATCTCGAGGCGGCTGCTTATCGTCTCAAGGCCGCTGGCGTGCCCTGCGGGTCGAAATCGACGACGAGGGTTTTTATGACCTTTGCCAAATAGTGAGCGCGATAATACTTGTCGTTTTGCCAACACCACCAGCGCGATTTGTTACTGAATACTGCCGTCATCCCGGCATTTCCGTTTATCCTCTCCATTATAACGCCAACCCACATTTAGGATTTGGTGAGTGAGGATAGCGGGTCCATACCCTACAGGAAAAGTGGGGCTTTGACCTGACCCTCAATAGTGCTTTACTCTTTGCTACTCGAGACCTGGCATACAGCCTTTGATCCTGCTCCGCTGCCACGCAGGACCCTCTCATATCTAAATATTGTGCCTTCGTCCGCCTCGACCGAAACTCGCTATACTCCCCTTTAGGGCAAGGGGCAATAGAGCCACCCCAAAATGTATTATATATCTAACAAGCAAAAGAAGGTTGGGTCATCAATCTCATCGTGCGTGTGCCGCTGGTTGCCTATCAGGCTGCTTAGCCCGGCGCGGCACCGGGCCATCTGACTGAGGGCTGCACGGTATGCGGCTGGTGGTGGCAGAGCTGCACGCCGGGATTATGGTGCGTGGCTGTTTGGCACATGCTGAATGGAAGAGGCGATGGATCGCTCGCGTGACTGACTTAGGCGTGGTGCTCGCTGGTTTTGCCGAAGAAGGTGGCTGGCTTGGCGCTGCTGGGGTAACGAGCTATTCATCTAACGCTAGATTGGTAGCGTTGCCCGGTGGTCGCCTGCTTTCATCGCGTTAGCGCGCCGTTGGCTGGCTGCGTCGGCGACGCCGACGGCGCGCAGCTGTGCGCCTTCCTCGTGATGATTGGCTGACGATGCCGCTGAAGTCCCGTTTGACCGCCAACGTTACGCTCACCCGGTGCTGCCCGGGTGAATCCGCTCGTGATGGTATCTCTGCTGTTTTGGCGCGACTGGCTGCCACAGCTCGCGGCTATGCTCAATAATGCGCGACAAATGGCTCCCGCGCGGCCTCGGGTAGATTAAGCGTAGTGGCGCAAGGCTGGTGCCTTCTCACCGTGATCTCATGTTGATGATGAAGTTGCGGTTAGCCGTCTGGCGAGGTCGTTCTCCACTCAAACTGCGGTTCAAATTGTTTGGCAGAATCGGGCTGTGGTCTGGCGAGACGCGAAAGCTAATCATCGTCCGACGTTTGCCAGACCGCATCGCGCACCGTTGGCTCCATCTGCGAGATATATTGATTAGCCACGGTGAGGTTGGTCGCTCTTGCGTGCCTCACTCAGGATAGTGGCAAAGCTATCAGTTGCGGATTTTGGAACTCCATCGACATAGAGATAAAATGGCCGCCGGTCATGAATATCAAGTATCCTTTGCAGCTCATCATGCCAACTGGATCTTCGTGACCAAGAACGAATACAGAATCCCCGCATTATCTCGCCAATCAACCCCTTCGACAAATTCACCACCAAAAGATCTTGCCCTGCGTCCTGTAATCTGGCGGTGTTGAACGACGGTGTGTCTGACCAATGATATTGCGGATGATGGGGTTTGCCGTAAGGCCCCCACCTTGTTGGTACTGGCGCGATGACACTCCGTCTGGAACTTCCGACCAGCTGGCAGGCTCCACATTCCAGAACTGCCGCACCGCCATCGTTGCGGTAGCCAATTGATACTGCTTTGCGGAACTTTGTCTGTCGGCATGCGGTGATGTCGAGCATGGTGGAGTAGGAATCGTCGAGCAGCGCTAGAATTGGTATAGCGCAAAAATATGTTCAGCCGCGGCCCAGCTATCGCCAAACGTCGCTTGAGCGCACCAGCCAACACTCTCGATGAGATCGTCGACTTCTGTGCTGGATTGGTGACCTCTAATTAGTTAAAACCAATCGGGTGCTCGACGTCTGCAGGGGTTAAATACACGACATCATCTAGCCGTCCTCGGGATGAACTTCATATTCTCGATGGCAAAATCGCCGTGCGGGTCAATAATGGCATAGCCTTCGGTTATGATAAATATCCTCAGGCAAGAGCTCCCAGCATGAGCCCTCTTCCACCTTACGTCTGGCCAATGATATAGACATTGGCATGACGATCGCTCGCAGCGTGTACCAAACTGGTGGTTGATCCCGCGAGTTGGTCAAGCCAAAAGACTCGCTATAAATCGGTGACTACACA
>BNJV01001590.1_pt1 | contig 75789 bp, 85 predicted proteins | sample 8540591 | NCBI WGS metagenome assembly BNJV01 (sample SAMD00202457, study PRJDB9452) | human saliva metagenome | host: Homo sapiens | reverse complement strand
AACTCCTTTATGCTTACCGCTGTGGCTTCCTCACCGAGCATGAGCGTAAGACTCCACCAAAGGTATAATACGAAAGAAGGGACGCAGATTGTGCGTCCCTTCTTTTGTATACATATCTCTGTTATAGAAATCTAATGGTCAATATCATGAAAACAAAGTTTACATTCCAAGCAAATAGTAATCATCACAGCAGGAATGCCCCACCCACCTTGACGTAAAATAGCAAAAAAATGGGGTTTATCCGAACTCATGATAACAGCACAACTATATATTGTTGGACTTATTTTCTTTCTTTTTTCTCATTAGCTTGCGTATATACAAACCTACCAAAACTATGAATGCAATGCCACCAATAACACCGCCTACAAGCTTTCTTACAAATGGCACATTGTATGACACAGCAACATTCCGTCCGTTGAAATGGTATTTATTGATATCATTCATCAGCTTACGCTGGTTTGTAAGCGGATCGTTCTCCATACGGCACTTGCTACCGAGTATCATTGTTGGATGAGTAGCAGTATTATATTCGCTCCATGCCAAACCGTTGATACTTGGGTTACCCGTCTTAGCAAAGTTCACCCACATCTGTTGAACCTGCTTAGACAATTCGGGGTTAATGCTATCGGCAATATAAACAGGCTCGTTTAGATTACCAAAGACGTAGGCAAGTTCTGCGGTATGGCATGCCCCGTAATGAGGTTTAGATGATGGATACGTCCAATAATAGACAAACGTCTTTCCTCCACTATTGGCATGGTCTTCAGCCATAGCTATCATCGGTATGCGGAACATCGTTTCATTCATAAATTCAGTATACTTCCACGTGTCACCCATGTCGAGACCGTTCATGAACGTCTTTACTTTTTCTTTATCCGCATCACTCAATTTAGCAAAGTAGTTCTCATAGATTATAGGCATACCTATCTTGTAGGGCAAGAGACCGCCAACCTCTCCAATCCAATAACGCGCCTCATCTTTGTTGCTACCCATGAGCATATCAATATCTTTTGCAGCACCGTTGGCATACGCCTCATACAATTTTTTTGGCACATTGATACCATCGCGCTTAGGAAAATTATTCCAAGCATTAAGGTCTTTGTTCAGTTCTTTAAGCTTAGCTGGACTTAATGCCAAAAGATCTCTCATGTTTGGCTCCACTTTTTTTCATCAGCATCTCAGTAAGATGCTGGCATTCATCCGTACTATAAGTGGACACAATAGAACCACTTTGAGCTATGACACGCTTGAACAATCCTTTTGCAGCAGGCATTAGAGGGAGCAGTGATACACAACCACCGCCTGCCGATTCACCGAAAATAGTTACATTGTTTGGGTCACCACCAAAATTAGAGATATTCTGTCTCACCCATTTCAATGCAGTTACCTGATCAAGCAAGCCAAGATTACCACTCTCACGATAAGCCTCTCCTCCCTTTACCTTTGAAAAATCTATGAACCCATAAAGCCCAGTACGATAGTTAATGGTGACAAGTACCACATCGGGATGTCCTTTGACAAGGTTATAACCGTTGTACAAGGGGTCTACGCTACCTCCCCACCCATATGACCCACCATGGATGAACACCATAACAGGCTTTTCCTTATCTGTTACTCTGTCACTTGTCCACACATTGAGATAAAGACAATCCTCACTTTGCGGATAGAAAGAAGATAGCTCAGAATCTGCATCAGACTGAACTGAAGACTTTCCGAAATAGTATGCCTCATAAATTCCACTATCTGCTGGGGCTAACTGTGAAGGCTTCCACCTTCCTAATTTAGAAGGCTGAACGGCATATGGTATACCCTTAAATGACTTGACACCATTACTGTCAACACCTACAAACGTACCATTTGAACATATTACTGACGGCTTAGAATCTGGTAACGAAGTTAGTTTCTTGTTCTCACCATACATTTTCTGCATACGCTCCTTAGCCACATCACTATTACTACTTGAACATGATGCAACGAGGACAATTACCACCAAGAGTGACATGGCGGTCATAACCTTTGATATAATACGATGTAATGTTTTACCCATAACAACTAAATAAAGTTTATCAATAAAATATCTAACTTCTTTCAACAGCATATCTAAAGTTTCTTATCTCTTTTCAGGAAAACCAATAGCACTTAAAGATAGGTAACCCCTACCACTCTGTCATCCATATAAATTACTACACAATGATAAATACTGCACCTTTCCAAACAATTTAATATGTTTTTTATTATCCCGATGACTGTCGTTTCTTTTTTTTGTACGTAATATCAAGACAATTATCAAAAACATCTTTCTATCACGACATATGATTCGAGCGGACTGGCACACAATAGATAGCATAAGACGTTTTGTATGTACCTATCCGCTTTCGCACATGAATTTGATTATAGGTCACATCGAACCTAAAACAAAAACACAAGAAAAGCTATAATATAATAACACCGCCATAAAGTTTATACCCATTTATATCTACTATGAAACCTTCCTTATTAAGTGCTGTTTAAAATGTTTTGCAAAGATAATACCAAGTTTTTAAGTTTCCTGAAAACATTTGTTATATTAACAAAAAAGACATATTGAAAAAGAGAATAGAACTTAACCATCATACAAGATAAAAAAACTATCCATGTTCTCCTTACCTTTCAACAAAGAAAACACTACCATGTTAATGCCTAAAACTCGACCTGTCGAACTAAAAAAATATTTACACAACTTCAAGTAAAGCCCTTGAAATGAATACGAAACAGAATTAACAAGCAAGGTCGTAACAAACAGACAATCACTTAGTTACAGAAGCGCTTTTCAGAAGGTGCTTAATTAGCCTGCAAAAGGGCGTTAGTAAGGGGCTTAAAGGGCATCTTTTGCAAGCCAATTAGGCGTCTTTTCGAAGCCAATTAAGCATTAATAGATTTTTAGGTGTTAGAAAAATATTTACAGCACATTACGCATAGACAAGTTCTTTATTGTTCATTCTTTGCTTTCACTATGTATTAAAACAACCTACTCACAAAAGAATATTAGGCAGAGAGATTGATTACAAAATGTTAAAAGCCATTATATTTTATGTCTCTCTGTTGTGTATCTGAAATTATCTTCCTACATTTGACATCTTGAAGCAAAAAAATAACATCATTCATTTCTATCTAAGAGTAAAACAACATTCCATTTACAAATTACAATATAAAAAAAGTAATGGTACACTATCAGATAAGTTAAGAATGAAACCAAAAGACTTACTTCAATGAATGGAGAGACAAGGATGCATAGATTTAAGAACGAGAAAGGGAGAGCAGATTGATTTCTCAAATCCACCATTCCATATTAGTTTCACACATAATAAAGGTAGTCATGTGAAATGGTATGTCTGCCGTGTGACAATTTATGGTCCAGAGTATTTTGTTATAGATGCAGAAACGAAAGAACTTATCAATCATGGAAAGACGTTAAATCTACAATAATGTTTTTATATATACAAGATAAATATTAAATAAGATACAGAATGAAACTATATACTTTGTGTTTATTGCTCTTAATAGCTTCACAGCCATGTGTTGCACAAAAGAACAAGAAAACAATAACAATGAAGACAACAGAAAGATTCGATGTACAATATTATAAAAGTATAATCAAAAAGAAAAACAGCTATGAAGGTGCTACATCTGCTCAATATGTAGAGCGGAATGGTACTGAGACCTATGTGTCATTTAACGATGATGGATTTGTCTTACAAGAAATCAAACCATTTACTTATGAGATGATTGTTAGGAACTATTATAAGAATAGTATTATTAAATCCAAAGGGAAATTCCTTTGCCATTCAAGTGTCAAAATTGGCATTTGGCGCGAGTATGACAAACAGGGCAACCTTATAAAAGAAACCGATGAGGACAAGAAGTTTGAGAAGCTTCGCCTGAAACCGATAAACATCCTGCGCTGGCTTGAGCATGAGGGGTATATAGACAGGAAAACAGGAAAGGGGCAGGAGAAATTCTTGAAAGAGGGCGATGAGCCTAATATTGACATCTACTTTTGGCTATCGACTCGTGCTGAAGGGTCAAAGACTATCCCTGCGGGTTGGTCTATCGATATTACAGAACACGGAATGTGCACTACCCATAGCTTCAATGCGGAAACGGGTAAATACTTGGGAAAGACAACACAGGTATTATATGAATAAGGCATAGTCTCGTCATTCTTAGAACTATAAGTAGAAACAGATAATGACAAGAATAAAAGTATGAAACATCTCATTCTAATATTACTAACTGCGCTGTGTTGTACTTGCTGCAGTGCGCAAAAAGACAAGGAGACTACAACAATGAAGACAACAGAAAGATTCGATGTACAATATTATAAAAGCAAAATCAAGGAAGTAAATGGTAAAGATGGAGACAATAGCTTTGCCATTTATGTGGATAGAGATAGTACACAGGTTAAGGTGTATTTTGATAAGGATTATGATGCTTTGGTAACAATCCCTCCTTTTACTTACTACAAGGAAGTAAGAATATTCCATAAAAACGGAGTTCTCAAGAAGTCGGGAAAACGCTTTTTCTGTTCATCTATCGATATTGGCATTTGGTGCGAGTATGACAATCAGGGTAACCTTATAAAAGAAACCGATGAGGATAAGAAGTTTGAGAAGCTGCGTCTGAAACCTATAAACATCCTGCGCTGGCTTGAGCATGAGGGGTATATAGATAGGAAAACGGGAAAAGGTCAGGAGAAGTTCGTAAAAGAGGACGATGAGCCTAATATTGATATCTACTTCTGGCTGTCGACTCGTGCTGACGGCTCAAAGACTATCCCTGCGGGTTGGTCTATCGATATTACAGAACATGGAATGCGCACTACACATAGTTTCAATGCGGAAACGGGTGAATACTTGGGAAAGACAACACAGGTCTTATATGAATAAGGTATAGTCTCATCAATCTTAGAACTATAAGTAGAAACAGATAATGACAAGAATAAAAGTATGAAACATCTCATTCTAATTTTATTAACTGCGCTGTGTTGTACTTGCTGCAATGCACAAAAAGACAAGGAGGCAACAACAATGAAGACAACTGAAAGATTCGATGTACAATATTACAAAAAAATAATCAAAGAGAAAAATACCTATGAGAGTGCTACATCTGCTCAATATGTAGAGAGGAATGGTACTGAGACCTATGTGTCATTTAACGAGGATGGCTTTGTCTTACAAGAAATCAAGCCATTTACTTATGAGATGATAGTTAAGAACTATTATAAGAATTGTATTCTCAAATCCAAAGGGAAATTGCTTTGCCATTCAAGTGTCAAAATTGGCATTTGGCGCGAGTATGACAATCAAGGCAACCTTATAAAAGAAACCGATGAGGACAAGAAGTTTGAGAAGCTGCGCCTGAAACCGATAAACATCCTGCGCTGGCTCGAGCATGAGGGGTATATAGACAGGAAAACTGGAAAGGGTCAGGAGAAGTTCGTGAAACAAGGGGATACGCCAGGTATTAGCATAAGTTTTGGCAAGATAAGTGCGCCCAATGCTAAATTTGAAAAAGATTCTGTTCTTTGGACGATTACCATAACCGATAAAGGCGGTGATATAACTTATACATGGAATGCCAAGAATGGAGAACTACTCAGCAAAGAGATATTGCAGGCCATAGAATAAAAAGGTTGAATGAACTAAACAGAGTTTATGTCTAAAATTATAACTCACGGAGCAACAATGTATTGTTCCCTTGGCACAGAGAAACCCAACCTAACTGTGACAAGTCAAACATTCCGTAGGATATCTGATGCTCTTGTTGGTACAGAAGGTGATAATAAAGGGATGGTAAATATCCCAAGCTTTGGAGTTTGAAAATGTAGTTCCCCGAATCCTCGGTGAACTCCCCAGCCACAAGGCTGACAGCAAACAACATTGAAAGACAATATCAATGAACTGCTAATAAAAATTATAAAAATGATAAGACGAATAATTACATTACTTACATTACTTGTGGTAATAAGTAGCTGTAAGGCACAAGGTAATAATAATATCAAACAGAACAAAACCTTGGAAAGGACAACCGAGAAATTTGATACCTCTACCTATTATATGGAAAGACAAGGACTTGAATATCAATTTGAGCATTACTTGCGAGGTAAAGTGAGGCAGTTTGGGGGCAACAATGGCTCTAATTATATAGAATATTCTAAAAAAGAGAAAGATTTGTTTGGTACTTATAAGGAGTATTACAATAGAACAGCAACTCTTAAATTAGTAGGAAAATATTATTATAATGATTTTGATTGTGGTATTTGGAAAGAGTATGATGAGAATGGTTATTTAATAGATGAATACGACCAAGATGCCCCTTATAAGAACTATCCATGGGAGAAAGTAGAGAAGTTTGTAAAGGAAGAGTTAAAGCTGGATTTATTCGATAAGAATGTTTCTATAAGGCGATATGTAAGTGATAAAACCAATATACCAGTATGGATTATTCATTACAAGGTAGGATCAAATATAGTTTTTATTAAAATAAATGCCAATACAGGAGAAATTATAAAGAAAGGTACAAATCCTATAATAAAGTAGAATGGTGAAAATTGTAACTGATGGAGCTATTATGTGTTGTACATTAGGAACTGGGCAAGCTAAGTTGACAGTTCTTAGTCAAAGTTTCCGAAGTATTTCGGGAGCATTGGTAGCGACAGAGGAGGATAAAATTGGTTTAAATGATATCCCAAGTTTTGGAGTTTGCAAATGTAGTTCTCCGAATCCTCCTTGTCTTCCCCAGCCACAAGATTGGCAGCAAACTACTCAGAAAGACAGTATCAATGAACTGCTAATAAAATTATAAAAATGATAAGACGAATAATCACATTACTTACATTACTTGTGGTAATAAGTAGCTGTAAGGCACAAGGTAATAATAATATCAAACAGAACAAAACTTTGGAAAGGACAACAGAGAGGTTTGACACATCTACCTATTATATGGAAAGGCAAGGGCATGATTATCAATTTGAGCATTACTTGCGAGGTAAAGTGAGGCAGTTTGGAGGTGATAATGGCTCTGATTTCGTTGAATATGCAAGGAAAGAAAAATCGCTCTTTGGTACTTATAAAGAGTATCATAATAAGACACGGACTCTCAAAAAAGTAGGACAATATTATTATAATGAATTTAATATTGGTATTTGGAAAGTATATGATGAAAATGGCTATTTAATAGAAACAATAGATAAAGATGCCCCTTATAAGAACTATCCATGGGAAAAGGTGGAGAAGTTTGTCAAAGAAGAATTGAAACTGGATTTGTTTGATAAAAAAGTCTCTATCCATCGTTATTTGAGTAAACATAGTAAAATTCCTATATGGCGAATTCGGTGGCAAGTTGGTATTAAGGTATATACAATTAAAATAAATGCTAATACTGGCAAGATAATTAATCAAGTAGAAGGGGAGGTAGAGAAATAGAACGGGATAGTTTACAGCGTCTTATTGTAAAGAAGTTGTTTCAAGAAAATAACAGTGCTGCCTTTAGGACTTGATGATTCAACCTGTACATATGGATTATTCAGATGTGTATGAAACCCCAATACCGGTAGTGGCTACATGGCAGTTCCAATGGGATATTCTTCATAAGAACTTACCGATAGTAGCACAGAAAAAGGGAAAAAACAAAAATAGAGCAGACAATAACGAAAAGGTAATAAATAGATGGTAAGACAAATAATGATTTCACTGGCAATGCTTATGATAATAAGCAGTTGCAAAGCACAGAACACAGATAGCAATGATTTTAAAAAGAATAAGAAAATAGAAAGAACAACCGAGAAATTTGATTCATGGACATATTACACACAAAGACAAGGAAGTGAGTATGTTTTTGAAGATTACTTACGAGGGAAAGTACGTCAGTTTGGAGGAGACAATGGGTCTGAGTTTGTTGAATATGCAAGGAAAAATAACGAATTATACGGTTCATACAAAGAATTCTATAATAAAAACTAAGACACTCAAAAAAATCGGACGATACTATTATAATAAATTTAGTATTGGTATTTGGAAGCTATACAATGAAGATGGCTATTTAATAGAAACGATAGACAAAGATTTTCCTTATAAAAAAACTATCCATGGGAGAAAGTTGAAAGATTTATAACGGAAGAATTAAAGTTGAATTTGTTTGATAAAGATGTTGAAGTGAATCGTTATATTGATGAAGAAGTTAATCTTCCAATTTGGTATATTACATGGAGATCTGATAGTACAGAAGTATTTTCTATAAAAAAATAAATGCTCTTACTGGTAAAGTTATATCAAAGGAAATAAATGAGGTGAGAGAATAATAAATTCAAATAATGATAAAAATTAATAGAAGATTAGAAGAAGGGTACAAAACCTAAAAATAAAGTAGAATGGTGAAAATCGTAACTGGTGACCTATCAGATAAGATATGAGAAAAAAATTATTATTTATTTATTATTATTTATCGCTTCGCAATCATGTGTTGCACAAAAAGATAAGACAATGAAATCAAATGACAGATTTGATTATGAATATTATAAAAAAAGATTGGTAAAGATAAGATAGATAATCAAGTGTATAAAGAGTCTGATAGCACTTTGGTGCAGATCCTTATCTCCCATGACGAAAACAGTGTTTATATGATAGAACCTATGAGTTTTGTTATGTATATAAGAAATTATTATAAGCATAATAATAGGTTAAAGAGAGAAGGACATTTCTTTTTGTATTCCAGTGTACGTGTTGGTACATGGCGTGAATACGATGATAAAGGAAATTTGAAAAAGGAAACCGATGAAAATGCAAAGTTTAAGAATCTTGCAATGAAGCCTAAGGATGTGATTATTTGGATGCAAAGGCAAGGATGGATAAACATTGTTACAGGGGAAGGGCAACAGACGACTTTCTCTAATACTCCATTTGATATTTATTTCGTACCCAGAAATAAAAATAATTTTAAAGGGAATACACATGCCAAATGGTACATTATGAAATCAGAGATGTATGGAACAGAGGATTTTATTCTCGATGCAGAAACTCGAGAACTTATTCATCACGGTAAGACATTAAGTATAGAATAATATCCTTTTGTCTATAAAAAGTAAATGTAAAATCAGGTACAGAATGAAACTATCAGTATTCTGAGTTTGAAACGTTAGAAAGCAGCATTATTCGCCAAAGAAACTGTTATGAAAGGAAAACTATTTTATAGCTAAAAAAGAGGAGAATAAGGCTAAAAATTACGAATATACGTATTTTACTCCGATAATGACCATAATGAATGGAGTGGTAGCAAATTTAAATGCTGTGATAAAGTTCAATCCTGGTAAAAAAGACAGACCTAAAATGATAAAACTGGAATTTGGGGAAGGTTGTAAGGAATTGAGTGTTTCCCCTTCTACTCTTCCGATAAAAGGAGGTGCAATACCTATAACTATAACGTGTTCTGGAGAGTTTGATAAGGAACAAGTACTGTTGGTTAAGGCTGACGAAAAAGAATGTGGTAAAATACGAATACTGCCCAATGCGAAGCAGCATCAGAAAGAGATAAAGGTTGTTGTAATTCAAGTAAAAACTTGTTTGAATGAAACTCAGCAAGCTATGACAGGTACGATAGCAGAAGGGGGGCCAGAACTTTTTACAGAAACCTTAAAACAAACTCTTATAACTGTACCAGAAGGTGTAAAGTATATAAAAGAGTTAGACTGTACAAATAAGGAGTTTACAGAAGCATATTGTAAGGAATTAAGAGGCTCAGTCGTGTTTGATTTTGAAAAGGCTTTCGAAATGAAGGGAGGTCTAAATAAAATCTTATACAAATTTCACAAGAACACCTACGACGAATATTATAAACTGTTCATTTTTGCAGACAAGTGCCCAGGAATTAATGGTTACGCTTTTTTTGACGAGAAGCACGCATGTTTCTTTAATGGGCATAATGCTTCAACCGTAGGACATGAAGTTTACCACTGCCTCGGCTTGGCACATACTTTTGATTATCGCAATCCTAAAAGATGTGAGATTGGCTATAAGTATAAATGCACAAATAATATGCTGGATTATAGCCATCATGCAGATCCGCCTATTACAAGAAATAGTTTGTTTTATTTACAATGGAAATATATTAATTCCCTTCTTTGATATAGTATTCCAAGAATAAGTAAACTATCAAGTTAAAATAATAATGAAATTTATTTAAAGGACATTTTTACTATTATGAGAAAAATTATTGTTAATTATTTTAGTATTTACAGCAATGTCTTCGTGTATTGCACAAAAAAACAAACAAAATGAATAAAACCAAGACATTTAATTATTCTTACTATAAAAAGTAAACTTCGTGACAAAAACCACAACCGTTGTTTATACAGAGACTAATGGTGATATTATAAAAGTGAGTTTTGATAAAGACACATACTCTGTTGTTACGATTAGACCTACAACATTTATGGGTTATACCGAAATTTATTATAAAAATAGTATATTGAAAAAAGAAGGTGGATGGCTGTTCTGTTCTAATGTAAAAATTGGCATTTGGAAAGAATATGATGAAGAAGGAAACCTGGTGCAGGAAAACAATGAAAACGAAAAATTTAATAAGTTAAGAGTGAAACCAAAAGACTTACTTCAATGGATGGAGAGGCAAGGATGGATAGATTTAAGAACGGGAAAGGGAGAGCAGACTGATTTCTCAAATCCACCTTTCCAAATTAGTTTCACACACCACAAAGGTAGTCATGCGAAATGGTATGTCAGCCGTGTAACAATGTCAGGTACAGAGGAATTTGTCATAGATGCGGAAACAGGAAAGGTTATAAGTCATGAGAATGTCTTAAATGTTGAATAGCAATGCCTAAGATCATAACGCATGGTACAACTCTGCACTATACTCTCGACGGTTGGGCACGAGGTCTATCATTGCTTTGGCTTAGCCCATACTTTTGATTTCAGAGATTCTAAACGTTGCGAAATTGATTATAGATACACGAAAACAAACAATATGCTTGACTATAGTCACCATGTGGGTATAGAACGCAATAGTCTTTTTTATTTGCAGTGGATGTATATAAATCCTTATATTGTGTCAGGCAAACCAGAATCAGACACAAAGAATAAAGATAAAAAAGAAAAGTTAAAACATAAAAGTGTAGGTAAAAAAGAAGAATGATAATTGTTTTTAATCACAATCAAAGAAGATTGTAAAAATATTATAGTCAGATGAGAAAGTATATCTTATTTTTTTAGTATTAACAGCGATGCTTTCATGCGCCGCACAAAAATTCAAATAACATGGGGCAAGTAGAGAAATTTAATTATGATTATTATAAAAGTAAACTTCACCCTAATACAACGTCGGTAGTTTACACGGAGAAAGACAAGACTGTTGTTAAAGTTGATTTTGACAAAAACTACTATTCTATAGTTCAAATAAAGAATAGAACTTTCTTTAAGGATGTGAAAATTTATCATAAAAATGGAATATTGTGGGAAGAAGGAAAGCGATTCTATTGTTCGAGCATAGAAATCGGCATGTGGCGAGAATATGACAAAGAAGGTAAATTAATAAAGGAAACGGATGAAGATAAGAAATTTGAGAGATTAAGGATAAAACCTAAAGATTTACTCCGTTGGATGGAAAGCCAAGGCTGGATAGACTTGTGGAGCGGCAAGGGGCAGCAAAGTAGTTTTTCCAATACTCCATTTCGTATCAGCTTCTCTCCTCATGGTAAAGACCATGCTAAATGGTATGTCAGCCGTGTAACAATGTCTGGTACAGAGGAATTTATTATAGATGCGGAAACTGGAGAAGTTATAAGTCATGAGAATATCTTAAATGTTGAATAACAATACCTAAGATTATAACACATGGCGCAACTTTGCATTGTACTCTTGGTGTAAAGAATTCCAAACTGACAGTGACGAGTCAAACATTCCGTAGGATAGCTGATGCTCTTGTTGGTACAGAAGCTGATAAAGATGGGATGGTGAATATTCCAAGTTTCAGTATTTGCAAATGTAGTTCCCCGAATCCTCCTTGTCTTCCCCAGCCACAAGGCTGGCAGCAAACAACAAAGAAAGACAGTATCAATGGGATGAAGAAGCTGACGGAGCAGTCATTCTGTATGTGTGCTAAAGGAGGAAGAATATCATTCGTTGATACAGGAAGTAATACTGGTTTTTAAACTTAACAATTGATGTCTGAACTTTAAATCTTAATGTTTGCTATCTTGAAATATAATTACAAAATAGATAAATAAAAGTCAGGTAAAGAGCCAGGAAACCTACGATTTTTACGCCTTTCTAAGTTATTTGATATCAGCGAATTACTGAATTGCTTTTTCTAAAGGTGCTTAATTAGCCTTCAAAAGGGCGTTAGTAAGGGGCTTAAAGGGCATATTTTACAAGCTAAAAGGGCATCTTTTCGAAGCCAAAAGAGCATCAACGAATTTTCACCTAACGAATTTTCTTTACAGAATCTAAATACTAAACAAGAATAATACATAGAAACAATGGGGGACTTATTACAGTTTTACGACTATTATCGGGCTATATAAATAAAAATTAATTATCTTTGCCTTAAAAAAAGAAAAATTCAGCTTTGATAAAGAGGAATATTCAGTTTTAATAAATACGAAGATAAGAATTTTTGGTTAATAGTAAATACATGACTGCAGAATATAAAGAAGTCTTATGTAAAAGTTTTCCAGAAATAAAAGGTCAAAAAAATTGGAAGGATGTGGTTTACAATTTATAACTAATGCCAAATAAAAAGTTGACCGAATAATTAATTTGAAAAACTGGGGAGATAATTCAATTTAGTCACAGATATTTATGAAAAATAAAAATAAAAAAAGGAGTTTCTAAACAAACTGGAGTTTTTTTCTATAGAAATTTGGGTAGCATTTGGTCTGTAGAAGACTTTACAAACAATAGAGATGTTCAGAGTCTCTTAAAAGATTATTTATTGGTTCTTGAAGAAAAGGGTATCGTAGAAATTATCGAAGGTAACAAGTTTAAAATAACGAATTTGCCATCGAGTATAATGTCTTGTCAGTTTAATAGCGGAACTAAAGAATGATAAACCCAAATCGGTCATTAGACCACAATGTTTCAGAATTTCTTGTTTTTGTGTTGTTTCCTAACATCTTTTTTCCTAAAAGCTTGTATTATCTAAGTAATATTTGTATATTTGCAATGCTAGAACCCGCCAAGCCTCTCAACGATGCTCAAATGTGCGGGTCGTTTTTTAATATTATATGACAAACACAATACCTTTCGGCAAAAGCTATACATCACCCCACGACCTTGTTTCTTTACTACAATTAAGAGGTCTTTATATTCCCGATGCTTTGAAGGCAGAACACTACTTAGAGCATATCGGTTATTATCGTCTGTCTGCTTATATGCACCCATTGCTTGAGATACCAAAAGAACATCATTTGTACAAACGAGGTGCAACATTTAGCAAAGTAATGATGCTATATCGGTTTGACAAGAAGTTACGTCTTTTGCTATTCAACGAACTTGAAAAGATAGAAGTTGCTGTTCGCAGTGCAATTGTCAACATAGGCAGTTCTATTACAGGAAATCCTTTCTGGATGACAGATTCTGCAAACTTTGTCAACTCGGCTAAGTTTCATAAAACAATGAACTTAATAAATCAGGAGCTTTACAAATCAAAAGAGGACTTCATCATTCATTTTAAGAAAACATATTCAGACCCATACCCACCAGCATGGATTGTTTCAGAGGTACTTCCATTTGGAATCATCACAAACATATACAACAACATCAAGGACAAGAAAATCAAGAAAAAGATCTCCCAATCATTTGGACTACAAATAGCACCTTTCGAATCTTGGTTGACCATTGTAACTCTGACAAGAAATACATGTTGCCACCACTCACGTGTGTGGAACAAGCAAAATACAATCCGTCCAATGTCCCCTAAAAAGATGACTCATCCATGGATTACACTTCAAACGGATTCACTTCGTGTATACTATAATATATGTATCATCAAGTATTTCTTGAATATCATCTCTCCAAACAATGATTTGTTCCAAAAGATAAAGACGCTTTTTGCGAATTATCCTGAGATAGATTTGAATGCACTTGGCTTCCCACAAGAATGGGAAAACGAACCACTTTGGAGACAACCATAATATAGTCAAAGTCTGCTATATGCATCATCAATAACAATTAACAGACTTCACTATTTTATATAGATTTGCCTACATAGACCATTAACGAGCCAAAATCGACATTTACTCATCAGTTCTATATCTTCATTGCATTGGGAAAGTTGTTCTATACCTTATATGCTTGGGTACATTTTGATATCATTGATTCGTTTCGAAATGTCATATTCTAATAATCATTTTTACACCCTTGTACCCTTTTACCCTTCCAAATAACTATTTACTTTTCTACCTATAAAAAAGCGAGGAGCCCAATAAGGTTCCTCGCTTTATATGAATAGGATATTGAATTATCCAAAGTTATCGTACATGATTGCATCCTGATCAACACCGATGCTGTCAAGATAATCTGTAACTGTCTTGATAAGCATTGGAGGTCCACAGAGATAATACTCACAATCCTCTGGTGCCTCGTGATCCTTTAGATACTCATCACGGATGCAGTTTACTGCAAAACCAGTGTAATACTTCACACCAGCCTCATCAGCCTTAGGGTCTGGACGGTCGAGAGAGAGGTGGAAATGGAAGTTAGGATATTCCTTCTCAAGCTCCCAGAAGTCTTCAAGGAAGAATGCCTCACTGAGTGAACGCGCACCATAGAAGAAGTGCATCTCACGATCGCGAGTGTGGAGGGTCTTTGTCATGTGCATAATCTGCGCACGCAAAGGAGCCATACCAGCACCACCACCAATCCAAATCATCTCCTTACCAGAAGTGAAGTTAGGATGGAAGTCGCCATAAGGACCGCTCATCATCACCTTATCACCCTCCTTAAGAGAGAAGATGTAAGTAGAACCAATACCAGTTGGTACATTCTGGAAACCAACCTGCGGACGTGGCAGGAATGGAGGTGTTGCAATACGAACAGTCAGGGTGATGATATCACCCTCAGCTGGATAGTTCGCCATAGAGTAAGCACGAACAGTTGGCTCTGGATTCTTTCCCTTCAGAGAAAGGAGGTTAAACTGCTTCCAAGGACCGAGGTACTCCTCACCGATATCGTTCTTATCGAAGTCCTTATCATAGTCGATACAGTCGTAGGCAGGGATAGAAATCTGTGCATAAGAGCCAGGGATGAAGTCCATATGCTCGCCTGGAGGCAAGGCAACCTTGAACTCCTTGATAAAGCTTGACACATTCTTATTAGAGATAACAGTACACTCCCACTCCTTAACGCCCATGACAGACTCAGGAACCTTGAGTGACATATCACCCTTCACCTTACACTGACATCCGAGACGCCAGTGGTCTTTAATCTCTTTACGGCTAAAGTGAGGACGCTCTGAATCGAGAATTTCACCGCCACCTTCTACGACTTGCAGCTTACACTGGCCACAGCTACCCTTACCACCACAAGCAGAAGGAAGGAAGACACCGTTCTCATTCAGCGTAGACAATACCGAGCTACCCTGATCAACGGTCATCTCCTTATCACCGTTAATTGTTATCTTTACCTTTCCGCTTGGACTGAGATACTTCTTAGACACAAGCAGGAGAATCACCAACACAAGGATGGTGATAAGGAATACCACAATACTTATTGTTATGAATTGTCCCATTGTTTACTTAGATTTAAGACCTGAGAAGCACATCATTGCCATTGCCATCAGTCCTACTGTAATAAATGTGATGCCAAGACCCTGCAAAGGCTTTGGTACATCAGAATATTCCATCTTCTCACGAATAGCACCCATTGCCACGATAGCCAATGTCCAGCCAAGACCAGAACCTGTACCATAGACAAGTGCGTCCCATACAGTACCAATATACTGTGTGCTTGCTGGGTCAAGACCGATACGCTGCTGCATAAAGAGTGAAGCACCCATGATAGCACAGTTAACGGCAATCAGTGGAAGGAAGATACCCAACGCACCATAAAGTGAAGGTGAGAACTTCTCAACAGCCATCTCCACAATCTGTACGATACCAGCAATGACAGCGATAAAGAGAATGAAACTAAGATAAGTAAGGTCAACACCCTCTGCAAGACAGTCTGGACCGAGACCTTAGTCAGCAAAAGATAGTTGATTGGTGTGGTAACAAGCAACACGAATGTTACAGCCACACCAAGACCCAATGAAGTCTTTACGCTCTTAGATACCGCAAGGTATGAACACATACCGAGGAAGAACGCAAATATCATATTGTCCACAAAGATGGACCGGAAGAATAAACTAATAAGATGTTCCATAATTACTTCTTGTCTTCTTTATAGAAATATGCACGATGAACCCAAATAACACAACCGAGAAGGATGAGTGCCATTGCTGGCATTGACATCATTCCGTTGTCCATATAACCTGCATCATAGAGGCTTTGTGGGAGAATCTTGAAACCGAGCAATGAGCCACGACCAAAGAACTCACGAACAGCACCTACAACAACAAGTATCATAGCGTAACCCAAACCGTTGCCAACACCATCAAGGAAACTTGGCCAAGGCTTGTTTGTCATAGCAAAGCTTCAAGACGTCCCATAAGGATACAGTTGGTAATGATAAGTCCTACGTAGACAGAAAGCTCTACACTCACATCGTAAGCTACAGCCTTGAGAATCTGACTAACTACTGTTACCAGAGCAGCAACAACCACCAACTGTACGATAATACGAATACGATTAGGGATTGTGTTACGGATAAGTGAAATAATAACATTAGAGAATGCCGTGATAATGGTAACGGCAAGTCCCATAACAATCGCCGGCTTCAGCTGTGAAGTTACGGCAAGGGCAGAACAGATACCGAGCACCTGGACCATAATTGGGTTGTCCAGATTCAGCGGATTGCTGAACACCTCTCTATTTTGTTTTGAGAATAAATCCATATTCTTATTGTTCTAAAGATTAGAATATTATTTGCTGTTCAGGAATTTAACGTAAGGCTGAAGTCCACCCTTGTCTGCATGGAACATCTCTGTTACACCATTACTGGTAAGTGTTGCACCCGTTACGGCATCTACCTGCGTAGATGGGTCTTCGATCTTCTTTTCAACAGCAAGTGCTATCTTCTGAGTATCGTTTCCACTAAAGAGATGCTTACCCTTGAACAAATCCTGCCATGCCTTATTGTCTTTGATTTCAGCACCGAGACCAGCAGTCTCACTCTCGTGGTTAAAGTAAGCACCAAAGACGGTTCTCTTATCACCATTGATAGCGATGAAACCATTGATAGGTCCCCAAAGACCGTTACCATAAACAGGGATAACATACTTATCTTCACCGTTTACCTTGCAACGGAACAAAGCGAGTTTGCCTTCCTTGGCATCCTTACTATTCAACTTAAAGCCGGCATCAACGCCACCCTGCTTTCCAGCCTCAACGACCTTACCATCTGCATTGATGATATCATCTGCTATGATAATCTGCTTCCAAAGCTTAACAGCCTCCTCATTGCTCATATCACGATTCTGATTGAGTGCAAAGAGAATCTGCTTCTGCTGATCAAGCTGTACATTAGCATCCTGCATTGGCTTCAATGCTTGGAACACGAAAGCAAGCAAAAAGGCTACAATCAGCACGAGGATGGCAGAATAGATAATTGTATAAGAATTACTATTTGTTTTCATTTCTTCGTCCTCCTTATTTATTTAGCACGCTTTGCGCGCTTGCTGATGTTTGACTGAACTACACAGTAGTCGATGAGTGGGGCAAACATATTGCCAAAGAGGATGGCAAGCATCATACCCTCTGGATAACCTGGGTTCAATACACGGATGATGATAGCCATCGCACCAATGAAGAAACCATATACCCACTTACCTGTCTCTGTACGTGCTGAGGTTACTGGGTCGGTTGCCATGAATACTGCACCGAAGCAGAAACCACCTAAAACAAGGTGTTCATACCATTGAATTGGTGTTGCACCAGTTGAATGGAAGATAAGTCCCATCACAGTACCACCGAGGAATACGCTCAACATTGTCTTCCAGCTGGCGATGTTTGTCCAAAGAAGGATTACAGCACCGATAGCGATAGCGATAACAGATGTCTCACCCACAGAACCTGGGATAAGACCTAATACCATATCACATACAGATGCGTTCACACTTGTTCCCTGTGCAATCTCACCCAATGGGGTTGCCATAGTGAAACCATCAGGCAAGGTATAGCCGAAACCTAAGATAGAATCCTTTGCTACCCAGATGCTATCACCCGTCATCTTACTTGGATAAGAGAAGAAGAGGAAGGCACGTGCAGCCAAGGCAACGTTAAAGATATTCATACCTGTTCCACCGAAGATTTCCTTCGTGAAGATGACAGCAAGGCTACTGCAAGCACAAGAATCCAAAGTGGTGTGGTCACCGGAATAATCAATGGAATCAGAATACCTGATACAAGATAACCTTCCTGAATCTCCTCACCCTTCCACTGTGCCCAAGCAAACTCAATACCTAAGCCAACAATGTAAGAAACAAGAATCTTTGGCAACAGGGCAAGCATACCATAGAGGAACATTCCCCAGCAGGTAGCATCAGCCAACTTACCAGCTGCTAAAGCGTTCTGATAGCCGATATTGTACATACCGAAGAGCATCGCTGGTACCAATGAAAGTACCACCAAACTCATAATTCGCTTCGAGTCAATAGCGTCATGGATAGAAGTACCGCTCTTTGATGTCTCGTTAGGAACATAAAGGAACGTCTCGAAACCATCGTAGACACTCTTGAAAGCGTGAAGCTTTCCGCCCTCCTCAAAGTTTGGGCGTATCTTATCGAGATAATTTCTTAAACTCATAATACTTTTATTATAGGGTTCTTAAAGTCTAAAGTTTCTGTTTCTTGAATCATTACCATAGCTTGATAAAATCCTGAGAAACTTATTCTGAAACTATAGTTAAAGTTATTGTGGGCTCATAAGACCCCTATGCATTCTCTTTCTAAGGATATCCAAGCCCTCACGCACAATCTTCTGCAAAGGTAACTTAGAACTATCAACAAACTCAGCGAGTGCAAAGTCTTCTGGACTTACCTCATAAATACCCAACTGCTCTTGGCTGTCAATATTGCCAGAGATAATTGACTTGATGAGGTACTCACTGTAGATATCCATTGGTAACACTCTGTCGTACTCGCCACTCATAATCATGTGACGCTCTCCACCCTTGATACGTGCATCGAGATTGTATGCCTTCTTGCCCTGCAACCAAGTGAAGTAGCTGCGAGAAGTGGAGAAGTCTTTGAAACGAGGGAGCATCCAACCGAAGATTTCGTGTACATCATCACCCTCTGGAATCAATGTTACCTCTGAAGTATGTGCACCAAGCACAGACTCTTCATTAGCGATGACACCAGTGAGAGGATTACCATTGAGGATGCGAACGTTGCAACCGTCAGCGATGTTGTCTGCAAGAATCTGCTTCAATGGAGTACCAACGAGAGCATCAACATAACCAGTCTGCTTTACCATACTACCTGCAATGGCTACGCGACGAGTGAGGTTTACCTTACCTGTATTGAACAAGCGACCAAAGAAGATAACAGCTGTTGGGTCAACAGTCCATACCACTTCGCCCTTATTGACTGGGTCGATATAATTTACCTGTACACCAACATTACCTGCTGGGCAAGGACCATCGAAAACAGTTACTTCTACATCCTTTGCACCAGTCAACGCTGAAGCCGACTGCTTAGCACCAATACTCAAATAAACCTTTGCAATCTTGGCGAGAGCTGTCAAACCAGTCTGGAAGTCTTTCTCCTGACCATTCAACTCAAACTCGAAGTCACCCTGCAAAGGTTTATCACGAAGTGCAGACACGAAAATTGCCTTTGGTTCTGTGTCTGGACATGTAGCAACAGCATAAGGCAGTTGGTTGATATAACCAAACAATCCCGCCTGCAGCAATGAAGCCTTGACATCATCAGCGGATAAGCCCGCCACGTCCTTCACGCCGAAGTCAGCATATTCCTGCTGCGCATCAGCAGCAATCTTCACACGCAACACTTTACGTCTTTCTCCGCGCTCAACAGCTGTGACGGTACCGCTCACAGGAGAAGCGAAGCTAACTTCAGTGCACCCTTTGTCAACAAACAATGGGTCACCAGCTCGGACATGATCACCTTCACGAACGGTTACCTTAGGTGTCAATCCTGGGAAGTCATCTGGAACCAAAGCGTATTCCGTAGATGACTTCACAGGTAACATCTGTTCCTGCGCGCGTCCTGTAAGGTTAATGTCTAAGCCCTTTCGTAACTTAATTACATTTGCCATAACAATGATAAAGCGATTTTTTTATATTATTTCATCTTAATATTTTTCAACCCTAAATAAGCTTCACAAAAACATAAGGTAAACAATCCTTTGCTTGCCGAGCGTAGCTTATTTTCTGCCAAAAAAATAATGCAAGCGAGAGCAAAGAAAGGAGACTTTCTATTTGCCGAGCGTAGCTTATTTTCTGCCAAAAATAATGCAAGCGAGGGCAAAGAAAGGGGACTTTCTATTTGCCGAGCGTAGCTTATTTTCTGCAAATGTAGCAAATTTTAAGCAGATTTGGCACATTTAGATATAATAATTTCAGTATAAAAATGGTTTTTGTAGTTTTGTAGACGCATTGAAGAAACTTAGAACAATTATACGATGGGTTATATGGACCATAGCGGGTCTTTACATAACCACTATCGTACTGCTGCACATACCAGCAGTACAGGGTTTTCTTGCCCAAAAAGTAGGCGACGTAGCGGGCAATAAATTGGGTACAGAAGTACACGTAGGACGTATTGATTTAGGCTTTATCAATCGCTTCGTATTAGACGATATTCTCATCTATGACCAAAGTCACAAGAAGATGTTATCGGCATCACGAGTAGGAGCAAGGGTCGACATCTGGCATCTCTTACGTACAGGTGAGATTAATATTTCCTCTGCACAGCTTTTTGGTTTACGGGCAGAACTATACAAAACGAGTAAGGATGCCAAACCTAACTTCCAATTTGTATTGGATTCATTGGCTTCTAAGGACACGACAAGTCACACCCCTTTACACTTGTCCATTAATAGTCTTGTGATTCGACATGGCAACATTAAATATGATTGTTTAGATGCACCTACCACGCCTAATAGACTGAATCTGAACCATATCAACGTAAGTGACATTTCGTCTTATCTCATTCTTAACAAGTTGGATGACACGAGTGTGTGGGCTGACCTTAGGGCATTGGCTTTCAAAGAAGCATCAGGCTTAGAGGTGAAGCAGTTGGCTTTGAATTAAAAGCTAATCAACAGCAAGCCGCATTACGTGACTTTATCTTCGATGGAACTAACAGTAAGATTGCGCTAAAGGAGTTACTTACAACCTACACATTCAACAACAAAAAGTTGGATTTCAACACTTTACGTTACACCATCAAGGACTTCAAAGCTGCAATAAAGCCTTCCGACTTTGCCCCCTATCCTACCCGATTTAAAGCCATTGACGACCAGCTATACAGCTACAGTTGATGCAGAAGGTACAAGTCAGTCTGTATTGGTAAAACATCTTAACGTCTCTGACCAGACTCTTTCGACTCAAATTAAGGCGAAAGGATGGGTAAGAAACATCCAAAAGAGTCCTATTTGGGACTTCACTTTCAGCCCACTGAAGGTTAGCAAGAATACCCTTCAATCCATCACAAAAGTTACACATAAACCCCTACCTAAACCATTGAGTAACATTGGTAGTATCTACTATCGTGGCACTTTCGCCCATAACATGGGGAAATATACAGCAAAGGGACTGCTAAACACAGATGCTGGTAACGTTCAGTTGGCTACTATTATTCACGGAAAGTACATCCAAGGAACGGTTAGTACTACCGAATTGAATCTTGCGAAAGTACTTGACAACAACGACTTTGGTAAGTTAAGCACGAATATCAAGGTGGAAGGCAACACCGACCTATCCTATATCGCCGCAAAGGGTGACGTTTCCTCCTTCTATTATAAGGGCTATACCTATAAGAATATTCACCTTGACGGAATCTATAAGAACGATATTTTCATAGGTAAGGCAGCGATAAACGACCCTAATGGAAAGCTGAATATCGACGGAAAAGCTGCCAACATAATGGCTTTCATCCAACACAAAGGAAAACTGTCTACCGACATCTCAATCATTGCTGATGCCGTCAACTTACACAAACTTCAGCTAACAGAGGCGTTAGGTAACAGAACAATCTCCTTTACTTCTAAGATTAAAGGACAGGGTGCGAGCTTGAATGATATCATAGGAAACCTCGATGTCAGCAACTTTGCTATGATTGGAGAAGGTCAGAACATTATCCTTAACCAGGTAAGTATCAAGACAAACAACGGACTCTTAGGTAAGTCGCTTGACGCAGAGACTGACTTTGGTGAGCTACACCTTGCTGGACAGTATGATTATAATCAATTACCTCAAAGCATAAGACGTATCTTAGGACATTATATCCCAAGTCTTTTATCACCAACTCCACGCTTTAACATGGGCATTGGCAAGGCAAACTACGCCTTTACTTTGCGCCTAAATGGTACGAAGTTTATCAATAGTCTGCTGAATACTAATATTGTTTCTTCACATGCTATAAGGCTCGCAGGACTTGTAAGAGAACGCCAGAACGAAATTGACTTACACGTCAATGCGCCCGACGTAATCTACTCAGGACAGCAGATTAAGAATCTTATCTTGAACATTAAGAGTGAGCCGCAAGGCTTGCAGACTACTATTTCTGGTGAACGAAAGGGAGACGCCGGACCACATGTCCTTATTAACGCACAGGGATGGATTGCAAACAATACCGTTACTTCCAACATTTCTTTCCGTATACCGGGACTTTCTCCTATATACGGAAATGTCAACAGCATTGCCTCTTTCTCTCGTCGTCATGGCGACTTAGAGACTCGCTTGCACCTCAACCCATCAGAAATCAACTTTGATTCCATTGCGTTACAAGTACAACCTTCCGATATCTCTTATCATCGGAACAATCTGACCATCGACCACTTTGAGCTTTCCAACCACGACCAGCATATCATTGCTAATGGTCAGACGTCTGGGAAATCAAAGCGATTCCATCCTTGTAAGATTCAAGGATGTCAACGTTCCATATATTCTTAACCTTGTTGACTTCCACAGCGTTAAGTTTGCTGGTACGGCTTCTGGTACAGCTTCTATCAAATCGTTCTTCCATCATCCACAGATGCAAGCGAAACTGGAGGTGCATGACTTCCAATTTGAAGATGGAGATATGGGTACGCTCTTTGCGGAGGCAAACTATAATGACAAAGAAGGTAAGATTAATATCGACGCCTATGCTGACCCTGAAGATGGCACACGAACAGACATTCAAGGCTATGTAGACATTAAGAAAAGCTATATCAACCTTCCTATCTTTGCCAATAACACACATCTCTACTTCCTAAAGAGCTTCTGTGGCTCTTTCATGGACAAGATTCAAGTGCAAGGAAACGGCTGGTGTAAAGTCGTCGGGCCCCTTAGTGCCATCAATCTTGAAGGTGACATGCAAGTGCATGGAAGCGTATATGTAAAGCCAACAGGTGTTACCTATAAGATGCGCGACGCACGTGTTCGCATCATTCCAAACGAAATTATCTTTGGAAACGACACTATTACTGACCCCCAAGGACATATCGGTATCGTTACAGGTGGATTACATCACAAGAATCTTAGCCACCTCACTTTCGACATCAATATCCTCGCACAAAACCTCTTAGCTTATAACTTCCCTAAGAAACAAGGGAAAGACTCGTTCTGGGGTGTGGTATATGGAACTGGCAAATGTAATATAAAAGGTGAACCGGGTTCAACAACAATGAACATTGATATGGAACCGGAAAAGAACACCTATATAACTTATGATGCCTCTTCAACCAATGATGCAAGTACAAGTAACTTCATTCGCTGGATTAACGTACCAAAGGATAGCACTGGAGTTTTAATCCCTGAGGCTGCAGACACACTCAGTTTTGCGGCAAAACCAGCTCCTAAGAAGGTATCGGATATCGTCAAATTCAGAGACATACCGAGCGACCTACACATCAACTTCCTCGTACATTCAAATCCGAATCTTACGCTTGGCGTCTTACTTGATGATGCTACTGGCGACAATATCCGTCTGAATGGTTCGGGTATGATTCGTGCGTCCTATTATAATAAAGGGAGCCTTCCAACTCTTTGGAAACTATAACGTAGACTACGGACAGTATAACCTCACGATTCAGAATATTATCAAGAAGCAATTTATCTTCCAGCCGGGTTCAACGATTGCCTTCGGTGGCGATCCGTTCAATGCTGCGTTGAATCTAAAAGCTAACTATATCATCAATTCTGTTCCTTTGGGCGACCTTGGAATGGGTAAGTCCTTCACATCCAATAACACAAAGGTTAACTGCTTGTTGAATATCGAAGGAACACCAGGTGCACCGACTGTCTCTTTCGGTCTCGACCTCCCAACGCTCTCGCCTGATGCACAACAGATGATACGCTCTATCCTCAACTCTGAGCAAGAGCTTAACCAGCAAGTACTCTACCTTTTAGCAGTCGGACGCTTTTACCCACAGAGCAAGAATAACAATCCAGCACGAGACAGTGAATCGCCAAGTCGTGCATCTCTTGCTATGCAGAGTCTACTCTCTGGTACGATTTCACAACAAATCAACACCGTATTGTCCAATGTTGTGAAGGATAACAACTGGAACTTCGGTGCCAACATTGCGACAGGTAATGAAGGTTTCGACAATGCAGAATACGAAGGACTACTCTCAGGAAGCATGCTTAACAACCGTCTGCTCTTCAACGGACAGTTTGGTTATCGAGACAATGTAGCCAAGGATAAATCGTCCTTCATAGGCGACTTCGACATCCGTTACCTCCTCTTCCCAAGCGGTAACGTAGCCTTCCGTGTCTATAACCAAACCAACGACCGTTACTTCACACGTAACTCTCTGACAACTCAGGGTATAGGTTTGATTCTGAAGAAAGACTTCAACAGATTGAGTGATATTTTCGGAAGTAGAAAGAAAAAAAAACAAAAAAACAGAAGCAAAAGCACTAATATACAGAATATTATTCGTAACTTTGCACCCGATTTGGGCGAGCTACGCCCATATTACAGATAATATAAAGTCAAACTTTATTAATTAAATTATTTTTAAACACTTTATGACAAATTTCAAAGACGTCCAGAATGTACAGCCTTTAGCTGACTTCAACTGGGATGAGTTCGAGAACGGCGCACACGCTGAGGCAAGTAAGAACGATCTTACTAAGGCTTATGACGAAACTCTTAACAAGATCCAGGAGCACCAGGTAGTTGAAGGTACTGTTATTTCAGTTGACAAGAAGGAAGTAGTTGTTAACATCGGCTACAAGAGCGATGGTATCATCCCTGCTTCTGAATTCCGTTACAACCCAGAGCTCAAGGCTGGTGACAAGGTAGAGGTTTATGTTGAGAACCAGGAGGACAAGCGCGGTCAGCTCGTTCTTTCTCACAAGAAGGCTCGCCTCCAGAAGAGCTGGGAGAATATCAACAAGGCACTGGAGAACGACGAGGTTATCCAGGGTTACATCAAGAGCCGCACTAAGGGTGGTATGATTGTTGACGTATTCGGTATCGAGGCATTCCTTCCAGGCAGCCAGATTGACGTTCACCCTATACGCGACTACGACGTATTCGTTGGTAAGACAATGGAGTTCAAGGTTGTTAAGATTAACCAGGAGTTCCGTAACGTAGTCGTTTCACACAAGGCACTCATCGAGGCTGAGCTCGAGGCACAGCGTAAGGAGATTATCTCTCACCTTGAGAAGGGTCAGATCCTCGAGGGTACTGTTAAAAACATCACATCTTACGGTGTATTCGTTGACCTCGGTGGTGTTGACGGACTCGTACATATCACTGACCTCTCTTGGGGCCGCGTAAGCGATCCACATGAGGTTGTTGCTCTCGACCAGAAGATTAACGTTGTTATCCTCGACTTCGATGAGGAGAAGAAGCGTATCGCTCTCGGTCTCAAGCAGCTCACTCAGCACCCTTGGGATTCTTTGGATCCTAACCTCAAGGTTGGCGACCACGTTAAGGGTAAGGTAGTTGTTATGGCTGACTACGGTGCATTCGTAGAGATTCAGCCAGGCGTAGAGGGCTTGATCCACGTTTCAGAGATGAGCTGGAGCCAGCACTTGCGTTCTGCACAGGAGTTCATGAAGGTTGGTGACGAGGTTGAGGCAGTTATCCTCACACTCGACCGCGACGAGCGTAAGATGTCTCTCGGTATCAAGCAGCTCAAGGAAGACCCATGGGAGGCTATCGAGGTTAAGTATCCAGTAGGCTCTAAGCACACTGCAAAGGTTCGCAACTTCACTAACTTCGGTATCTTCGTAGAGCTCGAGGAAGGTGTTGACGGTCTTATCCACATCAGCGACCTCTCTTGGACAAAGAAGGTTAAGCACCCATCTGAGTTCACTTCACAGGGTTCTGAGATTGAGGTTGTTGTTCTCGAAATCGATAAGGAGAATCGTCGCTTGAGCCTCGGTCACAAGCAGCTCGAGTCTAATCCTTGGGATGAGTACGAGGCAATCTACACTCCAGGTTCAATCCACGAGGGTAAGATTACCGAGTCTATGGACAAGGGTGCTGTTATCACTCTCAATGAGGGTGGTGAGGGTTTCGCTACTCCAAAGCACCTTGTTAAGCAGGACGGCACACAGGCACAGCTTGGTGAGGTTCTCCCATTCATGGTAATCGAGTTCGTTAAGGACACTAAGCGTATCATCCTTTCTCACTCTCGTACATTCGAGGAGGTTAAGGAAGAGCCACGTCGCCAGCGTCCAGCAGCTCAGAGCAAGCCAAAGAATGATGCAGCTGCTATCAACAACGTTGCAGCAGGTACATCTCTCGGCGACCTCGGTGTTCTCGCTGACTTGAAGAAGAAGATGGAGGGTGGCAAGTAATTTGCACTCTAAAATCTAACATAAATAAAAAGAGTATCAAGTTTTCTTGGTACTCTTTTTTTTATTCTCTTAGCTCTTTGTTGATTAGAACACCTATTCATATATAAGACTATCGTAATTACATATCGGCTGTACACTACAACGGAGCCTTAACTTTACCAATCTTGTTCTTATGTGAAACGAAAAGAATGTACGCTCACAAACACCAGCCCACTCCCTAATAGTTAATCAAGAAACTGCTTGAAACTTTCCATTAAATTTAGTATCTTTGCAAAAAGAAATGCAGGAAAATAACAATCAAACTTTATGGCAGATAATTAAGCGTTATTTCAATGTCTTACCTTACAAAGACGGCGAAAAATATGTTATTAAACAAATAACTAATGGCATCAACTTTCAAGGTTCTAATCTCTGGATACTTATCTTTGCCGTATTTATTGCATCCTTAGGCTTAAATGTCAATTCAACAGCAGTAATTATTGGTGCTATGCTCATCTCTCCACTGATGGGACCAATCATCGGTATGGGATTAGCTCTTGGAATTGCTGACTTGGACTTGTTCAAACAGTCCATAAAAAACTATTTGGTAAGTACATTCATTAGCGTTGTTACTGCAACAATCTACTTTACACTTTCACCTATCACAAATGCCCAATCCGAACTCTTAGCACGCACATCGCCTACCCTTTATGACGTATTGATAGCTCTTTTTGGTGGTGCTGCTGGATTCTTAGCTATGTCAACAAAAGGAAGAAACAACGTGGTGCCGGGTGTTGCCATTGCCACAGCCTTAATGCCACCACTTTGTACAGCAGGTTATGGACTGGCCGTACAAAACACATCCTATTTCTTTGGTGCCTTTTATCTTTATTTCATCAATACTGTTTTCATTGCTTTTACAACCTGTCTTGGTGTACGCTTTCTGCATTTTCATAGAAAGCAGTTTATCAATCGTGAAAAAATGAGACGAGTAAATCTTTACATCGTTAGCATTATCATTATCACAATTATCCCTGCAAGCTACATGACATGGAACATCATTAAGCAAAGTGTATTTGAAAATAACATAGAGAATTTCGTTACAAAGGAACTTAATTATAGCGGAACAAACATTCTCTCACACCAATACGACCTAAAAACCAAAACCCTCCATGTGGTAGCGGTGGGCAATCCGATATCAACTGATTCGATAGCTAAAGCACAAAAAACGATGGCTAATTATCAGCTTGATGGCTACGCACTAAAGGTGATACAAGGATCTAACTCTGATAGCTTATTACTCCTACAGCACAAGAATAAAGGTCAGTTGATGGTAGGAGAAAAAAATACGGCTGAATGGCAAGAACTTGCATATAACAACGATGTGCTAAAGAAGGAACTAACTTCTTATACACGTTATCCAGTACTTGCTAACGACATGCGAGAAGAACTTAAAGTCGTATGCCCCTCAGCAAAGAGTATTATACTTTCAAAAGCATCTGAGTCTTTCGTTGATTCTGCTTCAATTAAAAGTCACATCGTGGCTATAATCAAAACAAACAAGACACTTGCCAAAGACAACAGAAAACAGCTATATGACTGGCTCAAAGTGAAAGTCAAATCTGACAGCCTTGAACTAATTATTTTACCATAATAATAGTACAATAGTAAGAAGTACCAAGCCATCACGGGTTTGGTACTTCTTTTTATACTTACATACATAAACAAAAAAACACTAAATTTGAATGTAGAAGATAGTTATATAGACTTGACTTTTTTTGTAAAAAAATTGTATTGCTATCAAGTAAACATTGTTTTTTTAAAAAGGCGCTGATAGTGATTTTTTTATTAATATATAAAAATATTATCACAACAACCATGGAAAAATGTTATTCTTTATAAAATTACCACACAATTCTCACATCAATATTGCTTATATCAAATTTATTTGTTATATTTACAACGACAGCATATTTTTTTAAACTAATTAAAAACATATCTAAGACTATGTCGAAAAATTGGAAGCATTTTATTAGGAGTAGCAGCTGGAACAGTTGCAGGTATAGGTGTACTTTTTTTGTACTTGACAAGGATAAAAACCTTATGTAAAAAAAGAATTCTATAGGCGATAAAGTTGATGAACTAAAAGACCAAATAGATAGTTTTACAAGAAAAAAATGCGTGATAAATCAATGGAGTTAAAAAGGCACTTTAGAAGAAAAAGGTTGACAATCTTTTATCAGATTCAGACAGTAAACCTGAAGACCTTGTTAAGCTATTAGAAAAAGAAATTAGCATCATTGAAAGAAAAAAAGTTAAGAAATAACTTAGCTGATTAGTAACCCTTAAAAATCAAATTATTTATGAAAAAGAATCTTCAGTTTAGCTACTTTGATTTGTTTATTCATAGTAGCTCTTACTTCAATCTCTTGTAGCAAGACAGATGACCCTGCAGACAATGACATCTTTGTAGGAACATACAAAGGAAGAATCACTTATTCAGGTGATAAAAATAAAGAAAAGTGCCGATAATGGTTCTATAACCGTCATTAAAGCAGCTGGTAGCTACTATTTTAGATTTTCAGATGGAATCCCTGACCTTAAAGGCGTAACCTTTAAAAAGGAAGGTGACCACACTTTAGTAAACATCGACTTGAAAGAAGGCGTAAAAAAATAATTAGAATCAATGCTTCATCATTGAATATTCTATACACTAAAGATGGCAAAATATGGACTGCTAACGGAAAGAGATAGTAGAGAAAAACATAAGAGTAAAGCCCCAAAATGTATGACATTTCGGGGCTTTACTTTTATTAATTATTTAACTATAGTAGTGTTCCTACCATCTTTTATTTTCTTATCAGTTCCTTGTCTGTCTTTATGACTTATCATAGTCTGCTGCTACGCCTGCGCTACAAAGCAAAACATCTACTCAATGATAAAACAATATATATGTAAGCTCTAACGACTTATTTGGGTTAAAACACCCACTTTTGTGTCCTTATTTTTTCTTTCCAAACACAATATTTAATAAGAATAAAACCACAACAGCACCTATAGCACCTGTGATGATAGAACCTATCCACCCGTCACCAAGTGAAATATGAAGCACACTTCCTAAAAGCCAAGATCCTACGCCACCTCCAAGAATACCAACAATGATATTTCCAAAAAGTCCTAAACCGCTACCTTTATAGATAAGTCCACCTAACCATCCTGCAATGGCTCCAATAATAAGTGATGCAATAATGCCCATAAGCTTTAAATTTAATGTCTAACACAAAGGTAAGAAATTTTACCTAAAAATCCAAACGAAAACAAGATAACTTCCCCTTATACCACAAGCGTATAAAACTTCTTACAAGGTTACTACCTAAACCATGCTTGCCAAATTATTACTTTAGAGATAACAATATAGAGTAAACACGTATTAGCTAAACGCTATATTGGCTTCGCATGGTAAATCATAGAAGAAAGGTCAAAGATAGTTCTGCGTAAATTGCATTATTAAAAAAGACTCAACAACTTATCTTAAAACACGAAATAGATTTCGAAAAAACATTACAAAATCAACAGACTATTTCACTTTAAAAGAAAGGAAAATTCATCCTTTCAGCATCTTTACAACAATCTGTTTATCAAGTTATTACAAAACAGCATTTCAATAGGTGCTCTTTAAGCCTCTAAAAGGGCGTCTATTGAAGCCTTAAAGAGCACCTTTTACAAGCCTATTGGGCGACTTTTAGAAGCCAATTGGGCATGAAATAGGAAAAGAGGGGATGAAAAGTTAGGACAAAAGGGAAGATAAAGAAGTAGCCCCTCCCCCATCCCCTCTCCCATAGGGAGGGGCGTGATTACTGTGGATAGTATAACTATTGGGCTTATGAGGCTAATTGGGCTAATAAGGCTAATTAATTATTGGGCTAATAAGGCTTATTAATTATTGGGCTAATAAGGCTTATTAATTATTAGGCTAATTAGCCTAATTAGCCCAATTAATCAAAAAAAACAGGGACAAGCAAAGAGCTTATCCCTGTCTATTAGATTCTTTTCACTGGCTCCCCCGAGGGGAAGCTGAAAGTTAGTTATTTACCGTACCGCCAACAATATCGAGCAACTCAGACGTAATGGCTGCCTGACGCGACTTGTTATACTGCAAGTTGAGTCCACGAAGCAGGTCGTCAGCATTATCTGTTGCGGTCTGCATGGCAACCATTCGCGCTGCATGTTCAGAGGCATTACTGTCAAGAAGAGCAGTATAAACCATGTTATTCAGCAGTTTCGGTACCAATGTTGTCAAGACTGTGCGCAGGTCTGGCTCAATGATGAAGTTATCATTCAGAGGAACAACAGCCTCATTATTAGACTTCTGTGTTCCAGACTGTCCTTTCCTCTTGAGATATTCCTGTGCAGCCTTCGTTGCGATATTTGATGAAAGATCGCGCGTAGAGTCGGCATTGACTTCTTCCTCAAGGTCAATTGGAAGGAAATTCTTACGTTGGAGAATCTGGCTTCCTGCACTCTTGAAATGATGGTAGATAATCTCCACCTTGTCAAACTCGCCCCTCAACCATTTCTGGCTTAACTCCATGGCAATATTGCGACACTCCTCAAAATTTGGTTTATCAGCAAGCAACGGATAAGGATATACACAGGTATACCCACGCTTATTTGCTGCTTCATACACCTTACGTCCTACAGGATAGATGACAATATCCTTGTCGGTCAAGCCCTGCGCATGATATTCGTCTATCGTATGCTGCATCAGCTTGATGACATTCGCATTGAATCCACCACAGAGAGAACTGTTTGAGGAGAACACGAGTAAGGCAACACGTTTCACTGGTCTCTGCTCGTCGAACGGAGTATCCGTATCGGGCGTAGAGACAAGGAAAGCCTTAAGAATGTGTTCGAGCATAGCCGCGTATGGAAGCATACTCTCGATGGCATTCTGGGCATGGTGTAACTTACTCGACGCAACCATCTTCATCGCACTCGTAATCTTACGAGTACTCTGAACACTGGCTATACGAGTCTTGATTTCCTTTAAGGATGCCATTCTGTATTGTCTTTATTTATATTGTCCGGCAATATTGCCCATGACTTCTTCGATTACCTTGATAGAAGTTTCTTCAAGGTTACCAGCAGCCAAATCGCTGATGACGTCGGCATGAGTAGTGCGCATGGTCTCAAGGAACTGGTCCTGACACTGGCGAACCTGCTCAACAGGTACGTCGCGCATCAAGCCGTGTACACCGCAGTAAAGGATAGCAATCTGCTCACCCACAGGCATTGGACTGTACTGTGGCTGGATAAGTAACTGGTTGTTCTTACGTCCACGGTCGAGGGTCATCGCTGTGACCTTGTCCATATCTGATGAGAACTTAGAGAATGCCTCCAACTCACGATACTGTGCCATATCAATCTTCAACGTACCAGCTACCTTCTTCATACTCTTAACCTGTGCTGAACCACCTACACGAGATACGGAGATACCTACGTTAATAGCTGGACGGAAGCCCTGATTGAAGAGGTCGGACTCAAGATAAATCTGACCGTCGGTAATGGAAATCACGTTAGTAGGAATGTAGGCTGACACGTCACCTGCCTGCGTTTCAATAATAGGCAGTGCGGTGAGTGAACCACCACCACGTACATGACCCTTCATACACTCTGGGAGGTCGTTCATCTTCTCTGCAATCTCCTGCTGGTTGTTGATACGTGCAGCACGCTCAAGCAGACGAGAGAGAGTGGAGATAGAAGACGTCACCAGGGTAAGCCTCACGACCTGAAGGACGACGAAGAATCAATGATACCTCACGATAGGCAACAGCCTGCTTTGACAAGTCATCGTAGATAACGAGGGCTGAGTAGCCACGATCGCGGAAGTACTCACCAATGGCAGCACCGGCAAATGGAGCATAATACTGCATAGCAGCAGGATCAGCCGCTGTAGCACTTACGATAATTGTATAAGGTAATGCGCCACGCTCCTTGAGGTTCTGCACCAATGTAGCAACGGTAGAAGCTTTCTGACCGATGGCAACATAGATACAATAAACAGGATTACCCTGCTCGTAGAAGCTCTTCTGATTGATGATAGCATCAACGGCAATGGCTGTCTTACCTGTCTGGCGGTCACCAATGATAAGCTCACGCTGACCACGACCGATAGGAATCATTGAGTCAACAGCCTTCAGACCCGTCTGGAGTGGTTCCTTCACTGGCTGACGATAGATAACACCTGGCGCCTTACGGTCCAATGGCATTTCGAAAGAGTCAGTCAAATCGATTTCACCCTTACCATCGATAGCCTCTCCAAGCGGATTGACTACACGTCCCAAGAAGTTGTCATTGACACGGATAGAGGCAATACGGTGTGTACGCTTCACGCTCTGTCCCTCCTTGATACCTTCAGTAGGACCAAGAAGGACACAACCTACATTGTCTTCCTCCAAGTTCATGACAATAGCCATGGTGCCATTCTCAAATTCAAGCAACTCGTTGGCTTCAGCATTGCGAAGACCATAGACACGTGCTACACCGTCGCCGACGGTTAGTACGCTACCGACTTCATCAAACTTCTCCTCAGAGTTGATGCCTTGAAGTTCTTTCAAAAGAATCTCAGACACCTCACTTGGTTTAATTTTATCTGACATGTTATTAATCTAATTACTTTTTAATTGTGTGAGGATAGCATTCAGTTTGCTCTTCACGCTGGCGTCCATTCTGTAAGTATCGTACTCAAGAATAAAGCCACCTATGAGTGAAGGGTCAACCTCAGTGTTGAACTCAACGGTTCCCTGTGCTCTGGATTGTACCAGTGCTTTCATCTTGTCTTCCGTCTGGGAAGAGACAGGCGAGGCTGTGATGACCTTTCCGCGAATGATGTTCTTCTGCTTACGATACAGAGCGACATAGTCATTCGCCATAAGCTGTAGCAACTCCTCTCTATCTCCCTTCAATACAAGGGAAAGGAAGTTACCAACAAGCTCAGGACAGTCGTCGCCACAGGCTACTTCCAATAGCTTGCGCTTCTTGTCCTTCGGAAGCATCGGGCTTTCAATCGTCATACGGAGTTCGGGCACCTGAAGGTAATTATGGGCAAGTGTTTGCATAATAGCATACACCTTGTCCTCGATACCTTGCTCACAGGCAGCCTTCAACAGCGCACGAGCATAGCGAACCGATATTACACCTGTATTCATAAGCGATTATTTACTTTCTGTTCCGTTAGAAGAAGCAACTTCATCCAATAAGCTGTTGATAAGCTGAGTTTGCTCGGCTGAACCAGACAGTTCCTTATGCAGAATCTTCTCAGCAATCTGCACAGAAAGCTCTGCAACCTGCGAACGGATGTCGCGGATGGCAGCCTGCTTCTGACTTTCAATCTCTGCCTTGGCTTCAGAAAGGATACGAGCACTCTCGTCGCGTGCTTTCTCCTGTGCCTGTCCGACTATGGTGTCACGTGTCTCAGACGCCTCTCTAAGGATTTGCGCCTGTTTCTCACGTGCCTCCATAAGCAGCTCCTCACCTTGTTTCTGAATGTTGGCAAGCCTCAAGTTGGCTTCTTCTGCCTTTGCAAGACTCTCGTCGATATACTCCTTGCGCTCGTTCACCATCTTGATGATAGAAGGGAATCCCCACTTCCATAAGATGAAGAAGACCACTAAGAAGACGAGGGTCATCCAAAAGAGTAAGCCACTATCTGGCAATAATAATGACATAAGCTGCTAAATTACTTTTCTTACCAATTTGTTTAATAATTCTCTGAGTAGTTTAGAATACACAGAGGAGAGCGATAATTGCAGCGAAGAAGGCAACACCCTCAACCAAAGCGGCTGCAATAATCATAGCAGAACGAAGCTCACCGATCTTCTCTGGCTGGCGAGCCATAGCGTCCATAGCCTGACCACCGATACGACCAATACCAAGACCTGCGCCTACGGCTGCGATACCTGCACCGATAGCGGCGCCTAACTTTGCAGTTTCTGCTGCTAATAACAATGATGTCAACATAGTTTCTTTCTTTTAATTATTAATTATTTTTTATTTCTTATCTATTAATAGGGAGATGAGAAGCGTTTAACTCCTTCACTCCTACTTATCCTTCTGCTTCATGAACACGTGCCAAAGAGATAAACACAGCACTCAACATCGTGAATACCAAAGCTTGAATAAAGCTAACCAAAATCTCCAAAAGCATCATGAAGATACTCATACCCACACTCACAATCGTCATGGAAGAACTCAGGACAACACCCATCGTTGCCATGATGAAGATGATACAGGTTAAAGCCAACGCAATAGCATGTCCTGCCATCATATTAGCAAAAAGACGAACCATCAATGCGAAAGGTTTTGTGAAGATACCAAATATCTCTATCACAGGCATCAAAGGCACTGGAACTTTCAACCATGCGGGTACGTCTGGCCAAAAGATATCTTTCCAATAATGCTTTGTTCCTGAGAAGTTGGTTACTAAGAACGTACAAATAGCCAAGAAGAAAGTGATGGTTATATTACCCGTAAGGTTACCACCTCCTGGTGGGAATGGCACAATACCCATGACATTAGCCACGAAGATGAAGAAGAAACACGTCAGAAGATAAGGTGCATACTTCTCTGAGTCCTTACCTAATGTCGGTTTAATAACCTCATCATAGACATACATCACAAACATATGCATCAGACCCGTGAAGCCTTTTGGTGCCTTATCGGTAACCTTATGGCGACGACACCAGCGTGCTGGAATCAAGATACACAGCAAGAGAATGATGGCATCAATGAAGAGTACACACACCGACTTCGTGATAGAGAGGTCAAGAGGGCGCACTTCTGTGCCGTCCTTCTGCAACTCAACGATGCGGCGTTCGTAGTTTCCCTTCGTTGCAATGAATAGGTCTGGATTGTTTTTACAAGGACGATAGCCTGCATGTGGACCTTCTTCTAACGGCTCTTCAGCAAAGTCCTCAGCACAACCCGTGTACCAACCATTTGATGTCTTCACAATGACTGGCAGGTTGATGATGATTGGCTTATCACCGATATTGGTTACATGCCACTCGTATGAGTCCTTGATATGTCCCCACAATATCTCCTGTAGGTTAACACCCTCCCCCTTTACTCTCTGATGCGGCAGCACCAGGCAGAAGCAGGAAGAGCATCATCACCATACAAATCAGATGCTTGAGATATTTCATTCGTTAATTATTAATTTTTATTGTTCTTTTTCCACTTTGTAAAAAAATAGACGGTATCGAATGCCAACAGCACAAGATAGAATATCATAAAGATAACGACAAAGCCGATTACCATTGCGCGTTCTTTTTACCACCATTGCATAAACGACAACAGTCAAGAATGCCAACAGCATACGAAAACCAGAGCGCAAGATAGAAGTTATTCATAACCGTGGGCAACTGACTGGCTATCGCTTTCCATGCTCCTCCATAGATGGAAGAGGTGATAAGTGAGTAAACAGCACTGATAGTCAGCAAATTGATATAAGCCGTTTGCTGCGTCAGCTGCACAACGAGTAAGCCAATAAGATAAAGACCTGCGATAATCCACAAGTTATTCTTATAGTACTTCTTATACACTTTGTTAACATCCATCATCCGTATTCAGCTGTCTGTCGGTTATATCTTTTTAGATTTCTACGCAAAGACTGACCAAATTCTTCTTCACCTCAACGAATCCGCCAACGATATGAAGTTCCTTAGTATCACCTTTTACGCTGTAAGCTACCTTGCCTTCAACGAGTGTAGAGATGATAGGCGCGTGATTATTGAGAATCTCAAATGGTCCCACTGTACCAGGAACCAGCACACTATCCACCTCGCCTGTAAAGACAATCCTTTCGGGAGAAACTATTCTAAGTGTCAACATAGACAATTCAATTATTATTCAGTTTGTGCAAGAAGATGATTACTTAGTAGCCTCCAAAAAGACGCTTAGCCTTCTCCTTGACATCCTCTATCGTACCAACGTTCAAGAACGCCTGCTCTGGGAGGTCGTCAACCTCACCATTCAAGATAGCATTGAAGCCCTTGATGGTTTCCTCGATTGGCACCATAACACCCTTAACACCAGTGAACTGCTCAGCAACAGTAAATGGCTGAGAGAGGAAACGCTGTACACGACGAGCGCGGTTCACAACCAACTTATCCTCGTCTGACAACTCGTCCATACCCAAGATGGCAATGATATCCTGCAATTCATTATAGTGCTGAAGCAACTGCTTTACTCTTTGCGCACACTCATAGTGGTCCTTACCAACAATCAGTGGGTCAAGAATACGTGAGGTACTACCCAATGGGTCTACCGCAGGATAGATACCAAGCTCGGTAATCTTACGGCTCAACTCTGTTGTTGCATCCAAGTGGGTAAAGGTAGTAGCTGGAGCAGGGTCAGTCAAGTCATCAGCAGGCACGTAAACCGCCTGTACTGAAGTAATTGAACCATGCTTTGTAGAAGTAATACGCTCCTGCATCGTACCCATCTCACTTGCCAAAGTAGGCTGATAACCTACGGCTGATGGCATACGACCCAACAACGCTGATACCTCAGAACCAGCCTGCGTGAAACGGAAGATATTATCGATGAAGAACATGATATCTGCTGCCTCACCATTCTTACCTCCGTGATCGCGGAACTCCTCAGCAACGGTCAGACCAGAGAGTGCCACTGATGCACGTGCCCTGGTGGCTCATTCATCTGTCCATAGACAAGTGTTGCCTGCGACTTCTGCAATTCTTCCTGATCAACAAGCGAAAGGTCCCACTTGCCTTCATCCATTGCCTTGCGGAACTTCTCACCATAACGGATAACACCTGACTCCAACATATCGCGAATCAAGTCGTTACCCTCACGTGTACGTTCACCCTACACCGGCAAATACAGAGTAACCATTGTGACCCTTAGCGATGTTGTTAATCAACTCCATGATAAGCACCGTCTTACCTACACCGGCACCACCAAAGAGACCAATCTTACCACCCTTCATATAAGGCTCAAGCAAGTCGATGACCTTAATACCGGTCTGAAGCATCTCCTTATGCGTAGAGAGGTCTTCAAACTTTGGCGCCTCACGGTGGATAGGATAAGCACCTTCCATACTCAGTGCCTCCATACCGTCGATAGGCTGACCGATAACGTTCATCATACGACCCTTAATCTGGTCACCAGCTGGCATAACGATAGGACTGCCTGTTGGCACAACCTCAAGGTTACGCTGCAGACCATCCGTATTATCCATAGCCACACAGCGCACGGTGTCTTCACCAATATGCTGCTGTACCTCGATAATCAAATCCTGCCCATTCGCACGTTTTACGCGTAGGGCATCATGAATCTTTGGCAGAACCTTCTCAGGATTCTCTCCCTTGGTATCAAAGTAGACATCGATAACTGGACCGATAATCTGGGAGATGCGCCCATTAATCTGTGACATAAATATCTTTGTTGTTTTTTATTATTATTTCCTCTATATATAAATAAGGTGGAAAGACCCTTTTTAGATGCTCAACTCGTCGAGCACCTTAATAAGTTTCTTGTCGAAAGGCTTATCTGAACGGATTGCCTCAGACAATGGAACATAAACCACCTCATTGTTTCTAACACCTACCATAATATTACGTTGTCCCTGCATAATGGCCTCAATAGCACCAACACCCGTACTACTTGCAAGGATACGGTCACGTGCAGAAGGACGACCACCACGCTGCAAGTGACCAAGAATTGACACACGTACGTCATAATCAGGGAACTCCTTGCGTACACGGTCAGCATAATACATCGCTCCACACTTAGGGCTCTCAGAGACAATGACGATACAACTTCTCTTAGACTTACGAATACCACGCTCCATGAAGCGACCCAACTGGTCGACATTAGTAGAGTCTTCTGGAATAATCGCTGCCTCTGCACCGCTGGCAATAGCCGAGTTCTGTGCAAGAAAACCAGCATCACGTCCCATCACCTCTACAAAGAAGATGCGTTCATGGCTCTGAGCGGTATCACGAATACGGTCGACACACTCCATAATTGTGTTCATCGTCGTGTCATAACCGATGGTGCTGTCCGTACCATAGAGGTCATTATCTATCGTACCTGGCAGACCGATGCAACAGAAATCAAACTCCTGTGCAAACATCATCGCACCCGTCAACGAGCCATTACCACCAATGACAACCAGCGCATCAATACCCTCCTTAACAAGGTTATCGTATGCCTGCTGACGTCCTTCCATCGTTTTAAAACCTTTTGAGCGTGCCGTCTTGAGAATCGTACCGCCCTGACCGATAATACCGCTAACATTCTCAGTGGTAAAAGGCTTAATGTCATCCGTAATCAATCCCTCATAACCACGATAGACACCTTTGATTTCAAAACCATTATAGATGCCGGCTCTGGTCACAGCACGTATTGCTGCGTTCATTCCAGGGGCGTCACCGCCAGAGGTCAGAATACCTATTGTCTTTATTTTGCCCATATATAGTCTTAGAACTCCTTTTTATTTTAAATCTAAGCGCAAAGATAACAAATAAATGGCACAAAAAGCAAAGTTGATAAGAAAAAAATGGAATTAAACACAAATCGGTCATTAAACCACTATATATATCGTTCTTATTACTATGGTATTGTTTCCTAACAACCGATTTGGGTTAAATCAGAAAAAGGGGAAGAAGGAATATCTCCCCCAATCACACAAAAGAGCCACCAGCAACCACCAAGCAGTCCCTTCCCTTGAGGGTATATCAAAATTGAGACACCCTCAAGGGAAGGAACTCTACTCTTTCTGTAGATTCGATATGTACACAAACTACCTCAACTCATGCACAAAATATGGTGCACCAGAGGTTTTTACCTTGAGAATCTCGTAGGTGGCAGTGGCTGGATGATAGACGGAATAGCCCATGCCTTGATCGGTGGACATACCGAAGATGATATCATTACCCGACTTACAGAGGGTTTGCAGCCCACCCAGTTGTGGCAGAGAGGTCTAACTTTGTACAGCTCTTACTGTAGAGATTAATCTCGAAAGGTTGGAAGCATTTATCGTGAACATAGTCTGGTGGATTGCTTGCAGCACCTGGAATGTTCAGGTAAGCATACACCTTTCCGTTGCCGCCATAGACCTTCATGTACGCATACGACGTCTTATTACCTTTGACACCCACTAAGTTAACATCCGCAAGGGTGAAGCAGTAAGATTTATCAAAGTCTGTTTCTCCTTTCTTAATACGCAGAAATCCCTCCTTGATACCAGGCTGATAGCCGAACATCGCTACACAATAAAAATAGATATCACCCTTCTCATCAATGAAAGGGTCGCCAGCTGGCGACTCACCAGAGGCCATTGAGACACGAGGATCACTAACGACTTTGATAGGTTTATCGGTTTTTGTGTCAATCAAAGCCACGTAGGCCCCTGATTCACAGACGTATGTAGATTTCATCTGGCTAAGTGCCACGTAGAGTATTCCGTCTCTTATGACAGATGCGGCAGGCTCAGGATTATTGTCACCAGCGGCTTTCCCCAAGGAATACTCCGCCAAGTCAATCTCTCCAACCTTCTCCATTGTGGTAGGATTGATGATGATTACCTTTCCTAAACCAGAACAAGAGACGTATGCCTTATGGTCGGAAGCAAAGGTGATGTACATTGCTGCAGCCCCACTTGGGAGTAGGATAGTATTCCCCTCCTGCACTAACTTTCCCTCTTTCTGGGCATATTTATAGATGTGTTCGGTGTCGGTTATATACACTTTCCCCATATATACGAAGGAAAAAGCACCCTTCGGCATCACCAGCGTATTATCAGTATTGAGCGAACCAACGTTCATGTCTTTGAAAACACTTACGTATGTATTGTCTCCGATGTTAACACTATGGACGAAGCCCATCTCCGTCTTGGCCGGTGCAGGCGGTGTGTCAGGTGAGTCTTTGTCGCAAGATAGTAGTCCGACGGTCGTTAGCAGCATGATAGCTGCGACTAAGAAATAATGTTTCATTGTGTTTTGATTAAAGAAGTTAATAATTATAAGCTCATTGCCCCACCTGCCAGTTTGTCTCTGAACAGGTTGAAGCGTAGTTTTGCCTTTAATGTTCTTCCGGGCAGAGGCATCTTAAATTCCATGTAGTTCTCCTTGTTGAAGACGTTTTCTAACTCAAGGCTCAGTGACATATTATTATGCCATAAAGACTGTTGGAGGCCTATCGTGAAGACATCATTGGATGGGATACGCCATTTCCTACGCTCCTCTGCAAGCGAACTCATCTGCCATCCCCAGTCAAACTCACCCACATGCGACACGTCGATATATACTCTCGACAGCTCTCGGCGCCCTATCAAGCCCTCAGCATGGTACTCCATGCCATAGTTATAGTAAAAGGCAGGGATGTTAGGGACGTGCTTATTATAGGTAGGGTTGCTCGTTCCTTGTTCGTCATTAAACCATCTTTGCCTGTCTCGGATATCCTGTAAGGTGAGATTAAAGTAGAGATAGACATTGCGTGTGACGTCCACTTTCACGTCGGTGTCCATTCCGATGGTCCTTGTCTTCCCTAAGTTCGTATAGATAGAACGTGTGTCAGCAGGGAAGAGTCTTATCATGTTCTTCATCATCATATAGTAGAAATTCGTCTCCCACTGCACCCTCACGAGTCCGCACAGTCCTCTTCTATCGACGATAAAACCAAGGTTCAGATTATTCCCCACCTCTGGCTGCAGGTTGACCGACGGTTTGATGCTCACCCCATTACCAAAGAGTTCGCCCGTATCGGGTATCCTCACGTTATGCGAGAACGACAGCTTCACCCGCACATCCTTCCATAGTTCATAGCTGAAGCCCTCACTGAAGCCATAATACGACCGTTCCACACGGGTCTGCTTCGGTGCTAACTCGTCTGTTGCCTGCCCTTTCGACAGTGCGTCACTGGTTCTGTAAATCCTCGAGTTAAGGTAGTAGATGCTGAGTGTCAATGCGTTTTGAAACCGATGATTAGCCGAGACAAACAGATGACTGAGCCCGATGTTGTTAGCAGTCATCCTACTTGGATAGGCACTGGGGTCAAAGCCAAGATAGTCTTTCATGCGTTCGTCCTTAGGAGTATAAGCCGAGTAGGCGTATTGGTCATTGAGATTAAGGGTGTGCCGACCCCGTGTATATTTCAAGTTAAACTTACTCCTCACCTCAAACTGCCGATCATGCGACTCGTTGAATAGGTTGTCCTCCGTCTCTCCTACGGCTTGCGTGACTGTTCCGTCCCATTGTCTCCTCGTCGTGGCGGTGTCTGTCATATTCGAGCGGATGATAGGTGTGACGATAGTGTACTTCATATCTAATCCTTTAACGAGGAAGTCTTGTTTCTCCAACACGAGGTTTGGCATGATATTTATCCCTTTTGTATAGGCATGACGAGCGTCGAAATTAAGCGACTGTATCCCCTTCTTGTTCTGATAAAAGGCACATTCTAAGTCGAACTTATCAAAGTAGAGCTTCCTAAACCCTATCCCCACATGATAGAAATTGGCTTCGTAATAGTCGTTCCGACGTCTCACCTTTCTATAGGCCGATGCTGGCAGATTGGTCTCGAACACTGGCCACGACATCATATAGTCGTTTTTCGACTTATTCTTAAAGAAGGCCACGTTGAATAATATCCCCGGTCGGGTGAAGAGCTTTTGTCCACTTACGAGCGTCTTCACCGTCCCAAAGGATGCTAACTCCTGTGTGAAGCCCACCAAGTCGCACTCGTCTTCTCGTGTGACGATGTTGATGGCGCCTCCTAAACCGTCTCCGCCATACTCCGCAGGGACAATTCCTTTATACACCTCGATATACTTGATGACGTCTATCGGGATGTCGTTAATATCGAACGAACCGTCAGGACTGTTCAGTGGGAACCCATCGATATATACCGCCACACGCTTCCCTTCTAAGCCATGTACCGAGATGCGCGACGCACTACCCAGTCCACCTGCCTTCCGAACCTTAATTCCTGATGTCCTCGTCAGTATCTCCTCAATGCTACTCGACCGTCCTCTCAGTTTTGCACCGTCCACAACTGTCACGGCCATAGGGCTTTGCCGTATCTGGTTTATCTCTGCACTCTGTGCCGAACTCCGCACGACAACCTCACGCAACGAGGTCGATGAGGGTTCAAGATAGTAGTCTCTCGTCACATCACCACCCGCTGCAACGACCTCCCTCAGCCGTTTGTAGCCTACTGCCGACACCTCTATCGTGTAAGCACCCGCTGTGGGAACCGTCAGCTGATAGTCGCCAGCCTTGTCAGAGAGGGTCTTCTGCTTCGTTCCCTTGACTGCTATGCATGCTCCACAGATAGGAGTCGACGTCTCTTTCTCCATGATCTTACCCCTTAACAGCCGTTGGGCCGCCACGAGCAGAGGACACAGACACACGATCGTGATAAGGATTAATCTCTTCATACCTACTTATTGTTTTATGAGTTCCTGCCACCCAGCCGTGTTGTAGCGTATATATTCGGTCAGAGCCTGCCTCACCTCCTCTTGCTGAAGGTCGGGTCTTGACACAATCTCACCGATGATTGTCAGCCATGTAGAAGCGCTGATACGAAAGAAGAGGGGCGACACATGCGTCTCCACCTGCTCCATGTAGGCCCTGCTTATCGCTACTTGTTCGTCGATAAAGGTCTCACGGAAATTCTCTAAGGAGGTGCCCTGCGACTCAAAGAGCAGTAGCCTCAACTCCTCCTTATATAAGAAGATAATGCGAAGCATACTCGATAGGAATTCCTTCTGCCGTTGTCGAGAGAAGTCAAGACGCTTTCCTCGTGCTCACCCTTGCTGTGCTCCGCCATACACTCGCCTATCACAGAGAGCAGCGGACGAAGGACAGCACAGAAGATATCGTCCTTTGTCTTAAAATAGTTGTATATATTCCCCAGCACAACACCAGACTTAGCCGAGATTGTACGCATCGATGTCTTCCTATAACCACACTTAACAAACTCACTGCGGGCGGCCATGACAATCCTACTCCGCACGTCTTCTTTTAATGTTTTCATAATAGCCTTATTAACGGACAATGTCTTGTTTTGTTCATAAAAAAAAGCGTATTGCATTCAACCTGCAATACGCTTTCTTCCACTTGACGTTCTATGGCATACTAATCGTTTCTCCATTCTGTCGATTTTTGCTGCAAAGATAGGCGAAGATTTCCATCTTGTCAATACTTACTAATAGGTATTTTAACCCAAATCGATTATTAGAGCCTAAACATATTTTGTTTTATCATTGAGCAGATTATTTGTCTTTTAGGCGCAGACGTAGTGGGCTACGTCAAGTTACAAAGACAGACAAGATGCCGATAAGAAAATAAAAGCTGTTAGGAAACAAAATCATATCACCGTAAACCTGTGCCCTCTGTGAGAAAATTCATCCGCACAACGTTATGAAATATTGTTACAAAATAGCAAGAAAAAAGGTGGAATAAAAGACTAAAAACGAGTATTTTAAACATCGCTATAACCCTCTCGTGTTCAGATAGTTGCAAAAGCGGTTTTCAAAAGAGCGTTAGTAAGACTTCAAAAGGGCGTTAGTAAGGGGCTTAAAGAGCATCTTTTGCAAGCCAAAAGGGCGTCTTTTTCAAAAGGCAAAAGATGATGTTTTTAAATCGAGTATATGAAAGGTTTTTACAATAATACAGAAATACAGAAGACAGAAAGCGCGTAAATACTTTCTGTCTCCCATATTATTTCCTTCTCTCTCGATATTAAGAGAGGAAGGAATAAGTCTTTAATTCTTGCGATTAGAACCAGAAACCAGCATCGCTGTGCTTGCTATCTCCGTGGAAATTCCACCAGAAATCGAGGACAGCAGTCTTGATATCGGTTATTCCAAAGGCATCCATCAGTGAACGGATTGACACCAAGTTACTCTCTGAATAATCCTTTTGCATTGTCGCTTAACTTATCGTAATCAGTGTCGTAAACCTTTTCATCCAGTTCGCGCTCATCGCTGTCCATATAGATATTCATCGGTACGACGATGGTTGGCAGCCATGCTTCCTCCTTCAACTGACGGGCGGTTGGCGCACAGAAAGGACTTGCTTCGCCATTGATCAACTTAGAGTTATGAGCGCGCATCAGGCGAATTTCGAGGTTAAACTGCTTATGCGTACGCAAGAACTTAAAGTAGCCTTTGTGTCCGATAGGGTTCGACTGACCAGTGAATTTAGCACCATCAAACTTGTTAGTCTTATTCCATGGGTCCGTATCACAGTAGACATACTTAAAGAAATCAGTAGAGTTAACGTCCGTTGTCTCCTTTTTTCCGCCATAAGAAGGGCGAATATCATCTACCATAAAGAAGTGCTGATAGTGGCTGTCTTCACCATTATTGACAATTTGAGAGGTAATTTCGTTACCTGCCTTGTCGTAGTAGTGAATGACAAAAAGCTGACACATAATGGTCCTGACTGCTACCCATAAGATTCACACTCTTACCATTCTGTGGGTCAGCCACCCATTTTCCATTCTCCAAAGTATAGGTAAGTTTATAGTTACGACCGATATACTTCAATTCTTTTGGTGTTGGGTTCTGATGAAAAGCATGTGGACCATGGAGGTGACCATTATAGATTTCGATCACCGCCTTTGCAGGATTGATAAGCGAAGGGTCGAGTTCACTCTGCTCAGTAGACTGTCCATCAATCACGATAGGCAGTTTAACGTTGATATCCCAAAGTCCAGTGCTAAGCAACTTTCCAGCTGGATTGTAGAAAGGAGAGGCCTTTCCGTCGTCACCAAACTTACTTCCTGCAGCGTGAAGCAGGTCGACAGAGAGTGTAAACTCACGTCCAGGCTTCACGAATTTGATAAGACCTTGGAAGCCCATAGGGGTTCGTGTCGCCAATGAAAGTGCCGTTCAACTCGTCGATATAGCGGTAGTCGTAAGGCAGTTCTGCTTTGTTTGTGACACGCACAGAGCTCATCTGTCCTTCATACATCACCTGCTTAAACATTGAGAAGAAGTGCTGATGAATCTTGTCCTGACCAAGGTTGTAGAACTGACTGTTCATCATTTCGCCCTTTTGCATTATAATACTCCATCTTCAAAAGGTAAACGACAGAAGGATTGTCCACGCTATTCTTTACGTTGAACGACTTCGTTGCACTCGTCACATGCCAGCCTTGACCAGCCGTTGTCTCCCACTCTATCACTTGAGCAGGAACTGAAGCGGCTTTGAAGTTAGCCATCTTTGGCGTATTGTCGAAAGGCAGAAGCATTGTCGAGTGTTCCTTCCTGCAGTGTAAAGACAGCACGAACAGGGTCTTCATGGAGTTTGTTTTTCTTTCTCATTCTCAGGCTGTTCTGGGTTACAACCCACGAACAGCATGGTCACTACTGCACTGAAAGCAAGCACAAGACCATTTATAAATCTCTTTGTTTTCATCATTTTTTTATTTTTTTAATTAGAAGTTCCATGTAATCATACAGCGCACATCACGCCCCATATCATGGGCATAGTAGCGGCTGCGGTTAGTGTATTCCTTGTACTCACGGTTAAGGATATTGTCGCCCATCAGTCCCACACGAGTGACTGTCCCTCACGCATTGGCACCGAGAAGCTAACATCAAAGCCCATGAGATGATAGGCATCAGGGACTCGTTGCGATGAGGTCTGTGGCAGGATTGAAGCGTGTTTGCTTAGCCACAAAGCGATGAGTGAGTCCTAACTTAGGGTGAGAAAGCCTTGAAGAAAGGCAGCGACCACGTCAGCGAATGGGTCAGACGGAAGCTCGGAATATAAGGTAGATAGGCGTGAGAAGGCATCTCACGTGCCCAAATCATTGCCGTAACAAGATGATAATCAAGCGACGATACGGGGCGAACGTGGGCATCTAAGTCGACACCTTGAAGAAAGCACGTGTCTGTCTGTACTGGAATACAGGATAAGCACCCGATATGACCGTGATATTTCGCCCTGTTGGCTGGTCGAAGATGTAGTTATTAATCCACTGAAGATAGCCATCGAGCTGAACATCAAAGTACTTACTTGCATATTTCAATGAGGGTAATCCACTTGTAACTCTGCTCTGAAAGAAGGGTTGAATCGCCCTTCACAAAGATACCAGAACTAAGTTCGTTGCCATTACTATACAACTCATAGACGTGTGGGGCACGCCAAGCTACACCGAAATGTGACGTCAGTTTCAGTTGTTTATTGATGTGATAATGACCACCAAGACTATAAGTAAAGTTCGTAAAGTCACGCTTTCCGCCATATCTTCGCCCTGTCCAATCATAGCCGTCAGCCTTCGTTTGCTGTCCATCGAAGCGCACTCCAGCCTCCATTCCCCATCGATCAGCAGTGTATTTCTGCAGCGCATAGAGTCCGAAAAGCTACCTCCGTGTAATTCGGAATGATAGGAACAACGCCCGTTCCACGCTCATTCGTGTTATCAGTTATCAGCAGTTGCGCTCCCGCTTCACTCTTCCAATGCTGATAACCCTTGTTCCATACGAGTGAGTTCTGCAACGAATTCAAGTGCAAACTGACGGTAGGAATGTCCGAATGGTTCAAACGTCGGATGCGGTTTTCGCGTCGATTGTCCTGCTGGAAGGTTGATTGAAAAGCAAAATGTCCTATCTTTTCGTGATCAAAAAACGCCTTGAAATAGACATTATGATGAGTTATCTGCTGAAAAGGATAGTCTATATGCCGACTGAAAGGTGTGAAGTCGACAGGCTGACCGAGTCGGATACGCTCTTGTAACAGCTGTTCGTTACCCATCTGTGCACTCTGCATAACACCTAATTTCTGTGCAAACAGACTATAACCTGTCTCTAATCGCCACGCTCCACGCCTATAACCTAAGGCGAGGGAGAGGTCGTTTTCACGCATTCCGGTATTGTTTAGCAGGTAATGAGCCGTACTTCTGTCGCCTCCATTCTCGGTATTCAGATGTAAACGCCACGCCCAGTCTCCATGCCACTTAAAGCTATTTTTCAACATAACCTGAGGCTCCAAAGCGTCTGCCATTGGTGCCATAAAGTCCCGCTACCATACCATGAAGACCACTGACGTCATAAGGTAAGGGGAAGGTTGCATAAGAACAATACCGCCAAGTGCCTCTGAACCATATCTTACAGCATCTGCGCCCTTCACCACTTCAATGTTACTATAACTGTTTTTTTATCTACTTCTGGGGCATGATCTGCACCCCATTGCTGACCCGTCAAACGTGCACCATTGCTCACCAAGAGTATGCGATTGCCATACATTCCATGTATCACAGGCTTTGAAACAATTGTTCCTGTCTGGATAGAACTTATACCACTGACCCCCTCAAGCAATGAACCCAAGGAGCGTCCCATAGCATTTGTAATGGCGGTTTGATTGATTTGACTGCCTATTTGGTTTACACTCATCATCTGGCGACGAGTAGAAACCACAACTTCACTTAGGCAAATGGAATCATGAGTGGGCTTAGCGGTATTCTCATGCTGTGCAGCTAACGGCATACACCAACACAGCAATGCGAATAAAAACACCAGCCCACTGATGCCTGTCTAATTTTAATTTAAGCATCATAGACTAAATATTAAATGTCAATAGACGGTCCTTTCGCTCCCTGTAAATGGGCAAAGAACCTACGAAAAGTTTGTCTTACGGACATGTATGCACACCTTAGTGCACACCAATCCCATATAAATAAGGTGATGATTAGCCCACTGTCGGAGGCGAATGGCTATTGATTGAGACAACAGCCTGATAGACAGTTTGTTCTGTAAATATACGTTTTTGGGGACCCAACTTATCGCTACAACAGGCTGGAAAAACTGTTGCTTTAGCTTCGACAGACTCGTGCATTGTGAAGTCACAAGTGCTACAAACCTGCTTCAACGAAGCATTATGGCTTACAGAAGCCTTGTCTGAACCGTGATAAGAAGTGTTATGATAGTGGAAAATCTTTGAGCAAAAAGCATAGAAGTGAACACAAAAGAAGTGTCCACGCATAGATAAGTTTTTATCGTTGTCTTTTTGCTTCATCTATTTCCAATTATGCGGCATGTAACAGAGTTGTTACTCATGCCTTAAATGAATTTTGGGGGTAAAATTACGAAAAACAGCAGGTATTTCTCCACAACCTATTTATTTTTGCGATTTTAAACATAGTTAACACAAAAACTACTTAGTAGTTATTCTGCAATCACTTTATAAACAAGAGGGGTTCGTCTGCTAAATTCATAGAGTAGAGATAGGGTAAAGATTTATACGCTTGTAGGGTATTAATATCTCAAATGACTTGGTCTTACAAAGGAGGATAAACTACAAGATAAAATGCAAATAGATACTAAACCTATCCGTCTTCTGCAAACAACTAATTCTCATATATTGCTATTTGTAAACTATTTTTCATACAACACAAAAACCAATACATGCTCTTTTGGCTTCTAAAAGATGCCTAATTGACTTGCAAGAGGTGCCCTTTTGAGGTCTAACTAACGCCCTTTTGAAGTCCAATTAGGGCACCTTTTTCTGATGATACTTTATAACTAACTGATTTCCTGTTGGTTATAAACACGCTTTTTATATGTGTTTTTATCCTTATTTATAGAGGGTTCTACTTGAATTTATGTAATGATTTTTTTCAAAGCGTTATCCACCACTTCGAAGGAGTATGAGAAAAAGGCTCTTCTATATCGGAGAATGAGAAAAAGAAAAGATAGTGAGAACCACAAAAAAACATAACAAACACTTGCTTATTAATGTAGAAAAAAACGTAAATTTGTCCCATAACTAACTTTAACAATATGCAAAAACCGCAATGGAATAGAATAAAAGACTTTGTTCAACGCAAAGAACTATCGCTTGCAATGGGCTTACACCTTGGTGCAATATTCCTCTGTGGGCTGATTTATATCCTACTGCCCGAAGACGTACACCTGCGCTGGGGACTGACTTACATACCAATTTGGACTGCTCTTCTGTCACCGATTGCACTGATGATTGCAGCACGAAAAAGCAAAAGAAAGTTGGTGATACGCCTTTACAGTGGGGTGATAGGCATAGGGCTTTGGCTACTTGCTATTTTCCTTCAAGTCATTGGGGGCGACATTTTTCTCCCCTCCACCTGCTTTTGCAAAGACGGTGATTACCTCGTAAGACGAGAGTACGACTTCTTTAACAGCGACTTGATAGGTGTTTATAAAGTTAACGGACTAACAGAAAAGAGAATATCATTCTATAGTTACGGCAGTCCCGACTCTATCAAGGTTTACGATTCATTGAATGTCATCGCTTTCTATTGCCCTACAAGGATAGTAGGAGACCCATGGCTCACCGACACCATTGCCCCTGTCCGTGTCATCGAACAGCTTCGCGACAACGGAATAGATTCTGAAAGGAGGAAGAAGATAGAACAACTTGCCCACCGACTTAACGCCCGACTCGGCTATACACTGGCTGAATAACTGACGAAAAAGAATAGTAATTCATAAATATGATTACTTACTATGAGAAAAGAAAAAGCTATAAAGCCAAATAATAAAGTTCAATGTTCAAACATCAAACCCCAAAAGAACAATAAGGATTCGTGCCATTAGCGCCATTCGTAGTTGTTCGAAGTTTAAATCATAAAGTTCAAAGTTCAAAGTATAATAAATGATTCGTGTTATTCGAGAAATTCGTAGTCGCTAATCATAAAGTTCAATGTTCAAACCTCAAAGTTCAAAGTTCTATGCTCAACGTTCAAAGAATTAAAAAGTTCAACTTTAAACAACCTATTTGCCTTGTCACAGCGCTTCTCTCTATAACACTTCTTGGCAGTAGTTTCAAAAGTGGTAAGACTGATGTGCACGAGATGCCAGACAGCATTCAGATGGCTATCGACTCCATAAACAAGTATAATATCTTTGCTGCTACCTACGTACTCGGTCCAGAACATCATCGCTCTAAACAATTTGACTACGCTGTTTGGCTGCGCCGTCATGCCACACCAGACCAGTTAGCCGAGATAGCTAAGACAAATTCTAATCCTGCCACACGTCTTTGGGCGTTAAGAATCTTGTTAGAAAAACCTAACAAGCAAGTCTATGATGTCCTGAAAGCAACTATCAACGACACCACAGAGACTGAGCAGATGAGTTATTGTTTATATACCAAGGAACCTTATAACCTCAGAGCTTTCTCTCTACTATTTTGATCAGTGAATAGTCCAGACACCAGAAATGCAGAGGCGATTGATAGTTTAGCTTTCTTCGACTATATGAAGCGTTATGGATATTCCTATGGAATACTCGAACACTTCAAACCTAAACAGAAATACTATGCAGCTGTAGTCGAAGCTGCCAACAACGGACAGGTAGAAGTCCTGCCATTGCTCATCAAATATAAGAATCCTAACGACTTTCACAGCACATCCGTAAGTTGCTGCAAGCTGACTTTGAGGAGAACAAGCGACTGACATACGATACCCGTGAAATCCTCGAAGAATGGGGCAAACCAGACTTTGAAGAATACGCAAAAAGCGTTTGTCAAGCCGTTATTGGCAAACCAGATTACTTTAGCGTAAGGGATTATTTCCCTCTTCTTTGGCAATATCCTGCACCTTGGAGCTATCAACTTCTCGAAGATATCCTTTCCGGCAAAGACAGATATAGTAACATTCACGAAATAAAGGAACACTTTATAAAGTATGCTAAGGAAGGACCTATCCTCCTATCTTCCAACCACTGTCACGACAGATATCTAAAGGAAAGAGACGTACTGTCAGAGTGGAAGACCACAAATGGAAAGAGTCGCTTAAAACACTTAGAATGGCTCTTGACGCCTTAAACAAGGAGACTTTCTTTTCTGAGGATGAGACTGTAGGGCACGATAGTTATTATCGTTTAATGCAATTTGACTATGCTGACTCATTGCGCTACAATGCTACAAGCGACCAGTTGGCTGAGCTTGCCCAAACAAGTCCTTCGCGCATCACACGCCTTTGGGCATTCAAAATCCTGTTGGAGAAAACCCAATGGGCAAATATTCAACATTCTTAAACAGGCTATAAACGACACAGCAAAGAGGTAAACTGTATATCAAGCTCTGAAGAAAAATTCAAAGTTCCTTCCACCGTTCTATTCTCAGCGTCTACTATAGTAACGTAGACGAGGACCTGCCTGAACAACAGCAAGCAGCCATTGACAACTTAGTGTTCTTTGATTATATGAAAAATATGGATATGAAGAAGCCTTCCCTTCGGGGACCTCCAACCACTCAAATCCTATTACCCAACCATCATCAAAGAGGCTGACAAAGGCAATGACAAGGTGATAATGTTCCTTGCTCGATACAAGAACAAGAACGATATCGCTCGAATCAATAAGTTTCTGAAGCGCGATTTGAAGAATGAGGGAAATGACCAACGAATCTTATTGGCTCCTTAAGGCGTGGGAGAAGCCAGACTTTGAATGGTATGTAAAGACCATCACCAAGCAGCAGCCAAAAAGAAGACACATTACGGTGAAACTCGTTACATCAGCCTCCTTTGGAGCTACCCTGCACCGTGGAGCTATGACATTCTTAAAGATATGATTTCCCAGAAGAAAAAAATACAAGAACTTCTCAGATATAAAGGCTTTTCTTGAACAACAAAGACGAAACAGGAGACGTTTCCTCAAGTCTTCCGACCGCTGATTGAGAAAGTGAAGTCTTATTCCCACAAAAACATTACTCTTCTTTTAAGCTATCACAGTATACTTGTAAACTTTTTCACACCCTTAACAACCAGACATGGTCTTTAGGCTTTCAATTAACGCAATTGGCTTGACACAAGGTGCCCTTTTGAGGGTCTTACTAACGCCCTTTTGAGAGTCTATTAAGCACCTTTAGAAAAGCGATTTTGCAACTAACTGATTACAAAAACACTTACAAGGATGTTTAAAAAGCTCGTTTTAACCCTTTTTACAGACATTCCTTCATCTATTTTGTAATAATATTTCAAAACACCAACCATTCAAAGCTATAAACTCAAATCATAAAGTTCAAAGTTCAAACCTCAAAGTTCAAAAGGCTGAACCTCAAAGTTCAAAGAATAAAGGTCAAAGAATGATAAAAAGTCAAACAAGGGCGCTTACCTTATCGCAACAGTCCTCACACTGATAGTTTTTAGGCAGTGGCTACGGCTCTTGCACAATGTTTTTCAGACAGGTTATCTGATAGTGCTATAGTGGCACTCGATTCCTTCCACCACTGTCAGTATATGGCACTTTCAGGGGTATCGGTTACGCAGGAAGGCGGTCTGAACAATTAGATTATGCCGATCAGCTCAGCCGTCACACAACGGTAGAACAGTTAGTGGAGATTGCTAATACCGATACTTCACGCATAGCAAGGCTCTGGGCATACAGAATTCTACTGAAGAAGGCTGACAATCAAGTATTTGATGTATTGAAACAGGCATTAAAAGATACGACACACGTAGAGTTGGAGTCTGGATGTAGTGGATTTGAAGAGCCTTATTATCGCGCTGCCCTCTCTGTCTATAGGTACGATGGCTACGAACTTAAACTATCCAACCAGCTGCGTTTCTCCCTTGACAGCCTCATCTTCTTCGATTATATGAAGCACTATGGCTTTGAAGATGGACTGCCCATAGACTTCAAACCCCATAAGATTTATTATGCCACAGTCATCGAAGAAGCCGACAAGGGGAATGATGCTATCCTCCCTCTCCTCGCTCAATACAAGAATCCCAATGACCGACAGCGTATCAACAAGTTGTTGAAAGACAATCTAAAGAAAGCAGGTGAATGCTCCTATGAGGCATGTGAAGCCATCAGCAACTGGAACGACCCTGCCTTCGAGTGGTATGCTAAGGCTGCTTGTCAAGCTACCATCAAACAAGAATACTATGATGCTGATGAGGTCCTCCAACTTCTTTGTGCCTACCCTGCCCTTGGAGCTACCAAATACTTAAAAAAACTGCTCACTCAGAAAGGAGATTACAGCTACAGCGACACAGCTAAGGATTATCTTACAGAGCTATATAAAACGCACCCCGTTCCCCCTATTTTCAAACCATTATATGATAGGTATGTGGCAAGAAAGAAGTAAGGCGTAAACCTTGTTGCCTGACGATGCACATGGTATTTACCTTTGTGATTATGCTTCAGAAGTTTAGAGAGATAAGGAGGGTAGCCTAAATTTAGGGACTCTGACGAAGTATCACACAGAGTCACGGAGGGACGGAGGATTATTAAATACAAAGCAATGGAAGTCACGGAGACACCGCTAGGTGTGTGAAGCTACGGAGATAGTTTGCCAATTTTATTAGCAATTTATATGTAAAAGCGTTTACCCCAAAGGGCATCAGGAGGCTGTACACTACACCTTTGTCCCTCATTGTGCCATTCGCCCCTCCGTAACATTACCCTTACCTCCGTCCCCTCCGTAACTCTGTGTGACTTATTACATAAGAGTTTTAGTTGATTACTCCATATCTCGGAAGAACCAAGAAAGAAACCAACCCCACACCCATATTGTAAAGAAAAATCACAACCCAAAATTTTATTGGTGCTTAATTGCGCTTGAATTAAGGCTTAATTGGCTTGCAAAAGGTGCCCTTTTGAGGTCTAACTAACGCCCTTTTTGAAGTCCAATTAAGCACCTTTCTAACGTTATTCTTCAACTACCTGATTACTTGATAGTTACAAGAGTAATCGAAAACGCCATTTTTAACCTAAAAGTAAGACATCAAACGCATTGTTTTGTCATAATATTTCATACAGAGATAGCGCTTATTTATGGTTTTTCCGAATATGGAGTGATAAACTAAAAGTCTTATATAATAGGCACACAGAGTCACGGAGAGGACGGAGGAAACGCAATGTCACGGAGGTGCCGACGGCACAAAGAGCGACGGAGGTGTAGCATACAGATTCTTGATAACTATTTTGAGGGTAAACGCTTTGTATATAAATTGCTAATAGAATTGGCAAACAAGCTCCGTCGCTCTTTGTGCCGTCGGCACCTCCGTGACTTCCATTGCTTTGTTTTAATAATCCTCCGTCCTCTCCTTTTCTCCGTGTGACATTTTCTCAGAAACCTAACCCTAAGTAGCAAACCTTATCACTCCAAAATACTGAAGACCCTTATTTGTGCGCTATGTATCTATCGTAAATTATACTATTCATTAAAGAATGCTTAGATAAAAAGTTATGAAAAAAAGCTAAAACGGAGTATCTATGAGCGTACACATCCATAAAGAAGAGCATTTTATCGTACAGAAATCACACGAAAAGAAATAAAACACAAATATTTGGAACTTCCTCCTTTTTTATCTATCTTTGCGAATCATAATAAAGTTATGAGAACAAAATAGAATCATTATTAAAACTCTTATTTATCATCTTATGAAACGATTTCTTTATTTACTCTTATCTGGAATTGCACTATTGACAGCGTGTCAAAACAATCCCTCTAAGCAATCAGATAAAGACATACAAAATATTGACAGCATAAAGCAGGAAACAAAGGCTGACAGTATAAAACAAACAGCTAATATCGACAGCATAAAACAGGTTCTTGCAAAGACTACTGACCCTCTGAAACGTATTCAAACTTCATGAGCAAGTTATTGACCTTACAATTGAAGCTGCAACACCAGAGGAGCGTTGTAGAATCTTTGATGATTTTAATACACAAGTGGAAAAAGAGTTACTTAAAATCAACGAGCATGAAAGCTATTTCCTTGACCACTATTACGAATTTAGGATGGATGATGAAGGTAATGAGAAAGAGCCACATGATTCCATAATACAGAAGGAACAATATTATAAAAAGTACGGCATAGATGTAGAAGATTTGGGAGAGGGAATAGTAGAACTTGCACCTCCAGCCAAGTTCTATACTAAGTATGTCAAGCTCTTACCGAAATACTACCAAGACTTTTGGCACCTATTGAAGGATAGTGAGAACATTGCCCCAGATGCTGGACTGATAATAACTTGGCGAGAGTTGGGTAATCTGCTTGCTCGATATGAGGCTTATGTAAAGGCAAATCCAACGCAGAAAGAATTATTCTGTAGACTACAAGATGACTATAAATTTCTCCAGTATGCCTTTTTGTTTGGCCTTGATAACACCCCTATATCTTACGATGACGTACATTTAGACAATGATGTGAAGAAAGAATGGGAACGATTTATAAAGACATATCCTAACAGCCCGACAACACCTTTTGCCAAAGAAATGCTTCAGCAAAAGAAATTCGACGATTTAGAACACATGTATGATAAGCTAACAAAGTTTCAGGAGACATCAAACTATCCTTTGCTTAAGGCTTGTCCCGCTAAGAAATAGAGGATACGTAGAGGTTATTTAATCCAATATTTGCACACGAATCCTTATAAAAACGAGGTATTATCTTCGTTTAAAAGACTTAGATTAATCTTAAAGAATAAAGACATTTTTTTAATCCAAATCGATCATAAGAGATTAAATCTCCATAAAATCATAATGGTCGATTTGGATTAAATAGCTATTATGTTAATTGTTTTTAACACACCATACCCTATTATTTTTCAAAGTTAAGTTTGCAGTTATCGTTTATTTTTATTTACTTTGCAGGTCTTGAAACAGTAACTAAAAACAGAACATCATGGTAAATACCGAAGAGACACACTACGCGTGTGGACTGAAAAAAGAAGACTTCCAGACGACAATAGGCGGTAAGAAAACCGATCTTTATGTACTCAGAAATGCCAAGGGCAATGAGGTTGCAGTCACTAATTACGGTGGTGCGATTGTTGCTATTATGGTTCCTGACAAAGAAGGTAAATTAGCAAATGTCATTCAAGGACATGACAATATACAAGAGGTTATCGCCTCACCAGAGCCTTATCTTTCAACACTTATTGGCCGTTATGGCAACCGTATTGCTAAAGGTCGTTTCCAGTTGAACGGAAAGGAGTATAAACTTGCTATTAATAATGGTCCTAACTCTCTGCATGGAGGTAAGGAGGGCTTTAACGCAAAGGTATGGGATGCAGTACAAGTTAACGACCACGCCGTTGTTTTTGAAGTACATTTCTTCTTATGGAGAGGAAGGCTATACAGGCGAAGTTGAAGTCTGGGTAGCCTATTCATTCTCTGATAACGACGAACTCATTATCAAGTATTCTGCAAAGACAAACAAGAAAACGATTATCAATCTTACCAGTCATGGTTTCTTCTCTTTGGCAGGTATTGCTAATCCTACACCAACGATTGACGACTTAGAGTGCCAGATTAATGCTGACTTCTACCTCCCTATTGACGAAACATCAATTCCAACAGGTGAGATCTTGAAGGTAGCTGGTACCCCATTCGACTTCCGTGAGCCAAAGACCGTAGGTCAGGATATCGATGCTGACCACGAGCAGATTAAGAATGGTGCGGGTTATGACCATTGCTTCGTACTGAATAAGAAGGAAGAAGGCGAGCTATCATTCGCTGCACGCATCAAAGAACCAAAGAGTGGCAGAACTATGGAGGTGTATACAACAGAGCCAGGTGTTCAGGTATATACCCATAACTGGGCTGACGGCTATAAGGGACAGCATGGTGCAACCTTCCCACGTCGCAGTGCTATCTGCTTCGAAGCACAGCACTTTCCCAGACAGTCCAAACCATCCTTATTTCCCTTCAGTCATCTTAGAGCCATGTAAGGAGTACACACAGAGAACGATTTATAAGTTCGGTGTGAGAAATAAGCATCTAAAAAAGGAAATAATAAATAAAAAAATGAAATATCAAAAATGGAAAAATCAAACTAACAAGAAAGGAACCTTGGTGGCTATTATCACCATGATGTTCTTATTTGCGATGATCTCTTTCGTAACCAACATGGCGGCACCATTTGGTACAATATGGAAAGCAGCACTATGAGTGGGCTGGTATGATGGGTAACATGATGAACTTTTGCAGCTTACCTTTTCATGGGTATTCCTGCAGGTATGATGATTACAAAAATACGGATATAAGAAGACTGCTCTTGTTGCTTTGGCACTTGGTTTCTTCGGTATTGGCATCCAGTATGTTCTCAAGTACAATGGACGGTAATGCCATCAGTACATACGTAGTTTACTTGCTCGGAGCCTTCGTTTGCGGTTTCTGCGTTTGTATCTTGAACACCGTTGTAAATCCAATGTTGAACCTTCTTGGCGGTGGTGGTAACCGTGGTAACCAGCTGATTCAGACAGGGTGGTTCGTTGAACTCACTCGCAGCAACGCTGACTCCAATGCTCGCAGGTTCTATGATTGGTGAGATTACAAAGGAAACATCACTCAAGGCAGTAACTCCATTGTTGTTAATTGCGTTAGTTATCTTTGCAGCTTCATTCGTTATCGTTTGGTTTACACAGTTGACAGAGCCAGAAACAGAAGACAGACGTCGTTGGTGGTGTTAAGGAGGCTTTGCGTTATCGTCAGTTGTTGCTCGGTATCATTGCTATCTTCTTCTACGTAGGTGTTGAGGTTGGTATTCCTGGTCAGCTCTTGTTCTACCTCAGTGAGCCAGTTGCAAAGGGCGGTGTACTTGGTAGTGCAGCAACAGCAGGTTTGATTGCAGGTGTTTATTGGATGTTGATGCTCGTAGGTCGCTTCGTTAGTGCCTTCATCAGCGGTAAGGTATCATCTCGTATGCAGTTGACCGTAACCTCAGCAGTAGCCCTCCTCCTCTTGCTCGTTGCTATCTTCATGCCAGAGGATGTAAAGATGAGCCTTTCAATTCCTAACCTTGCAGAGAGCACATTCGACCAAGTAGAGGTCCCAACAAAGGTATTGTTCATCATCCTTTGTGGTATCTGTACATCAGTTATGTGGGGTGTTATCTTCAACCTCGCTACCGAAGGCCTTGGTAAATACACAGCAACAGCTTCAGGTCTCTTCATGACCATGGTTGTTGGTGGTGGTGTAATGCCATTGATTCAGAACCTTATGGCAACAAAGGTAGGCGACATCCAGAGCTACTGGCTCATCGTTGGTATGTTGGCTTACATGCTCTTCTACGCATTAGTAGGCTCACATCCTTCAAAGAAGGCTTAAAACATACATCTTTATAATGGCAGGCATTACACTTGCCATTATAAAGAGATATATCATAAAACCCTAACAATCATTTAAAACATTACTAACATGGACATAGAATTCGTAAGAAGCCGTTTTTATTAAAGCATTTCGACGGCCAGACTGGAAACATTTATTTCTCACCAGGACGTATTAACCTTATTGGCGAACACACTGATTATAATGGTGGTTTCGTATTCCCAGGCGCAGTAGACAAGGGGCATTATGGCAGAGGTTCGTCCTAATGGTACAAACACTGTTATGTGCTACTCTATCGACCTCAAGGACCGTGTAGAGTTCAAAAGTTGACGACCCAGAGGGTCCACGCGCTACATGGGCACGCTTCATTTATGGTATGGTACAGGAGTTCAAGGCACTTGGTGTTGACGTAAAGGGTTTCAACATTGCCTTTGCTGGTGACGTTCCTCTCGGTGCAGGTATGAGTTCATCTGCTGCTATGGAGAGCTGTTTCGGATGCGCATTGAACGACTTGTTTGCTGATAATAAGATATCAAAGTGGGACATCGCACTGGCTGGTCAGGCTACAGAACACAAGTATATCGGTGTGAACTGTGGTATCATGGACCAGTTTGCAAGCGTCTTCGGTCAGGAAGGTAAAGCTGATGCGCCTTGACTGCCGCAGCCGTGAATTCGAGTATTTCCCATTCAATCCACAGGGTTACAAGCTCGTTCTTGTCAACTCAAAGGTTAAGCACGAACTTGTTGGTAGCCCATATAACGATCGTCGCAGAAGCTGTGAGAACGTTGTTGCAGCTATCGCTAAGCAGTTCCCAGAGAAGAAGTATGAGACATTGCGTGATGCTAACTGGGAAGAATTAGAAGCTGTTAAGGACAAGGTTAGTGCTGAAGACTACCAGCGTGCACACTTCGTTCTCGGTGAGAAGGAGCGCGTACTCGCTGTTTGTGACGCACTTGTTGCTGGTGACTATGAGACAGTTGGTCAGAAAATGTATGAAACACATCACGGACTTAGCAAGGAATATGAGGTAAGCTGCGAAGAACTCGACTTCCTCAACGACGTTGCTAAGGAGAATGGCGTAACTGGTTCTCGCATCATGGGTGGTGGCTTCGGTGGTTGTACCATCAACCTCGTTAAGGATGAGTTGTATGACAAGTTCATTGCTGACGCAACAGAGAAGTTCACAGCAAAGTATGGTCATGCCCCAGAAGTCTATCCAGTGGTTATCAGTGAAGGTTCTCACAAGGTTTGCTAAGAACATAATGGTATCTAACGAGGTGCCATTTTCATCGATATTTAATTAGTATAAGGGCTGGATTCAACATAAGAAGTTCAGCCCTTAGCTAAAAATAAGCGCCATTAACACATGGAGTAATCCAACGGATGAAGACCTTTAAATCCCAATACACAACAAAAAAGATATTACTACCTAACCAAGAGATATTTACAAGTTTACATCTCATATCAAAACCTACAACATGAATAAATACTACAAAGGTGAACCCAAACTATTAGTTTCGGTCGACTGCATCGTACTCGGGTTCGAAAACAAGAAGCTACAGTTACTCGTTGGTAAGCGTAAGGTTGAACCGTACAGCGGAAAACTATCTCTCTATGGCGGATTCGTTAGAGAAGACGAGAGTTTGAAAGAGGCTGCCAACAGAGTTCTTTTCCAATGCACAGGTATCAATGACATCTATATGCGTCAGGTAGAGCCTTCGGTGAAACCGACCGTGACCCTGGTGATCGCGTTATCTCAATCGCTTATTGCGCCCTCATAAATGTATCTGACTACGATAATAAGTTATTGGAAGAGAACGACCTACAGTGGGTTGACATCAACAAATTACCAGAGCTATTTGGTGACCACATCGAAATGGTACAGATAGCATTGAGCCAACTCCGCAAACTCATCAATAAAGACCCACTCGGTTTCAATCTTCTCCCAGAACTCTTCACGCTCACACAGCTTCAGAATGTCCACGAAGCAATTATGGGTGTTGAGATTGACAAACGCAACTTCCGTAAGCGTATCAAGCAAATCGACTTCATTGAGAAGACAAAGTATATTGATAAGATAACCAGCAAGCGTGGTGCCGCATTGTATCGCATCAACAAACAAGCCTATTCAGATGCCTCACTATAATCCTTCATAGGAAGGCTAACGATAGAAGCGTTTAGCTAAGATAACACGATAAAAAAAGGGTATATCGAATGTTAAAAGGTCACTGACAAACATTCTGATATACCCTTTTATCGTGTTCCTATCCATCCTTTGCAGTCTCTCTTACGCCTGACCGTATACCTGATTACCCACAAGATGATTCGTATTAACGCCCCGCACCAGTTGTGCGAAGCCTCCGCACACTATGTTCGAAGCCTTAGCACAACTATAAAAGGTGACGATAACGACATCCTTCAACGCTGAAACAAGCTACTACAAAAGGATGATGAACTTCGATAAAAACAGTCATAAAACAACCACTCATCAACAAATCGGAGCAAAGCAAATACTATGCTTTAGGCATTTTTGAATATTTTGGGGAAAATAGTAAGTTTATTATTTTGATGTCTCCATATTTATCTTTATATTTGCATTATAATTTCAAAAATCCTATCTATTTATGAATGACAAGCATTTGATGGACCAAGCAGCGGATAACATCAGAATTCTCGCAGTGTCAATGGTTGAAAAAAAGCTAAATCAGGACACCCTGGTGGCGCTATGGGCGGTGCCGACTTTATCAACGTTCTCTTCTCTGAATTTCTCGTCTTTGACCCAGATCAGCCTGAGTGGGCAGGACGTGACCGATTCTATCTCGACCCGGGTCACATGTCACCAATGCTCTATGCAGCGTTAACACTCCAGAGAAAGTTCACAATTGACGATATAAAAGCAATTCCGTCAGTGGGGTTCAATCACACCAGGTCATCCAGAGAGGATATCGCACATGGCATAGAGAACTCTTCTGGTCCACTTGGACAAGGCCATGCCTACGCTGCCGGTGCAGCAGTTGCTGAGAAATTCCTTGAAGCACGACTTGGTCATACCATGATGCAACACAAAATTTATGCCTTTATCTCTGACGGTGGTGTCCAAGAAGGTATTAGTGCAGAGGTAGGACGATTGGCAGGAAACTTAGGACTCAACAATCTTATTATGTTCTATGACGCTAATAACATTCAGCTTTCTACTGAGTGTGGAGCGGTTATGAACGAAGATACTGGCATGAAATATCGTGCTTGGGGATGGAATGTATTGGAGATTGATGGCAATAATCCAGACGCTATCCGTGAAGCACTTGTAGCTGCTAACAAGGAAGAAAGCCGCCCTACGCTTATCATCGGTAGGACTATTATGGCGAAAAAGGAGCATTGCAGGCTGACGGTAGTAGCTACGAAAACAGCATTAAAACACATGGCGCACCATTGGGTGGTGATGCCTATAGAAATACAGTAAAGAATCTTGGTGGTGACTTAGAAGATCCATTCAAGATTTTCCCAGAGGTTCAGAAGCTTTTATGATGACCGTGCAGCAGAACTCAGAAAGATTGTTGCTGAGCGTCATGCAGCTGAAGCACAATGGGAAAAAAAGAGAACCCTGAGAAGGCAGCACAGATGCGTGAGTGGTTCTCTGGCAAGGCTCCAAAAGATTGACTGGAGTGGCCTTGTACAGAAGCGCGACATTCCTACACGTAATGGTTCTGCAGCTTGTCTCGGTGTTATCGCAGAGCAAGTTCCTAACATGATCGTATCATCAGCCGACCTCAGCAACTCTGATAAGACAGATGGTTTCCTTAACAAGACACACGCACTCACACGTGATGACTTCAGCGGAGCCTTCTTCCAGGCTGGTGTTAGCGAGTTGGCTATGGCATGTATGTGTATCGGTATGATGCTTCATGGTGGTGTCATCACTGCTATGGGAACCTTCTTCGTGTTCTCAGACTATATGAAACCAGCTATTCGTATGGCTGCTCTCATGAAGACTCCAGTTAAGTTTGTATGGAGTCATGACGCTTTCCGTGTTGGTGAGGATGGTCCTACACACGAGCCTGTAGAGCAAGAAGCACAGATTCGATTGATGGAGAAGTTGCAAAACCACGCTGGACAGGACTCTGTTCGTGTACTTCGTCCTGCCGATAGTGATGCTGCAACCGTTTGCTGGCAGATGGCTATGGAGAACATGGATACGCCAACAGCACTCATCTTCTCACGTCAGAATGTGAAGAGTCTACCACAGGGAACAGACTATCAGCAGACTCGCAAGGGTGCATACATCGTAACAGGCTCTGACGAGCAGTTTGATGTTATCCTCGTTGCAAGCGGTTCTGAGGTTTCTACCTGCGTTGCTGGAGCTGAGTTGTTACGTAAGGACGGAGTGAAGGTACGCGTTGTAAGCGCACCATCAGAGGGTCTCTTCCGCCGTCAGAGTAAGGAGTATCAGGAGCAGATTCTGCCAAGAGACGCTAAGATTTTCGGTCTAACAGCAGGTTTGCCAGTGACTATCGAGGGGCTTAGTTGGTGCCAATGGAAAGGTATTCGGCCTTAACAGCTTCGGTTTCTCAGCACCTTACACAGTCTTGGATGAGAAGTTGGGCTTCACTCCAGAGAATGTATATAAGCAAGTAAAAGCATTTTTAGCATAAACGTTTAACCTGAGTCTCTAAGTTCATCACCGAAGGCGGAGGCTCATAAAAACCTAAACAGCTTATGGAAATTAAGACAGTAGGAGTTGCCTGCGACCACGCGGGCTATCCATTAAAGCAGTTCGTTATCCAGTATTTGGAAGAGCACAAGTATGCATATAAGGACTTTGGCTGTAATAGCGATTTAAGTTGCGACTATCCTGACTATGCTCACCCATTGGCTGAAGCCATTGAGAGTGGTGAAGTTTATCCTGGTATCGCTATCTGTGGTAGTGGTGAGGGTATGGCAATTGCACTTAACAAGCACCAAGGTGTACGCGCAGGTTTGGTATGGAACAAGGACGTTGCAGAGTTGACTCGTCAACATAATGATGCAAATGTTGCTGTACTTCCTGGCAGATTTATCGATAATAAGACAGCAGAAAAGATTCTCGATGCGTTCTTCAAAGCAAGCTTCGAGGGTGGCAGACACGAACGTCGTGTAAAGAAGATTCCTGTTCAACAGGGCTAATCATAGCTTTGTCTGATTGAATAAGACAAACAAAAGATAAACAGTTAAGGTGTTCAGAGGATTTCTGGACACCTTTCTTTTTTATCATCATTCATGCCAATTCGGTAGGAAGAAACCTACACACAGCCACATTCATTCATATTATTCATTAGCTCCTACCCCTCTCTTATTTTATTGTTGCACATGATATTTGCCCTTACAACAGGCATATCAGTCTATATCAAGGTAGATAAAACCTCCTTCAACTCCGTTCCTCTGTGTGAAATTTACCCCTCACAAGCAAAGAAATATATTTACAAAACCCTTCTAAAGAAAAGGTAGAGAAATAGCTTAAAAAGCGAGTTAATTTAATGCTGCTGTAACTCTTTTGTTATCAAGCAGTTGTGAAATAGGCTTTCAAAAGGTGCTTAATTGGACTTCAAAAGGGCGTTAGTAAGACTTCAAAAGGGCACCTTTTGCAAGCCAATAGGACGTTATTTGCAAGCCATTTGGTGGTCTTTTAAAAAATCAGCATGTGAAAAAAATTTGGACAAAAAGAGGATTCGTCCGGAGTTTGAATGAATAGGGTTTGTCTTTACGTTTAGCACTTTAACCCCATTCGGTTATTAGTCCACAACAGGGGACAGTAGATATTTAGTGGGGATAGGCATATAGTTTGGCAAGCCTAAAAAGAAAGAAACTTTTATCTACAACTCCTCTTAAGTTAGCCCTAAATAGTTTTATTTTTGCATTGAAGGATTCCGCAGCAGCGTTTGTAGATCTGTTAATATAAAAGTTAAGTATGTCTTCGTAATGCTCGTAGAAAGTTGCAGCAATGACATTAAAGGAATGAAAGCCAGCTTCTGCGACATTATTATACCATTTTGCCAATGATAGTCTGGCTGCATCTTTGATAGTATTCTTAGCAAAAATCATTCTTAGCGAATGTGATAAACCGTAAGCCTTCTTAATGTCAGGATATTCTCTGAACAGTATTTTGGCTCTTAGTTTCTGTTCATCAGTCCATTTCTCTGATGATTTGAACAACAGGTACCTACTTCTACCAGCAGTTCACTACGTGTATCTCCATTTTCAAAAGTCAGTGGTTGATACGCTATCTTTTCTAACTTTGCATTCTCTTTCTCGTCATTTGCTTGCTGTAAAGCTGCCCAGCGATACTCTATTCTCATCTGTTGCACGGCATCACTTGCAAGTTTCTGTATATGAAAGCGATCAATCACTCGTTTAGCCTTTGGAAAACAATGCCTTACAATCTTACGCATACTATCGGACAAGTCCAAGGTGACCTCTCTACGGCTTCCCGTTTCTTTTCATCTATCTTATCCAATACCTTGCAGACATCCAAGGATTTGGTTCCAGCAACAATGGCTACAAGACATCCTTGCTTGCCGTGTTTGTCCCTATTAGTGATAATCGTATAGAGTTCACCATTGGACAAGGATGTCTCTGTCTATTGCTATATTCTTACCAATATTATCCTCAAAGAGAAGCCACTCTGAGCATGAGACAACTGATTCCAGGACCTGTAACCACTTAATGTTTCCTTGTATTGTTTCTCAAAACTACGTCCATTGATATGATAGAATTCCTCAAGCGTACGGCAGGTCACTGGGGATGTCTCCATACGTTTCTTTTTAAAAAGCTCTGAACTCTTTGGAATAACGAGTGCCGGAGGCTGTAATATCTATCTGCAAGGGAAGAGAGAAACTCTTACCTGTACGAATATCTATCCAGCGACGTCGACGAAGAACCAAAATAACCTTACGATCACGAATCGGAAAAGTCCGTCACCTCGACAGCTTCCATAAAGCCTTTTGATTCAAAAATGAAGATCATCGGAAAGTTCTTTCTCCATCTTCTCTCATCAAGATAAATACGTAACAATGAAGTATCAGACTCTATCTTAACAATAGAGAAATAATGTAATACATCACTGGGTAAAACGAATTCGGCTAACTGATATAGATATTTTTCTTCCATGATACAAAGGAAAGAAAAATATATTAATTAAGAAAAATTTCCCACCTTTTTCTACTGAGCCCACAACAGACCAATTTGAGTTTAAGAGATAAAAATAGAGCAACTCTAAGTTTCTTACTGTAAACTTAGAATTGCTCTGTGTGCCGTATTATATGATAGCTTTAGCTTATCACTCCATATCTCGGAGAAACCTTATTTGTCTCAATAACAAAGATATAGCAGACTATATCAAGCTAAAAAAAGCGAGATAAAGTGCCAATAAGAAGATGATAGAAGTTGGGAGACAATACCACACATAGTAGCAATAATGCGTATTGTAATCTACTAATCAGTTTGGCTTAAATAGCCCCCACTCCTTCAATTTTTACTTCATGTGACATTCACGCTGTGAGAAACAGGGTTATTCCCCGTCCTCATCCGTGTTCACTTCTTCAGGGAGATGGAAGCGATACTTGCGTGCAAAGACATCACCCACCTTGTTAATCTCAAGGAAGGTAGTGCCACCACCTTCGCCAAACGTACCAGAAAGGTAAGCAATCTTATCCTCTAACTCAATGTAACCCTTCTGACGAAGCATACGCAAAGCAGCTGTAAACATCTCCTCATTTGACTTATAGCGATGCTGATAAACCGCAATAACACCGTAGCTAAGATTCAACCAGCGCTGTACCTTATCCTTGTAGCAGATAGCCAACACTGGGTGTGGACCACGGAAAGCAGCAAGATTACGAGCAGTCTGACCTGTCTCGCTATCGGTGATGATACCCTTTACACCCAACTGCTCAGTAGCCTCGATAGCACTTCTTGACAAGAACTCACGCTGATCATTCTGGTTGACCATCGGAACAGTTACATGTCCACGCTTATGTGCATCCTGCTCAGCTGCTTCAGCAATACGAGCCATTGTCTGTACAGCCTCAACAGGATACTTACCGCTTGCCGTCTCACCACTCAACATCAACGCATCAGTGTGGCTATAGATAGCATTCGCAATGTCAGTAACCTCAGCACGCGTAGGGACGAGGATTGTTAATCATCGTGTGTAACATCTGAGTAGCCACGATAACAGGCTTCTTCTTCAAGATACACTTATTGATAATGCTACGCTGAATACCAGGAATCTGCTCGATAGGCACCTCGATACCCAAGTCACCACGTGCAATCATGATACCGTATGAAGCATCGATAATCTCGTCGATATTGTCTACACCCTCCTGATTCTCAATCTTTGAGATAATCTTAATATCAGAGTTATGCTCGTCAAGAATCTTCTGAACAGCAAGAACATCAGCTGCTGAACGAACAAAAGAGTGAGCGATAAAGTCGATATCCTCCTCTATTGCCAACAAAAATATTAGCCTTATCCTTCTCTGTTAAGGCAGGAAGTTCAATATGTTCACCAGGTACATTCACACTCTTGTGTGAGCCAAGCTCACCTTCATTCTGCACCTGTGCGACTAACATTGGACCTGCACTCTCAACAATCAGCATATCCAATGCACCGTCATCAAAGAGAACGTGGTCGCCAACCTTCACATCACGAGCAAAGTCAGGGTAAGAAACATTGACAATATCCTTTGTTGAATCTACATCAGGACGACCGAAAAATCTTAACCATGTCGCCCACCTTGTAATGAATAGGCTCATCCACTGCAGTGGTTCTCACCTCTGGTCCCTTGGTATCAATCAGCAAAGCTACATGCTGAGACACAGTACGTGTATTGCGAATAATCTCCTTAATACCTTCAGGACTTGCATGTGCCGTATTCATACGAACGACATTCATACCTGAGAAGAAAAAGCTTTCTTAGGAAGTCAACATCACAGCGACGGTCGCTAATAGAACATACTATCTTTGTCTGTTTCATAAAAATTGAGTGTGTTATTGTTTAATTTGACATTGCTGAGAAAAATAATATATAAGAGTGATGACATGAGAATAACGAACAACAAGAAGCCAACAAAGATGATGGTTACTTTCTTTCCCAGTCCGCCCTTCGATGTTTTTTTATCCATCGCAGGTCTGACTTGTCCTTGCGTGTTATCCCTTTCCACTTGTACATGGTTCACAGTGGCAGTTGTCTCAGCAGCACTACCACTTGGCGCACCCATCTGCGGGGTTGCAACCGTCATACTCTCACCACAATAGGGGCAATTACATCTTAGCGTATTACCACCCTCCGACTCTATTACAAAGGGACGATGACAATGTTTACAGGCTATCTGAAATTGCATTTAAACCTCCTTTCGTCTGTTATTATCTTACGTCGTCAATGAGAATATGCCCATCTTGCGACAGCACCTTCACCTGACGATATTCCGTTTCACCATCTTGCGACAGTCTCACTTTATACCAATTATCATCAATAGCATCAACCTTTAGGTTGCGTTGAAGTTGGTTAAAATCTGGCTCTGTAGCCGTATTTCCGAAGGCACCCCACCATACAGTCGCCTCATCAACATCATAGTCATAAGAGCCTTGAGTGCCAAAAAAACCATTCGATGACAGTAATCTGTGAGGTAACGACTGTAGAAGTCTGCATCCGCATCCTCCGTAAGAACAGCTTTCTTATAGAATGACTCTAAGAATCTGCAGATACTCTTTCGCTTCTCATCCTGCCGCTGTGCCTCAGCTTCTTGCGCCTCTATCTGCGCACGAACCTGCATCATAGAGTCGGCATGTGCCTTGCGTTGTGCTTGAAGTTCTTGCTGAGCAGCTTCCTTCTGGTTGTTCCAATAGATGAAACCAAAGACTGCCAAGCCTCCTAAGATGAGAACTATCAAGATAGTAAGCAAGACTTTCAGCGTAGAGCCAGAGCCTTTCTGTTCACCCTGACCCATAATAGGTTGTTGTACAGAAGGGGTAACAGGACTTGCCAACGTAGGCAAGTTTACAAGCAATGACTGTCCACAATAAGGACAATTGCAATGTATTTTATCATCGCCATCGGCCGTAATCATAAACGTGCGATTGCATTTATTACAAGTTACATTATACTGCATATGCTACCACTTCTTAAGAACAATGATTAGTGAGGACAAAGGGTTAACAACATCCCTAATAGTCTAACACGGTTTATCTTGTGCAAAATTAATAATTTTCTTCCATATTTGGAAATGTTTTAAGCAATAATATAAGGTCAATTTTACGAACAAATGAGAAACTTATAATATAAGATTCTACAACAAGAAACTACTATTTACTCAGCATTTAGTGCTTAGCACCATTTGTGTTTAGCCTTAGCACATGATGTGCGGAGCATCAGCACACGATGTGCGGAGTACCTCTACCCCACTTAAAAATAAGGAAGAAGGAGCGTTAAGTTCGTCATAATAAATAGAAGATAGGAGCCTTCTGAGATATAGAGTCATAAAGTAAGCCTACTAAACATAAGGCACACGGAGAAAAAGAGTGGACGGAGAGGTGAGCATAAAGACAATATCACAGAGGTGCCGATGGCACAAAGAGCAACAGAGCCGTAGCCTACGTATTGCTAATAGCTATGGTAACAAATGTTTTTAAATAATTCTTTCAAACCATGGATATGTAATGAAGTAGACAAAAAGTGCTAATAATACTCGCAGATAATCTCCGTTGCTCCATGCACCGACGGTGCCTCCGTGCCTATCATAGGGTTGTATTTATATTCCTCCATTCACTCCGTACCTCTGTGTGACACTTCTTTAAAGTGCTAAACTCAAAAGGATAAACCGTATCAATCGAAATCCCTAAAGAACCTAAGATGTCACAAGACGATTACGTAACAAAGTCTTTTTTTCTTCAAAAGGGAGCAATCCTTCTATCCATTGAGGCCGGTTTTTGTCCTTCTTTTTTTCATTCGTTTCGGGCGAAGAAACAGAGAGTCCCATCAAGCGGATGGGGCGGTTGTGATAGTCCGTATCTTTTAATAATTGCTTGGCAAGAGGAAGGATATCATCTTTCGTTCGGAGGATTTTATCCTGTGTAAGACTACGTGTTATCTGCGTTGTAGCATCCCACTTCAGTTTTTAGTGTGAGGGTTCTACCCTTAAAAATCTTTTCGCTTTGATTCGTTCAACTAACTCCAAAGTGATGTGATAGAGTTCGATGATTATCTTCGATTCGATATGTAAATCTTCAAGAAAAGTGCGCTCACAGCCCACAGACTTACGCTCATAAGAAACGATGACAGGACGATTGTCAATGCCACGTGAGAAATCATAATAGACATTACCCATCTTACCAAACACCTGCACAAGGTGTTCTCGCGATATTTCTCGTAGTTGTTCACCCGTAAAGACACCCATACTATGCATTCGCTCAGCCGTCTTTGGGCCAACGCCCCATAGCTTCTCAATGGGGAGTTTACCGATAAAATCAAGCGCACGGTCGGGATGTACCGTAAAAATCCCATTTGGTTTGCGCATATCAGAGGCTATCTTAGCCAACAGTTTATTGTAGCTTATTCCTGCAGAGGCAGTTAGCGAGGTACGCTCGAATATCTTTCGCTTGATTTCTTTCGCTATGTCGACAGCTAATTCTATTCCTTTTTTATTCTCTGAAACATCAAGGAACGCCTCATCCAATGAGATTGGCTCAACCAAATCGGTGTATTCATGAAAGACAGCATGAATCTGTCGTGACACTTCTTTGTATCTATCGAAATGTGAAGAGACAACGATCAGTTGCGGACAACGCCTTTTTCGCCTGCGCCATTGACATGGCAGAATGAACGCCAAAGGGACGAGCCTCGTAGCTGGCAGTCGACACCACGCCACGTGGACCATCGAAACCGACAGCGATAGGCTTCCCTCTCAGTTCTGGATTGTCCCTTTGCTCAACCGAAGCAAAGAAAGCATCCATGTCAATGTGAATAATTTTACGCATGATAGTACCCTGTTCTCTATGCAAAGATACGGCTAAGAAGTGGAAAGATAAGGATTTCTGATTAATAAATAAATAAAAAAAGCGTATCTTTGCAACAAAATAACAAAAATAGAGTTATAATAACTATACGGACCAAAGTACGAATAACCAAATGAGAGAAAACGAGAGTCATGATGCCATGGGAAAGCTTCAACGCTGTTTGAAGCGTGCTTTTGACATTGTTGGTGCGCTCATAGGACTTATCATCTGCTCTCCTCTATTTCTCTTCATCAGTATTCTTATTACTTATCAAAAGCAATGGACCCATCATCTTCCGACAGATACGTATCGGATATAAAGGACGTCCGTTTGCTATCTTTAAGTTTCGTACAATGAGCAGTGTCGTGGAGGAAGAGGGTCCGCAACTTGTTGCAAAATGTGACAGTTCGAACTCTACTCGATTGGAACAGTTCCTGCGTGGACATCACTTAGACGAACTACCACAACTATGGAATGTGCTCAGAGGTGACATGTCGTTCGTGGGTCCGCGCCCTGAACGTAAGTTCTTTATCGACAAGATTATCGAACAGACCGACCGCTATCAGCTCATCTATCAGATGCGACCGGGACTTACTTCTGAGGCAACACTCTACAATGGTTATACCGATACGATGGAGAAAAATGCTTCGACGAATGGAGATGGACATCCATTACTTGGAACATCGAACCTTGTGGTTAGACTTTACCATCGTCATTAAGACGATTCTAAAAATTGTTACTGGAAAGAAATTCTAAACAGAAAGATGAAGAAATATATTCTATTTGTATTACTCGCATTATGTTCCTTGAACGGTTTTGCACAGTCGTCTATGACGGATACGCAGGTAATGGACTTCGTGCAGAAGGAGCATAAGAAAAGGTACTCCACAGGCGCAGATTGTCACCAAGCTCATGCAGAGTGGTGTAGACATCTCGCAGATACGCCGTGTGAGAAACATATACGAGAAGATGCAGAAGGGAAATGCTGCTTTTGGAGCCGCAAAAGAGGGTACGACAACGGATCGTAGTCGTACAAATAACGGACAGACAAGTCCTACTACTGCCCCGGGAAAGAGCAAACGACAAATCGCTGATGCGACACTCGATGATTACAATAACAACGAGCAGGAGATAAACAGATACTCTGAGGGACGTATCTCGGCTAATCGTTCGTGGACAAACACCTACGATGAGAACGATGGTGAGTACCTAAAGATGCAGGCTGAGATGAATGATTGGATGCCACAGGACACTGCTGCGATGTATGAAAACCTACTGAAGCAGCTGAGTCGTAACCGAAAAGAAGGTTTGGGGACGTGACATCTTTAATAATAAGAGTCTTTCTTTTTGAACCAAACATGAACATGGCACTGCCCTCGCAACTATCGTATTGGCCCCGGTGATGCTGTGTTTATCGATGTATATGGTGCTTCACAAAAGTCTTATCAGACAACGGTTGCCCCTGATGGTTACGTCACTTTGGAGGGCTTCGGTCCCGTTCAGGTGAGTGGATTGACTGTAGATCAGGCGAACAACCGCATCCGTGAGAAGATTGGTAAACGTTTTAGTAGTTCGAACATACGCCTCTCTGTTGGTCAGACCCATACCATTATGGTGAATGTTGTGGGTGAAGTGAAGACCCCAGGAACCTATACACTATCGGCTTTTGCCACTGTCTTCAACGCACTTTACATGGCTGGCGGTATCGGTGACTTAGGAACACTGCGTAATATCAAGGTATATAGAGGAGGAACACTCATCACTACGGTTGACGTATACGACTTCCTTCGTCGAGGTCATCTGAGTGGTAATGTGCGCTTGGCTGATAACGACGTCATCGTTGTGGGTCCTTACGAGATGCTTGCACAGATTAGCGGTAAGGTAAAACGCCCAATGTTCTATGAGATGAAACGTGGCGAAAGCCTTGGAACACTCATCGGTTACGCGGGTGGATTTGCTGGTGATGCCTATACACGTTCGGTACGTGTACGCAGAAAGACGGGTCGCCAGTATTCTATCTTCAATGTTAATGAGTTTGACATGCGCAACTTCCGCGTGGCTGACGAGGACTCAATCAGTGTTGACTCGGTTATTCCAAGATACGAAAACATGGTTGAGATCAAGGGAGCCGTGTTCCGTCCAGGTATGTATGAGGTTGGTGGACGTATCAATAGTGTACGTGGATTGATTGAAGCAGCAGACGGATTGACAGAGGTGGCATTTGCTCCACATGCTGTCTTACACCGTAAGAAGGCTGACCGTACACTGGAGGTTATCTCGGTAGATGTAGACGGAATCCTTACGGGTCGTGTGGCTGATATCCCTATACAAAAATGAAGATGTACTCTTCATTCCCTACACGTACGGATGCACAGGAGCAACGAACCATAACCATTCATGGTGAAGTTCTCTATCCGGGTATCTATCAATACGCTGATAATGAGTCGTTAGAAGACTTCATCCTGCAAGCTGGAGGTCTGAAACAGAGTGCCTCTACGGTGAGAGTAGATGTGTCACGTCGTATCACAAACCCACAAGCACTGACGCCAGACTCTATCATCGCCCGCACCTACTCCTTCTCTCTACGTGACGGCTTTGTCATCGATGGTGCGCCGGGTTTCGTTCTTGAGCCTTACGATGAGGTGTATGTACGTAAGAGTCCGGGTACAACCAATCAGCAGAATGTTAGTATTGATGGTGAGGTTGTATTTGCAGGAAACTACACGTTGACAACAAGAAAGATGCGCCTAAGCGACATTTATAAGGCAGCAGGTGGTGCAACAGAACTTGGATATATCAAAGGTGCACGCTTAGAGCGTCGCCCTACTCCATCCGAACGCATACGAATGGAGAACGCTTATAAGATGCAATTAGACCAGCAACGTAAGAACATGATGGACTTAGCCATCAGAACAAAGGATGCTGGTGTGCTTCAAGCGATAGAGCAGAACAACAAGAAAGTAGAAGAAAAAGTTCAAAGTTCCTGACGTATATCCTGTTGGTATCGAGTTAGATAAGGCGATAGCTAATCCAGGAAGTGATGCCGACATCGTTCTCCGTGAGGGCGATCGCATCGTCATCCCACAATATAATGGAACCGTTAAGATTAATGGTGCGGTTATGTTCCCTAACTCTGTCGGTTATGTTGAGGGCAAGAGCGTTGCTTACTATATCGATCAGGCAGGTGGTTTCGCCAGTGATGCGAAGAAGAGCAACACCTATATTCTCTACATGAACGGTATGTTAGCGAAGGTAGGCCACAATGCTAAGGTGCGCCCAGGCTGCGAAATCATTGTTCCAACAAAGATACAAAGTAAGATGAGCCTTGCCGAAACCCTCAGCGTCGGTTCAAGTGCTGCCAGCATCGCAGCCGTCATTGCTACGATTGCGAACTTGATGAAGTAAGGAAATTATCTCTGTCAACAAGACTGTAGACAGTGTTTTTGCTGTCAATAAAAAAAGAAGTTAGGGTCAATGCAATTTGTACTGACCTAACTTCTTTTTATCAATACTACACGATGAATATCACCTGTATAAAATCGCTTTTATACCATCTTTTAAACTCGTGTTGGTGCCCCGCACATGTCGTGTTCATGAGGGTGTGTCAAAATGGACACATCCTCTTTTTACTCCCCCCTTTACCTTGTCTACCACATAATTCATTATTTACTGCAGCTATGCTGCTAATTTCATATAAAAATGATTTATTGGGCTTTAAATAGCCTATATAAACTTGTATAAAGTATTTGAAGGTGACTAAAAGTACCTCCATAACGGCTTTTTAGTTCCTTGAGATTGGTTTTTTTCTACACATTTTCCCTATGTTAAAGGCTATAGCAAAGAAGGCAAAGTCCATATTGACCTTGTCTTTTCCAAAATGCCTAAACCTCTTGTAGGCTTTTATTATATTTTTGTTTGTCCAAAAACAGCTTCAGGTCTCTATGCACCTTCGTCCTCGATGCTTGATGCCTTCTTCCGAGGTTAGCAGTTCCCGTGCCTTTTGTTTATAGTGCTGTAGTTGGTGGTTTACTTCTATAATTCTGTTCCTCTTGCCTTAAAAACATGAGCCTCTCAACGGATCAACCATCACAGCGTTCTGCCTGATAACGTACGCTGTAAGTAACGAATCCATTAGAGGTTAGGGAACGCTTCATACCTATACGCTTCATATGCTGTCCCATAGGGCAGACGTAGAAATCCTGTTCCTTATTATAATAAAGGCTTTGCGGGACTGAATGGGTTAGGTGTGTAGCGTGGACGCTGCTCTTTATGGAAGTAGTTATATTTCACATAGGCTTCCATATTATGTACGTCCATGAACAGATAGTTCTCCTCGGAGCCATACCCCTGAATCGGCTACGACTGTCTTGGCATAACGATGATAGCGTGATTTGAAAGACTCCAAGAAAGAAGGTAGTGTGAGTGTATCGGTACGATTGGCATAGAGTGCAAAGTCGGTGATGAACTGGTTCTCCGTTGCTATCTGCAGATTATATCCAGGCTTAGTCTGTCCGTTCCGCATAGCGTCCTCCTTCATGTGCATAAACGTGGCATCAGGGTCGGTCTTGCTGTAGG